>OFMD01000133.1_pt1 | contig 64184 bp, 47 predicted proteins | sample 1541211 | NCBI WGS metagenome assembly OFMD01 (sample SAMN04209231, study PRJEB22552) | human gut metagenome | biome: gut; material: feces | host: Homo sapiens | place: USA: Oklahoma | reverse complement strand
GAGTATTTGGCCTCGGCCTGCTGCTTCAGGATCATAGCTTTTTTCGCCATAGTTCAAATACCTCCATTAGTTATAGAAGGGGGCGCCGAGCTGAGTCAGCAGCTCCTTGGCCTCTTCGTCGGTGGTGGCAGTGGTGCAGATGCAGATGTCCATGCCCCGGATCTTATCCACCTTGTCGTACTCGATTTCGGGGAAGATCAGCTGCTCCTTCAGGCCAAAAGCATAGTTGCCGCGGCCGTCAAAGGAGTTGGGGTTGATGCCCCGGAAGTCACGGACACGGGGCAGGGCCACGCTGAACAGGCGATCCAGGAACTCATACATCTTGTCGCCACGGAGGGTGACCTTCACGCCCACGGTCTCGCCTTCCCGCACCTTGAAGTTAGCCACGGACTTGCGGGCCTTGGTGATGATGGGCTTCTGGCCGGTGATGGTGGCGATGTCCTTGCAGATGGCCTCAATCTCCTTGGCGTTGTTCTTGCTCTCGCCGCAGCCCACGTTGACAATGATCTTGTCCAGCTTAGGGATCTGCATGACGCTCTTATAGCCAAACTTCTTCAGGAGCGCAGGAGCAATCTCGGTGGTGTACTTTTCTTTCATTCTAGCAGCCATGTTCTTGCTCCTCCCTCTTAGATTTCAGCGCCGCACTTGGCGCAGACGCGGGTCTTCTTGTCGCCCTCAATCTTGAATCCAACCCGAACGCCCTTACCGCACTTTCCGCAGTACAGGGCAACCTTGCAGGCGCGGATGGGGGTCTCTCTCTTCACGATGCCGCCTTGCTCGCCCTGCTTGCGGGGCTTGGTATGGCAGGTGGCCACGTTCACACCCTCAACGATGACTTTGCTGTCCTTGGGCATGGCCACCAGAACCTTGCCCTTCTTGCCCTTGTCCTTGCCGGACAGGACGATCACTGTATCATTCTTCTTGATATTCATTCTGGTTCATCCCCCTTAAATGACTTCGGGAGCCAGAGAGAGGATCTTCATGTAATCCTTCTCGCGGAGCTCTCTGGCCACCGGTCCAAAAATACGGGTGCCGCGGGGATTCTTATCCTCCTTGATGAGGACGGCGGCATTCTCGTCGAACCGGACGTAGGTGCCGTCCTCCCGACGGACGCCTCTTTTGCTGCGGACGATGACGGCCTTCACCACCTCGCCCTTCTTCACAGTGCCGCCGGGAGCAGCCTTCCGGACAGAGGCAACAATGACATCGCCAATGTTGCCATATTTCCGCTTGGAGCCGCCCAGAACCCGGATGCAGTGGATTTCCTTGGCGCCGGTATTGTCGGCAACCTTCAGGTAGCTTTCCTGCTGAATCATAGTTGTCCGACCTCCTTATTTAGCCTTCTCGATGATTCTGACCAGTCTCCATCTCTTGTCCTTGGACAGGGGACGGGTCTCCATGACCTCCACGGTGTCGCCGGTGCCGCACTCGTTGTTCTCGTCGTGGGCCTTCAGCTTATAGGTCCGCTTCAGGATCTTCTTATAGAGAGGATGCTGCACGCTGTCCTCAATGGCCACCACAATGGTCTTGTCCATCTTATCGGAGACGACCTGACCAATTCTGGTTTTCCGGAAAGCTCTTGTATTTTCACTCATGTTCGCTTACCTCCTCAGACCTTGGTCTCTTTCTCACGAATAATAGTTTTGATGCGGGCAATGTCTTTCTTGACAGCGCTGATCTTAATGGGATTGTCCAGCTGATTGGTGGCGTGCTGCATACGCAGGAAGAAGAGATCCTTCTTCAGGTCGGCCAGCTTGGCCTCCAGATCCGAAACGGACATCTTACGGATTTCTGTTGCCTTCATCATCATTCACCACCAATCTCAGTATCCAGGTCTTCCTTCTTGATGATGCGGGTCTTGATGGGCAGCTTGTGCTGAGCCAGACGAAGGGCCTCCTTAGCCACTTCCTCGCTCACGCCGCCGATCTCAAACATCACCTTCTGGTTCTTGACAACGGCTACCCAAGTCTCGGGCGCGCCTTTACCGGAACCCATACGAACGCCCAGGGCCTTCTTGGTAATGGGCTTATCGGGGAAAATCTTGATCCAAACCTTACCGCCACGCTTCGTGTAACGGGTCATGGCAATACGGGCTGCTTCGATCTGGTTGCCGGTAATCCAGCCGGGCTCCATGGCCTGGATGCCGTATTCACCGTAGACAACCTTATTTCCGCGGGAGGCGACACCGGTCATACGGCCGCGCTGCACCTTGCGGTATTTCACTCTTTTGGGCATCAGCATTAGCGGTTGCCTCCTTCCCGACGATTGTAGTTGCGGTCACCGCCATCTCTCCGGGCGCCGCCGTCTCTCCGGTCGCCCCGGTCGTTCCGGTAGCCCCGGCCGCCATCCCGGCGGTCGCCGCGGCGGTTGTCCCGGCGGTCCCGGCGGGCGGGAGCGGGCTCGGGGGCAGCTGCGCGGAGAGTGGTGTTCAGGACCTCGCCCTTGTAGATCCAAACCTTCACGCCGATGCGGCCATAGGTTGTGGCAGCCTCAGCAAAGCCGTACTCGATGTCGGCGCGGATGGTCTGCAGGGGGATGGTACCCTCGTGATAGGATTCGCTCCGGGCGATTTCTGCGCCGCCCAGACGGCCGCCGCAGGTGACCTTGATGCCCTTGGCGCCCAAACGGGTGGCCTGCTGCATGGCCTTCTTCATGGCCCGGCGGAAGGAAATCCGCTTCTCCAGCTGCTGGGCAATGTTCTCGGCCACCAGCTGTGCGTTCAGATCGGGGCTGCGAACCTCCACGATGTTCAGGTTCACGCTCTTGCCCAAGCGGGCTTCCATATCCTTGCGCAGGTTCTCAATCTCCGCGCCGGCCTTGCCAATGACCACGCCGGGGCGGGAGCAATGAATGTTGATTTTGACCTTCGCGTTGTTCCGCTCCACCTCGATCTTGGCGATGCCAGCGGAGTAGAGCTTGTTCTTCAGGTACTTGCGGATGTTATAGTCCTCCACAACCAGGTCGCCCACCTGATCGGCACGGGCATACCAGCGAGAGTCCCAGTCCTTGATCACGCCAACGCGCAGTCCATGGGGATTAACTTTCTGTCCCATAGCTACCTCCTGCTTAAGCCTTCTCGCTCACACCAATGGTGATGTGAGTGGTTCTCTTGAGAATCCGATTGTAACTGCCCTTTGCCCGGGGCATGCCGCGCTTCAGGGTGGGGCCGGGGTTGGCCACGACGGTGGAGACGTACAGGTTCTCCACATCCATCCCGTTGTTATGCTCGGCATTGGCAACAGCGCTCTTCAGGAGCTTCAGCATGGGCTCGGAAGCAGCCTTGGGAGTCTGCATCAGGTATGCGGTGGCGATTTTCACGTCCTTGCCGCGGATCATGTCGCACAGGAGCTTCACTTTCCGGGGAGACATGCGGACGTATTTCACATGTGCTAACGCTTCCATTCCAGTTCCTCCTTACTTCGAGTTGGTGGTCTTGCTGCCAGAGTGGCCCCGGAAGGTTCTGGTCGGAACGAACTCGCCCAGCTTGTGACCCACCATGTCTTCTGTGACATAGACAGGAACATGCTTGCGGCCGTCGTGGACAGCGATGGTGTGACCGACGAAGGAGGGGAAAATGGTGGAGGCTCTGGACCAGGTCTTCAGGACCTTCTTCTCACCGGCCTTATTCAGCTCCTCGACCCGCTTCAGCAGCTCGGGGGCAACAAAAGGACCTTTTTTGATACTTCTGCTCATTCGTTCATATCCTCCTTACTTGGCGTTTCTGCCCTTGACGATGAACTTATTGGTGGGGTTCTTCGCCTTGCGGGTCTTGTAGCCCATAGCCGGCTTGCCCCAGGGAGTCACAGGGCCGGGACGGCCAACGGGGGCGCGGCCTTCGCCGCCGCCATGGGGGTGATCGTTGGGGTTCATGACAGAGCCGCGGACCGTGGGACGGATGCCCATATGGCGGGTCCGGCCGGCCTTACCGATGTGGATGTTCTCATGATCCAGGTTACCCACCTGACCGATGCAGGCGGTGCAGTTCATCCGCACATACCGGACCTCGCCGGAGGGCAGACGGACCTGAGCCAGATCGCCGTCCTTGGCCATGAGCTGGGCAGCCGTACCGGCAGACCGGACCAGCTGTGCGCCCCGGCCGGGGTTCAGCTCCACGTTGTGGATGACGGTACCAACCGGGATGTTGGCGATGGGCAGGCAGTTGCCGGGCTTGATGTCCGCAGCGGCGGAGGAGACAACCTTGTCCCCGGCCTTCAGGCCGTTGGGCGCCAGGATGTAGCGCAGCTCCCCGTCCTCGTACTTCACCAGGGCGATGAACGCGCTGCGGTTGGGATCGTACTCCAGGCGGAGGACCTCGGCGGTCATTTCCGTCTTGTCCCGCTTAAAGTCGATGATGCGGTACTTCCGCTTGTTACCGCCGCCGCGATGGCGGACGGTAATTCTGCCGTAGCTGTTGCGACCGGAGTTCTTCTTCAGGGTCTCAACCAGGCTGCGCTCAGGTTTGGCCTTCTTATCTACGCCGTCGAAAGCAGAAACGGTCATGTTTCTACGCGCCGGGGTATAAGGCTTAAATGTTCTAATAGCCATTTTGCGTTACGCTCCTTTATTGAGATTTGGATTAGACCATACCCTCGAAGAACTCGATGGTCTTGGAATCGGCGGTGAGCTTCACCATTGCCTTCTTGTAGGCAGGGCGGCGGCCCTCGGGATAGGAGCCGGTCCGCTTCATCTTGCCCTGCATCCGGATGGTGTTGACCTTATCCACCTTGACGCTGAAAATCTCTTCGATGGCCTGCTTGATCTCAATTTTGTTGGCATCCGGCGCAACCAAAAAGACGTACTTCTTATCGGCCACAGCCTCCATGGACTGTTCGGTGATGACCGGTCTCTTGATGATATCGTAAGCGTTCTTCATTATGCGAACACCTCCTCGATCTTGGCCAGTGCGGCCTGATCCAGAACCAGCTTCTTGGCGTTCAAAATGTCGTAGACGTTGATGAGGTTGGCGAAGGTGATCTCACAACCGGGGATGTTCCGACCGGAGCGGACCACGTTGGCATCGGGCTCCGCAGTAACCACCAGGGGCTTGCTCTCGGCGTTCACAGCGGACAGGAACTTGGCAAATTCCTTGGTCTTGATCTCGTTCATCTTGATGGAGTCAATGACCACGATGTCCTGGGAGGCGGCCTTGGCGCTGAGGACAGACTTCAGGGCCAGGCGCTTCACCTTCTTGTTGAGGGTGTAGCTGTAATCCCGGGGCTTGGGGGCGAACACGATGCCGCCATGGGTCCACTGGGGAGCCCGGGTGCTGCCCTGCCGGGCGCGGCCGGTGCCCTTCTGTCTCCAGGGCTTCTTGCCGCCGCCGGAAACCTCGGCGCGGGTCAGAGCGGATTGGGTGCCCTGCCGGCAGTTGGCCAGGTGGTTCTTCACCACATCGTGGACAACAGACTGGTTGGGCTCAATGCCGAACAAAGCTTCGGAGAGTTCGATCTCGCCGACCTGCTTGCCGGACATATCGTAAACATTCGTCTTAGGCATGATTTAAGCTCTCCTTTCCTTAACCTCTGGCGGAAGCCTTCTGGGGATTCCGTCCGGAAGCCTTCTGCGGGTTCTTGCTGATGCCGGCATCGCCGCGCTTGATCTTGTTGTTCTTCACAGTGGACTTCACAAAGACCAGGCCGCCCTTGGGGCCGGGGATGGCGCCGCGGATGACCAGCATGTTGAGCTCGCTGTCCACCTTCACCACATCCAGGTTCTGGATGGTGACCTGCTCCACGCCCATCTGACCGGCGCCAATCTTACCCTTGAAAATCCGGGAGGGGTCGGAAGAGGAGCCCATGGAACCGGCGTGACGGTGCACAGGGCCGCCGCCGTGGGTCATGGGGGTCCGGCCGGCGTTCCAGCGCTTCACAACGCCCTGGTAGCCATGGCCCTTGGAGGTGCCCACAACGTCCACCTTGTCGCCAGCGGCGAAGGTGTCGGCCTTGATGACGTCGCCCACATTCATGTCGGCGGCGGCGTCCAGCTTGAATTCCTTCAGATGTTTCTTGGCCTCAACGCCAGCCTTCTTCAGGTGACCGGCCTCGGGCTTGGTGAGCTTGGACTCCTTCACATTCTCGAAGCCCAGCTGCACGGAAACGTAACCGTCCTGCTCCAGGGTTTTCTTCTGCGTCACGACACAGGGGCCGGCCTCGATGACGGTCACCGGAATCACCTTGCCGCTCTCATCGAAGATCTGGGTCATGCCCACTTTTTTGCCGATGATTGCTTTCTGCATGTTTTCTTCTCCTTTTTTAGGTTATTGGTTGGCAGGCGGACATTGGGAGCCGCTTGTCAACATGACCCGTCCGTCCAATTGACAGACTGTGGCGGGCAAGCTGCTATCCTGACGGGGGAATTACAGCTTTATCTCAATCTCAACGCCAGCCGGCAGGTCCAGGGACATGAGGGACTCCACAGTCTTCTGGTTGGGGTTGAGGATATCGATCAATCTCTTGTGGGTTCTGCGCTCGAACTGCTCGCGGGAATCCTTGTACTTATGGACAGCCCGCAGGATGGTCACAACCTCTTTCTTGGTGGGCAGAGGGATGGGACCGGAGACGGAAGCGCCGTTGCGCTTGGCGGTTTCTACGATCTTTGCCGCGCTGGCATCGATGAGCTGGTGATCATAGGCCTTCAGCCGGATTCTGATCATTTGGTTTGCCATGTTGATGTTTCCTCCTTGAGACGTACTCAGTTTTTGTGGCTGGGTACGGTCGAACTTCCTGTCCGCGCCGCCGTGCGTATCATTCCCACCCATGAAAAATGGCCGACGCAAGCCGGCCGATTCCCATAGGCGCAGCGATATACGCAAGCGCACACAGGACCGTTCAGCCGCCCGATGACCGGACATACTCCGCAGAAGTTACCGGCAAAGGCCGCAATCTCCTGCATCATCGCATACACGCGCAGACTTCCCCCACACGTGCTCTCCTATGGTACAACAAACCTCCCCGATTGTCAAGGGAAATTTTACACTTTTTTAAACTTAATTGTTGGCGGCGTTGCCCGCACCACCCATCTATCCGCAGAAACAAATAGAAAAAGAAATCTTTTACCACCCGCAAAAGAAAACGTAAATACTGCTGCCCTGCAGACCAAGCAGGGCCGATGCCCAACTCCCGGAGCACAAAGCAGACGATCTGTTACGTTACTAAGGCAATCGAAATTCTTCCATTTGCGTCAGGTGCTTGGCCAGAATGCACAAGGATTCCTGGTTCGTGCGGTACCGGTTCCGTCCGTTCACCTGCTCGGTGGTAATCAGCCTGGAATGAAACAGGCTGCTGATGTCCCGGCACACCCCACCCAGGTGCAGCTCCAGCTGCTGGGACAGCTCCCGGGCGGACATGGGCCTGTCCAGCATGGCCCATAGCATCCGCATCCGCGCCTCGCTGCCCAGGAGCCGCAGCGCCTGAAATTCCCAGGGCTCAAAGTTGGTAGATTCCGTTTTTTCCATCTGGACCGCCACACCCATGTGGCAAAAGGCGCTGTCATCGCTTCCGTCCACGGCGCCCAAAGCGAGTTTGGGCCGAAGGTAGCGGAGCTGAACTGTTAGGGAGGTCAGCGGCCTTTCCTCCTGATAGCGGACCCGCTTGCGCCATAGCGCCTCCGCTTCTGGTTGGCGAAAGTAGGCCTCCCAGCTCCGGGCCAAGGGCGCTGCAAGCTGGACCCAGGGTGCCAACAGCGGCCGCAGCTTTTCCGCCACCGGGGTCAAAATGGTCTCCAGCCGGTCCATCGCCTCCCCAAAACCGGAGAATTGCTCCAGCAACTTCTGGGCATACGCCGGGCCGAGGCCCAGCTTGGCAATCTCCTGAGCCAGAGGAACAAACCTGCTGTCAGCGGGCTCCAAATAAATGAGCCGATATTCGTCTATGTCCACCATGCGTTCCCGGTTTCTTCGTTGCCTTTGCCTGGCCCGGCACAGGCGCGCACAGTCTGTGGCCAAGTCTCCGCCGGAGGGCTCCATGGAGTTATAGACCAGGTTGCGGGCAACACAGGTAGCGCGCTCCGGGTCCTCGGAGAGGATATACTTGCCGAAATCATACTGTATCTCTGGGTCATCCCGGGAAATACCGGCACAGGCCACATCCAGCATCTGCTGGATTGCCGCCTCTGGCAGACAGTAAGGCCCCTCCTGGGTCAGCTCCACGGCCGAAATCCGGTTGACATAGGCGTACAGCAGCTCCACCGTCTCATACAACAAATGGGGCTGCCCTGTGACCCGTACCTCCATTCTTCACCCTCCCAATTTCAAGTTGAAAAATCAAAAATATCCATCGATCACCGGATCAACCCCCTTCCCCATCCATGCAGCAGATGGAGTTGGCGGCCTCACAGCGCGGGACTGTGGGGCCGCCATTTATAAGGGAAGAGACAGACAATGGGTTTCGTTTACCAGGGGGAATAGCTGGCGGCGTACCGGTTCAAAACCGTCAGGATCTTGGCAAGCTGCGCCCGGGTCAGGGCGCCCTGGGGCTGGAAGGTCCCATCCGGGAAGCCCTGGAAGACGCCCGCATCGGTAGCCCAGAGGATGGCCTCGGCGGCAAATTCACTGATCCGGTCCCCATCGGTATAGCCGGACAGGTCGCCCTCCAGTGTAAACCAGAAGCCCAATACCTTGGTCGCATAGCGGTACAGGAACGTAGCCGCCTGCTCCCGGGTCACCTTTTCATGGGGGCTGAAGGTCTCCTCTGAGGTGCCCTCGGTCACGCCGTTCTGGACCGCCCAGGCTACGGCGTCGGTGTACCAGGCATTCTCGGGCACATCGGTGAAGGAGGACTTCTCCGTAACCTCGGGGGAACCAGCCAGGCGGTACAGGGTGGTGACCATCATGGCTCGGGTGGTGCTCTCATTGGGAGCAAAATGGGTGGCGTCCATGCCCTGGAACCAGCCGCGATAGGTGGCGTTCAAGATCTCGTCTTCCGCCCAATGGCCCGAGATATCCACGAATTTGTCCTCGAACTCAGCAAACGCCGGGTCGGTGACCTGAATCTCAAAGCTTTCCCCTCGGCCATAGAGGTCGCCGGTAACGGTTACGGCGCCATGAGCGATGCCACGGATGGTGCAGAAGTCCTGACCGGATTCCACGATTTCCGCTACGGTGGGGTCAGACACCGTCCAACGCAGGATGGGGGTGAAGTGCTCCGCCTCAGCCAAATTTCGGACCGTCAGGGTTTCCCCTACCTGAATGGCGGTCGCATCCGCAGTCAGGTCCACATAGTCCCGGAAGCCGTCTCCGCTTTCGACTACAACCGCAGAGACGTTGCCGGCATAGTCGAAGCTGGTGGAGATGAAGCGCTGCTTCTCGGAGGTGAAGGTAAAGGTACCTGCCTCACACTCATTCCGGCTCTTAATCAAACCCGGCGTTCGCAAAAATTCACCCGTATAGGTATATACGAAGCGTCCGCCTAGCCAACCGCCCTCATCGGGTACATACTCCAAAACATAGTCCTCGCAGTAATCGTAGAACCAGTCCTCGCTGATGTACTTGAAATATTCGCCCTGCCATGCATTAAAATAATTATCAAACTGGTATCGAACCGTGAAATCGTTCTTGTTGAAAGGCCCGGTGCAATCAATATAAAGCGGGAACTCCCTGACAACCACCTCGCCGTCGGGGTCCTCCGGCGTAATCTCCAGGCGCATAGTGACCCAGGTATTTTCCTCCAGGAGGCAGGTATTGGTATCATAAACATACTTTCCAGTCGCCATACTAATACCCAAAACAGGGTACAGCCACTCCAACGAAGGTGCGAAATAAGCCAGCTGATTATACGTCTTTGAGATGTATCCCGTATCCTCTTCCCACAGAATCTCACCGGTGGCGCGATCTGTAACGGTGTAGTGGATATTGGCTGCGTTTCGGGTCAGGCCAACCGTGAAATTCAAGTCATCCAGAGAATGGTCGCCATTGGGGGATACCCCTGCGGTCACAGGCTGGAACGCATGATAGCCGGCGACGGTGTTTTCATGAGACTCGTATTCAGCAGGAATCTTGCTACAGCGGGGATTTCTACTGTCGCCCAAATAGTGGGGCACACTGGGGCTGAGCAGACCGCCTTTTTCATCGTCCAAATTAGTGGGGATGTTGCCCCACAGGGCAGTATGCACCTGATCAGCGGTCGTATAGGGATACTTCTCCATAAGGCTCACATAAGAGCCGGTCTCCAGGGTGGGCGCATCGGTGAAATCGCCATAGAAGCCCAGGAAGGGGATGCTCAGGTTTACGTCATCCTCGCTGTTCAGGTGGACAAACCCCTCCACATAAGCGCCGCAGGGGAAGCGCTCGTCATAGTATTCCTTTTCCCCCTCTGTCAGAGCCACAGTGGCTGTGACCTTCACCGTCTCACCGGCAGGGACTGTGACCTTGCCGTCGGCGGCGCTGTAGGTGATATCCGCTTTCATCTCCCTGGCGTACGCATAGGTCAGGTGGGTGACTTCCCCGTACTTCATCAGGCCTCCAACAGCCTTCTGGCCCAGGACGGTGGTGTCTAGGGTGTAGGTTTTGTCGGAATCGGAGAAGTTCACCACCTCAAAGGTCATCTCATACACGCCGGTGCGCTCCGGATCGTCGCCCAGCTCCAGCTTGGCCTTGTTGGTGCCCTCCACCTGGATGTAGGCCTCCGCATCCATGGCCGCACCGATGTTGACCATACCGGCGCCCTGGCGGCGGACGAAGTAGAGGGTACCGTTCTCTTCATCCAAAATGGGGGTCGCCGTAGACATCAGCAGGCAGTTGGTCACATGGGCATAATCCTCTTGGGGGATATCGGTATCCTTCAGGTACTGCCGCACCAGAGCGGCGCTGGCAGCCACGGCAGGAGAGGACATGCTGGTGCCAGAGGAAACAGCCATACCATTGGCGTAAGCGGACAGCACATTGCCGCCGATGCCGGTGATCTCCGGCTTCAGAGTCAGGCTGCCAGTGGGGCCCCAGGAGGAGAAATCAGACATTTCACCAGCAGTGGAGCTGCGGTTCCAATAGCCCTCAATTCTGATGGTATTACCTTCAATGTTTCTTTCAAGCCCCTCAAAGTACAAGGAACCAATCGCAGCAACCGGAAGAGGGAATTCCGTCAGGGTAACAGAGAACCCGTTAATGATGAAAAGGCCTGCAGCCTTGGCTTCCACTGCCTGCTCCACCAGGTCTGCAGCCTCCACACCTTCGGTCAACGCACTGAACAGCAATTTGCCTTCCGCTTCCGCAGGATCCCGAGTGAATTGGAATTCCTGATCACCCAGCTGCTCCCGGAACCCCTTGCCCTCTGGCACATTGGCAATCTCAGCATAAGACACGTTGGCCATAGATCCACTTTTAAGCGAGTAGGTAATCTGATTACCGTAAACATAGAAGGAAACTGCGTTCTCCGCACTGGCCACGGTCAGGGGCGCGTCAAAGGAGCCAGGCATTCCAATGGTGCCGGTATCCACAGAGGTGGACTTGACCATATTGTCACCCCAGAGGCTGTTCCAGCCACTGAAGTAGCTGTTGCCGGCAGAAACCGCCACACTGATGCCGGCTTCATAGGCGGCGTCAAAGACCTCGCTCATGCCCTCCACATAGGCGGGACCGCAGGGGGAACCCAGGGACAGATTGGCGCAGTCCACCCCCAGAATGATGCAATCTTCCACAGCCGCCAGGACGGCGTCAAAGTAGATGCTGCCTTGCCGGTCAGAAACATTCATGATCAGGAGTTGGGCCTCGGGCGCGATGCCCATGGTGTCCATCTTGAATTTTTCCTCTGTTCCCTCGGGCATATTACCGGCAACAATACCGGCAACATGGGTGCCGTGGGCGACACCGGCGTTGTCGCTGCCAAAGTCAGCGGTGGCGTCGCCGTAGCCAAAGCCGAAGGGAATCTTGCTGCTGTAATAGGTGTTGTCCGCGGTGACCCCCTCGGCCAGCGTCTCCGCATGGAGCTCATGGTTGGCCAGGATCTCCTGGATGTCGGCCTTGGTAAATGCCACGGCAGATTCGTCGGTGGGGTTGATATCAAAAACCGGGTTGCTGTAGTACAGGCCGGAGTCGATGATGGCCACGCTCATACCGGCGCCGTCAAAGCCATAGTCCCAGGCGGAGGTAGCACCCATACCGGGAGCCACGTACTTCATATTGGGCTCTAAAGTAGTGACCTCTTGGGCGTTGATTTCGGGAACCTCAAAGGTGGGCATCACATAGGCGCTCTTCACACCCTCCATTTTCCGAATCTCGGCCAGCTCGCCATAGGGAACGGTCACGGCGGCAGCGTTGGTCAAGAGGGTGAATTGGCTCCCCACTTCGATGCTGTGCCCCAGCTTCCGCTCCATAGAGGCCAGTGCCACATTCTGCTTCTGCTCCAACGTCCGGGCAGCCTGCGTCTCGGCAGCGCCCAAAGTCTCGCCCAGAGCCACATTCATCTTGGGCTGCCGGATGACCGCATTGTCCTCAAATGTGATCATTACCCGGACCTCCGTCTCAGCGGTATAGGCCGGAGAGACAACCTGGAGCTGTTGCCCTTCTTCTATGGTCTGCTCGCCCAGAATCTCTTTCACTGCATTGGACAGGGCGGCTGCTTCCTTGGCGTCGAAACTCCGGGACACCATGGTGTCTCCCTCGGGACTGGTCAGATACGTCTCATCCCCCATATCCAGGGTGGCCAGGGCCTCTGCCTCCTTCGGGCTCAGAGCCTCAAAGGTGACATACGCGTCAGATGGTACGGTTTTCGTGTAAGTACTTCCATTTTCAGCTTCATACACATAGGTGTACCCCGCCGGGACAAAGGTGGCTTCGCCCGCTTTGGCGTAGATGAGCTGATCCTGCTGGATTTCAGCTCCCTGCTGCAGTTGGGCCGCTCCGGCTACGGGAACCGCTGAGCTGAAGCAGCCCAAAGCCATGACCGCGCAAAGGGCCAGAGCCAGCAAACGATGGATGCGATGCTTCATTGTTGTTACCTCCTGTCAATGTCTCCATTTCGTCCTCAATTTTGAAGAGCGCAAGTTAACTATAACACAAAGTCCTCACTTTTGCAACCATTTTTTCCTGATTTTGTCCACAAATTTGAGAGTACCCTCCAGGGCAACAAAAACGGGAGGCGCCATCCCAAAATTCGCTTTGAGACAGCCCCTCCCGGCTTCCGTTATGCTTCAGCTCTCCCCGTTTCAGAGGGTTTAAATTTTTCCATTTCCATCAGGTGCCTGGCCAAGGTATCCAGGGATTCCCGGTTGGTGCGGTAGCGGTTGCGCCCCTTCACCGACTCGGCGAGTAGCAGCCTGGAATTAAACAAATTCCCAAGATCCCGGCACACCACCCCCAGATGCATATCCAACTGCTGGGCCAATTCCCTTGCGGACATGGGCTTGTCCAACATCGCCCAGAGCATCCGCATTCGGGCCTCACTACCCAAGAGCCGCAGGGCCTGATACTCCCACTGCTGAAAGGTCTCCGACTCCGGCTTGACCACCGGGACCGCAACGCCAATGTGACAAAAGGCTTTATATTCCAGAACCATTCCCAGGGCAAGCTTGGGGCGAAGATATCGGAGCTGGACCTGCATTGCCTCCAGGGGCTTGTCCTCACGATAGCGGACACGCTTACACCACGTTTCCACCGCATCCGGCTGGGAATAATGGGCCTCCCAAATCCTCGCCAAAGGCTCCGCCAACTGCGCCCAAGGCAGCAGCAGCGGCTCCAGCTCTGCCGCCACAGGGGCGATGATGGCTTTCAGCTGTTCCACCGCATCGTCAAAGCCAGAAAATTGCTCCAGCAGCATCTGGCTGTATTCCTCATCCACGCCCAACCGGGCAATGTCCTGTGCAATTGGCAGGAAGGCGTTGTCGGTGGCCCCTGTATAGAAAATACGATATTCATTAATCGCACTCGGACGTTGCCCGCTTTTACGCTGGACCCGCCGCAACGCGCAAATCTCCGCGCAGTCTTCATCCATATTACCCTTGGAGGGCGTCATGGTATTATAGGCCAGATTCCGGGCCATGCAGGTTGCCCGCTGCGGCTCTTCAGAGATGATATGCCTGCCAAAGTAGTATCGGACAGCCGGATCATCCCGGGAAACCCCCGCACAGGCCACATCCATCATCTGCTGCACCGCCTCCTCCGTCAGGCAGTACTCCCCCTCCTGGGTCAAGCTACCAGCGGGAATCTCATTGACATAGGCGTACAGCAGTTCCACCGCCTCATAAAGCATATAGGGCTTTGCAGATACCCATACCTCCACAGATTGGCCCCCCTTATCTTGTACTCATTCTTTTATACCATAAACCCCATGATTTGACAAGGGCCCTTTTTCTCACATCCAGAGCTACAGCATGTACTACGGCCGCCCTGCTCACAGGGCATAAAAGAAAATGGCAAAAAAGTGCAGCACACTGCCCAAAACCACAAAGATGTGGAAGACAGAGTGAAGCCACTTTTTCTTCGCGCCAATGCCGTACAAAATGGAGCCCAGGGTGTAGGCGATTCCTCCAGCCAAAAGCAGCGCAAACCCGGTCTGTCCCATGGCCTCCATGGCCTGTGGGGCGAAGGGCAGAACAGCCCAACCCATGCCGATGTAGCAGATCATGGAAAACACCCGGTACTTCCGCAGGTCAATGGCCGTAAGAGTCACCGCCAGGGCCGTCAGGGCCCATTCCCCAATGGCCAGTCCCAGTCCCAGTGCCGGATACAGCGGCCGGATGGCAGACAGCGCCACCGGCGTATAGCTCCCCGCAATGAGGAAATAGATGGTACAGTGGTCCAGCACCTGGAGAACCTTTTTCCCCATGCCGGGCCGCAGACCATGGTAGACGCTGGACATGGTGTACAGCCCAATGAGGCTGACCCCATAGATCACCGCTCCCACCACATCCACCGCCCCACCCCGCAAAGCAGCCCGGACGACGCACAGCACCAGAGCGGCAATTCCCAAGGCACCCCCTGTGATGTGGGTGACCATATTCATGATCTCCTCGCCCTTGGAATAATCCGGCAACCGCCGGTCAATCAGCTTGATTCGCTTTCGCATGCAACCCATCACCCCAAAAATCCAAGCCCCGTCTCGTGGCATGATTTTACTATTATATTATACCACACTTTGCCACAGCCGGAAAGGCCCCACCGCAGGTCAGCAGCATTTACTTTTTTATGCTGATGTGGTAATGTCTTGTCCCTCCACGCAGGGCATAGACGTACCGCCACGGGCTGCGAGAGCCGAAAACCACACGCTGGCGCGGGAGCGCCCTGCCTTCCCCCGGGGGGAAGGTGCCGCGCGGAGCGAGGTGGATGAGGAACGGCGCTATCTGGCAAACCGGCAGGCCGGATCGATTCAGACGTAACATACTCCCTTTTCAACGGAACTGCCTAGTAATCGGTTCCGTTTCGCCGTGCCAGCTGGCATGAAGGAAGCGCTGCCGCTCCCCGCGAACCGGCAGGGGGCAGCAGCGCCGGATTTACAGCTGCACCTCAATCGGCAGCTCCAGGGACCCGAATCACCTCGTCAAATCGGTCCAGGTACTCCTTTGACCAGTCGTGTGTAATCACAATTCTTGTAATATGTTTCTGCCTGAAAATAAACTCCTGAATTAGTTTTACATTTTCTGGATCTAGTCCAGTGGTTGGCTCGTCAAAAACCATAACACTGGCGTGCTTCTGCATAGCCCGGGCAATACAAATCCGCTGGCGCTCCCCACCAGAAATGTGGTCGCCAAAATCACCCAGTGGTTTTTCACCCACGCGCTTGGCCAGATCCGTCAGGTTGAGTTCCTCCAGCAGAGCTTGGTAGGCAGCAGAATCCTGGGCCGATGTTTGGCCGAACATTGTAATGTTCTCATAGAGCGATGCGTTAAACAAAAAGGCAGATTGGTTAACCACGGAAATCTGGGCTAGAATCTCACTTTCTGTGGCATTCTTAATGTCTTGATTCCCAAAGTAAATTTCCCCTGTATAGTTGTCATAATACTTCAGAAGCAGTTTGATCAGGGTCGTCTTTCCACTGCCGCTTTCACCTACAATCGCGTAGCAGCCACCAGGCCGGAACACATGACAGAAATCCCGATACAGCTGTCTCTGGTCAAAGGAGAACGATACGTTGTGATACGTAATGGCAGGTTCCTCTTCTCGCACCAGGCCTCTCTCCACTGGGCACGAAAAGTCCCGTTCATCTTCCAGCTTCTTTGCCAGCTCTTTTGTAGATCGAAATGTAACCGCCTCTTCAATGAGGTTCGAAAGGCTGTTGGAAATTTCTGAAAAGTACCCTGTAGCTGCCAGCATCATCGCAGCGCTCAGGCTTCCTTGCAAAATCAGGAAGCCACCCACTCCAATGCCAATGATATTCGTCAAAGATGCAATCGTATAAAGGGTTTTAGCACTCATGCTCCGGGCAAAGCCATAGGAAAAATAGGCCCGCTGCTTTTGGGAGCTGACCTGCTCAAACCGATTTAAAAAGTTCCCGGACTGATTGCTGGTATGGATCACCTCGTAGCCGTCTATGGTCTCCTTTAGGACATTTGCGTATTCCTCGGAGCGCGCAGAAAACGCCCCCCTGGTCCGCTGCTGTATGTTTGTAAAAAATCCACTACAAATTAACGGCGCTGTCGACACCAGGATTCCCGCCACGAACAGCCACGTGTTCATCAAGCATAGCATCACAGAAGCCACAACGGCAGAAATCCCATAGCTGCAAATCAGAGGAATGGTGTCCATCCGGTCGGTACGGTACATGTCCGTATCCGTCGTGAACAAATTCAGATAGTATGCGCGATTTCGCCGCTGAAACCCCTGCCACGGACGTCGCAACACATTTTTCATGATATCCCGTTTCAGGCACACTTCCGCATGGGAAAGGTAGCCCAATCGCGCAGCTGTGGAACCGGCATGGAGCAAATACGCCGATAAAAGCAAGCCTGTCGCAATGACAATCCTCCAAATCATACTTTCCCGCTGCCCTTCCTGGGCGAACTCCAAGATTTGGGCCGTGTAGTATACGCTCAAACTGAGCGCAACCGATTCCATGCTACTCAAAAGGCATGTCAAAACAAAAAAGCGTTTGCTTTTCACAGGAATGTTCTTCATGGCATCCTCCAAAATATTCTATCTATTCAATGCCCATACGAACTCAAAACTCACTATGCCGCCCCCCGCAGACTGGCAAAGGGCGGCAGCGCCGGATTTACAGTGCGCTCAGGTGCGCTGGGGTCAAATCATACACCCGGTCAAATTGCTTCTTCCGCTCCGCTGTCAGATGATGGCTAATCAGAATCAGAGTCAAATCCGGGTTGGACAGAAGGCTTTGTTCCACAATGTCCGCATTCTTCTGGTCCAGGGCGCTGGTTCCCTCGTCAATCAGCAAAATGGAGCAGTCGTGGATCAGCGCCCGGGCAATGGCAACCCGTTGCTTCTGGCCGCCGGACAGACTGCTTCCCTCTTCTCCCACAATGGTTTCCAAGCCCTCCGACATATGCTCCAGGTCTCCCGCCAGGGCGCTGTCACGCAGTGCGCGTTCCATTTGCGCATCGGTAAATTCCTCACCCAAGGTGATATTCTCCCGAATGGTCGTGTTAAACAAAAACACATCCTGCTCAATGTAGCTCATCTGCTTCTGCAGCTGCTCCGGCGTATAGTCCCGAACATCCTTACCGTCCAGGCGGATGGTTCCGGTATAATCCGGAAGCCAGCCCAGCAACAGCTTGAGCAGCGTTGACTTCCCGCAGCCGGAGGGGCCGGTGATGGCGTACTTCTTCCCCTTTTCAAAGCGCAGGCTCATGTCCTGCAGGATGGGCTTCTCTCCATACTGGAAGCTCACACCCTCTACCGTAACTGCGTCCCGCACCGGCTCCACCACGGAACCCATTTCCTCCGCAATTTCATCCGCATGCACCGTGATTTTCTCAAAATAAGGCTTGCTGGAAGCCATAGCTAATCGATAAATCGTCAGCGTATTCAGTCCATCTCCCACCGCTGCAATTAAATTTCCCGCGCCAAACAGTGCCGTCTGTAAAATAATCCCTTGAAAAGACAAATATCCAACCCAAACGGTAATCAATGCCTGACATACAATGCCTGCTACAGCTAGTATCTTTCCTCCAATTGCTTGCGTCCTAATCTGGCGAAACGCGGGATTTTCAATTTCCTTGCTGCACTGATTGATTCCATATAAAAACCGCTGATTCTTTCCAAAAAAGCGCAAAACATCATACCCAGCTAATAAATCCTTTAGCTTACTCACAGCCCTTGCCTGCTCGCGTGTACAAGCTGCACCTGCTGCTTCCATCTTTTTGTTAAAGACTTTGGGAGCCAAGCTCATAATCAGCGCTGATGCAAAAGAAGCCGCAGCAAGGGACCAATGTAGGCAAGACAATGCAATCATGCTGTGTATAATTCTAAATGCCATGCTCAACCAGTCAAAAAACGGCGTCCATGCTAAATTTTGTATCTGATCAATATCCTTGGTAAACCCAGACAAGTACTCTCCGGTCTGCTTTTTATGGAACTCACCGTAACTCATCTGCAGTAGTGTCGCCCCCATGTCACACCGAAGCCGATTGTTCATTTGCCGGATCAAATGCCCACCCAAAACGTCTTCCGCCGCCTCTATCAATTGGGCCAAAATGACAAGGGACACATTCAGTAAACACCAAAATAAAAAACCTCGAAAATCACCGTCTAGAAGTCTTTCCAGCGATCGCATCAACGCTAAGCTCCGGTATGACACCAAACCTGCGCCAATAAACAGCATGAGCACAATTACGCTGGTAAGCTTCCAAGATTTTTTAATATAGTAAAACATACTACCTCCAGTTCCCATGTATCTTGTGAGTTGGCCCGTGCGCAAGCGCCACCCGCATTGCCGCCCACAGTCACACCGCTAAATCCTAGTCAGATGATACGCCCACTTGATGCATTCACCTACACCCGCACAGGCGCCAAATCGTATACCTGGTCAAACTGCCGCTTCCACTCCGCCGACAGATGATAGCTCACCAAAATCAATGTCAAATCCGGGTTGGACGGCAAACTTTTTCCACCTCTCCTAACCACTTTGGGTGTTCATGTGCGGACAAGTGCCGCATGCGTTTCCGTCTATAATCACGCCTTTTTTACACCGCATATTCAAACAGCTCAAAACATCCGCACATGTATTACACTCCGGTCTCAAATCGGAAACGCTCCATAACCGGTTGATTTCGCCGTCCAGTACAACGCCCCGCTCCGGATCCACCCAACCGAGCAAATTCTTTGGATGGTCCAACGCTACCGTACATTTTTCAATCTTGCCATCCGCGCGAAAAACCATGCTGTGCGGGTAACTGGCATAACAAATTCCAGAAAAGATGCCCTGGGTTTGATTGGTATGCTGCAATCCGATACGATCCAGATACGCAATATGCTGTGAAACCAGTTCCTTCGCCTGCTTGCCCTTCAGCAAATTCAGCGCCTGCACATCCTCTCCGCCCCAGTCTCCTACCGGACTGACGTACACGAAAAAGCGATCATCCGCGCCAAACAGTTTTGCCAGGTGGTCATACCAGCTAAAATCTGTGTCGCCCGCCAAAATGTTATGCCGCAAAACCATACGAAACCGGAACTCCTCTTTCGGCAAAGCGGCAATCTCCGTCAAATTGTGTAAAATCGTCCGCAACGTTCCCCGCCCCGACACATGTGGCCGCGTCTGGTCATGATTCCAGCCATCCAGAGTAATTTGATACTCTGTAATTCCGGCCGCATAATACTGCCGGAATTCCGCCGCATCCAAGAGGTAGCCATTGGTTGTCATCCCACCATTATATTGGAAGCCGTGCTCTGCTTGCGCCGCCTGAATCAGCGCACAGGTTTCCAGCACAACGTCCTTACACAGCGTCGGTTCACCACCAAACCAGCTAACCTGAACCGTCCGAAAATGGGGCACCTGCGCAACAAGATACGCCTGAATCTGATCCAAAATCTCCCGGCGCATGGTAACGGGCGCATGCGTTTCGTAACAATAAGGGCAACGGAAATTGCACCCTTCTGTCGGCATCATCGTTAGCAGCAGCTTAGACTGCATCAGCTGCCTGAGCTGATCCAGCGCCCGCGTGATTTCTTCCCGACTGGCCAGCATCTCCTGTTCGTGCAAAAAAAGCGTCAGCGGAGTAGACAACGCCGGGCAGCCCCCACGGCGAACAATGGAGTAAAATTCCTCCTGTAAGCCAGGGTCTGTAATTTTCACTTTATTTTGCAATAATTTAGAAGAAAGGAGCAACGCGCCGCCATCTTCATAGTATTCGATATAACCAGGAACTATGTACATCACAGGCCTCCCATTGTTCGCACGCCATAAATCATGTAGAATTCATTTATGGCTCCGGGAATCCCCCGGAGCCATAAGCCATTATTCCCCACCAATGGAGCAGCCTTTGTTCGGACAGATGTTAAGTTCTCTGCGACAATGAATATCCAGTTCCTCAATGGGCTTCTTTGTAGCAATAACCTCCATGCTATGTACTCCTTTCTTTGGATTCAGCTGTCAGGATTCTATTTGGTCCCATCCCGCACCGCCAAATATAGCATACCACATACCGTGCAGAATGGCATATCGCGCTCAGATAGGGAAAAATAACACAGAACGATAAGTTGGTCTGGAATTCAGCCTCAAGCTGTGCTATAATCAATCAGAAAAAAGCTGCCCAATATTTCAAGAAGAAAGGTATCGGAAATGAGAGAAGTATTTCTAGGAGAATACATGAAACAGCGGCGCCTGGAGCTGGGGCTGACCCAGGAGGAGCTGTGCGAGGGCATCTGTGAGCCCATAACCATTTCCCGCATGGAAAACGGACGGCAGACCCCCTCCCGCAACCGCATCAACGCCCTGCTGCAGCGTCTCGGATTGCCGGATGACCGTTATTTTGCCCTGCTCAGCAAGCGCGAAGAGGAAATCGCCGCCCTGCAAAAGGAAATCATCGCTTGCAGCGTCCAGCGGGATACCGCCCATGGCTGGGAGCTGTTGGGCCAGCTGGAGCAGATCACCGAACCAGACGACCACGTCACCCGGCAGTTCATTCTCCGCTCCCAAGTCATCCTGGGGAAGGCCGAAGGACGGTACAGTGCGGAAGAGCAGCTGCAAATGCTGATGAAGGCCCTGCGAATGACGGCGCCTCATTTTGACCTGGAGGAAATTGGCAAAGGATTGTACAGCTTTGAAGAGGTAAAGATTATCAACCAAATTGCTGGTGTGTACACAAATAGCGGTCAGAACAGAAAAGCAATTGAAATCCTAGGTCAGTTGGAAAAGTACATACAAAAACATTACCAAAATGTTCTTCAGTCCGGCGGTCTCCTACCTCTGATTTCCCACAACTACGCCCGGGCATTGGCCATTGGCAAACGTTATGAAGAGGCAATTGAGGTTGCCGAATCGGGCCGGCGGTCCTGCATTGCATACGGTCACTACCAATTTTTACCTGGCATTTTAGCCATCGCCGCAGAATGCTATCATTTTCTCGGAGAGGACAGCACCAGCAAAAAACGGTACTACCAAGCGTATGTTCTTTATGATGCATTGGATGATCAAGATGAGCTTGAGAATGTCGCATCAGAAATGAAACAGTATTTTAATATTTGCATTTCAATTTAAGTTGCCTCGTCTTTATGCTTCGGCACCTCATTTGGGTAGGCCGGGTTCTCCTCTTCCGTTGGCTCAGTTGGACTTGTACTACTTGTGGTAGGATCATTCGCCTCACCGGCATAACAAACCGTCTGAGGCAGCTTAATTGTAATGAAAGGATACCAAAAGGTCTTAGGAAAGCCCATATCGCCCCGTGTTTTGCATTTTTAACTCAAAACGATACATCACACAACACGTCCCCGCACCCGACAAGAATCCGCCTGTGCGCGGGAGCAGCCCCCTGGCCACACGAATTTGACTTCATGCGTGCCGTTTTTTGACTCATGCCAGAAATGATGTTGCGTAAGCAGATTCAATTATGTACAAATTTTATCACAAATTCCAGCATTTGTCAAGTCCTGGCCGCATCAAATCCATGGCAACCGCATTTCCTTTTTCCCACTGGCGTGGGAGCGCCAATGCTGGTTTTTCGGTGTTTCTACCCTTGGCTGTACGCATATGTCCCGGGGGAAGCCAGGGCGCTGCCGCGCCAGTCTCATTTCGAAGCATGGTACCAGCATAAGTTCGTGCCACTGTATATTTGCCCCTACCGCCCCTGTGACAGCTGTCCTTCGAAATTTCCCCCTATATCACCAAACTGCTGCAGAAGGAACCCCCTCTGCAGCAGTCTTTGCCATTTAAGGATTGTATGAGACTGTTTCCGTCCCCGAGCATTTCAAGCTTATTCTCGCCAATGGTGAGCAGTACTCTCATAGCGTCGCCAGACCAAATTAAAGTATTCCGCGCAATCGCTCCCATTAAAATACTCCAACATCTGGCATTCAGCAGCTGCCTTAGGCGGAATTAGCACAGATATCCACGCATATAATTTATTATCATTTCCGATGCACATGATAATAGGATTTCTTATCTCAGTATGGTAGAATCTAGCCTCAATCGTCCCCGTACTCTTCCCTTCTCGTTCTGCCACCCTTTTCGCATCACTCCAAATTGCCCCTATTAGTTCTATCGTGGCGTGCAAAGACTGTGTAATTGCCCCCGGCCCCCGTTGTTCCATTTCTGATGCTTCTTGCATAAGTGCCGAATTTGGCTCCGCCAATAAAAACTCCAACCTACCACCGTTGGCAACATGACTAGTCAATATGCTCCGATACGTATGTGTAAAGCCACGAGCTGAAAGTGCCAACACCCGAATTAACCTGCTATTTTGCATTTTGCTCTCCATAGAGCCTATGCTTCGTCCTTGCAGATAAACCTTCTTAATGTTACTCTTCCTTCGCTGCGTAGCTGGTATTACATTGCCCAGAATCACTCCCAGAGCCGCTATCAAAAGCCCTGCACAAACTATACCCAGTTGATTTCCCAACCCAGTTACAAATGACTCAAGTAATGATTTCACACATACACCTCCACTGGATTCCAGGTTAATATGCCACGCCCCAATAAATCATCTTTTTCGCCGGTTTTCCGCAAATGGGGCACACATCCCCCAGGTGCTCCTGGTGGAAGGGGATGCAGCGGGAGGACATGCCGGCCACGTCCTTCATCTTCAGCTCGCAGGCCTCTTCTCCACACCACATGGTCTTGATGAAGCCGCCGTGCTTCTCCTGGAGCTCCTTAGCCTCCTCCAGGCTGTAGGCGGGGTAGATGTGCTCGTCCAGGTTCTTCTTGGCCTTGGCGAAGAGACCGTCGTGGACTGCCTGGAGGGTCTCCGCCGCACGGGTTTCCAGCTCCTCCATGGAGACAACGGCCTTCTCTCCGTTGTCCCGGCGGACCAGGACGCACTGGCCGTGTTCCATATCCTTGGGCCCCAGCTCCAGCCGGACCGGGACGCCCTTCATCTCATACTCGGCGAATTTCCAGCCGGGGCTCTGCTCGGAGTCGTCCACCTTCACCCGGAACCCAGCCTTCTTCAGCCGCGCCGCCACCTCGTTCACCTTCTCCAGGACGCCGGGCTTGTGCTGCGCCACGGGAATGAGGACGATCTGGATGGGGGCGATCTTGGGGGGCAGGACCAGGCCGTTGTTGTCCCCGTGGGTCATGATGATGCCGCCAATGAGCCGGGTGGACAGGCCCCAGGAGGTTTCAAAGGGGGTGGCCTGCTGGTTGTTCTTGTCGGTAAAATGAATGTCAAAGGCCTTGGCGAAGCCGTCCCCAAAGTAATGGGAGGTACCGGCCTGGAGGGCCTTCCGGTCGTGCATCATGCACTCAATGGCATAGGTCCGCTCCGCCCCGGAGAACTTCTCCTTCTCCGTCTTCACCCCCCGGACCACCGGCATGGCCAGGTACTCCTCGCAGAAGCGGGCGTAGCATTCCAGCTGGTCCTCGGTCTCCTGAATGGCCTCCTCGGCAGTGGCGTGGAGGGTGTGGCCCTCCTGCCACAGAAACTCCCGGTGGCGCAGGAAGGGGCGGCTGGTCTTCTCCCACCGCAGGACACTGCACCACTGATTGTACTTCACCGGCAGGTCCCGCCAGGAGTGGACGATATCCTTAAAGTGGTCGCAAAACAGGGTCTCGGAGGTGGGCCGGATGCACAGCTTCTCCTCCAGCTCCTCCGCTCCGCCCATGGTGACCCAGGCACACTCGGGGGCGAAGCCCTCCACATGGTCCTTCTCCTTCTGCAGCAGGCTCTCCGGAATGAGGACCGGCATATACACATTCTCGTGGCCGGTCTCTTTAAACATCCGGTCCAGAACCGCCTGGATATTCTCCCAGATGGCGTAGCCATAGGGCCGGTAAATGAACACGCCCTTCACGCCGGAATAGGCAATGAGCTCCGCCTTCTTGCACACGTCTGTGTACCACTGGGCAAAGTCTACCTCCATATCGGTGATTTGCTCCACTTTCTTCTCTTTTGCCATCCTATATTCATCCTCTCACGGGGAATTTGGTGAACTCCCACGGGTACTTTCTATGCCGTTATTGTATCACGATTGTCAAGGCCCCGCATAGGATGAGATACGCCCCAGGTCCCGGCGCGGCCACACACAACTTTCCCGCCAGCATCTGGAACTGGATTGCATTTATATTGTATGGAAAGGGAGAATCCCATGGCCCAATTTACCATTTCTCTGGACCCCGCCGCTGCGGCGCTCTACCTGCGGGTAGCCCAGGCCGCAGGAAAGCCGGTGGAGGAGGTCCTGGCCGACGCCCTGTTCAAGCTGGCCGGGGAGCTGTCCCTGGAGGCCCTCCAGGCCCGGTCATAAAAAACGGAAATCCGCCGTTGTATTCAGGGGAGGAATTTGCTATACTAATTGCGATCACCTATATGGAGGCCGCAAATATGAAATCCATTCGCGATATTTATAAAATTGGCCGTGGTCCCTCCAGCTCCCACACCATGGGACCGGAGCGGGCCGCCAGGCTGTTTCTTTCTGAGCATCCAGAGGCCGACCGCATTGAAGTCGTCCTTTACGGCTCCCTGTGCAAAACCGGCGTCGGTCACGGCACAGACCGGGTCCTGCGGGAGGTCCTGCAGGAGGTAGACGCGGAAATCGTCTTTTCCAAGGAGGACCCTGTAGGCATCCAACACCCCAATACCATGGACTTCTTCGCCTATCAGGGGCCAAACCAAACCGGACATATCCGGGTCGAATCCGTGGGTGGCGGCGACATCGTCATCCTGGGGCGGCCCGCAGACCCTTCTGCCGAGATCTACCCGGAAAACTCCTTTGCGGAGGTCCGGGACTTCTGCAAATGGCGCTACATCAATACCCTCAGCGAGTACGTGGAGATGAACGAAGGCCCGGAAATCTGGGACTTCCTCCGGGAGGTCTGGAAGGCCATGCAGCAGTCCATCACAGACGGCCTGTCCACCACCGGCATTCTGCCCGGAGGGCTCAACGTGGAGCGAAAGGCCAAGCAGCTCTATGAGAATCAGCTGCCCACGGAGGTGGCCCAGGTTCTGGAGTGCCGGATCATCTGCGCCTATGCCTATGCCGTGTCGGAGCAAAATGCGGACAATGGCATCATCGTCACCGCCCCCACCTGCGGCGCCGCCGGCGTCCTGCCCTCCGTCCTGCGGTACGTCCAGGAGACCCGGGGCTGCACCGAGGAGCAAGTCCTCCGAGCCCTGGCCACTGCCGGCATTCTGGGGAACCTGGCCAAAAGAAACGCCTCCATCTCCGGCGCCGAATGCGGCTGCCAGGCAGAGGTGGGCGTGGCCTGCGCCATGGCCGCCGGCGGCCTGGCAGAGCTCTACGGCCTCAACCTGGATCAGGTGGAGTACGCCGCAGAAATCGCCCTGGAGCATCACCTGGGCCTCACCTGCGACCCCATCTGCGGCCTGGTCCAGGTCCCCTGCATCGAGCGCAACGCCGTGGCCGCCATGCGGGCCATGAACGCCTGCAACCTGAGCTACTGCCTCTGCGGCACCCGAAATATCAGCTACGACATGGTCTGCAAAGCCATGTACGAAACCGGCCTCAACCTCTCCCATCAGTACAAAGAGACCTCCGAAGGCGGCCTGGCCCGGTTCTATAACCGCCGCCGGACCAGCCGGTAAGGAGGCCGCCCCTATCACGCAAATCAGCACAGCAGGCATGACCGTGTGTTTCGGTCATGCCTGCTTTTTCGCACCATAATGAAGCCGTCCGCATTGGCAAGCTACTTCCGTGGGAGTATAATATGGGCAAAAAATTCATATCACATTCCAATTAGCATAAAATTTTATAACAGATCTGTGGAAATCATTCCCATACCAATCTTCTTGGGCGCCTTTTTTATCTAAGCAAACTCACAACGCTCTCACCATCTCCACGAACTGGCTCATACTCACAGCACCTGGCAGCAAATAATCTCCGTCCCGAAACACCATGTAATACCGGTACTGACTTCCCGCCGCATGACGCCAAGCATCACCCAATGCAATTTTGTCGCGGCTGTCATCGTTTTTCAGATGTTCGCCTTTGGTTTCTGCAAGGATGATTTTACCGCTCTGCGTCATAATCATCACGTCTGGGTAATGGTTGATATAGCCGTTGATGCAGAAACCGTGCCGGGCAATGTTCCTGTGCCACCAGCGGACATTGGGCAGTGCGGTTAGCTCCATCACCAAATCCTGCTCCAGCTGGTTCATATCTTCTTCGGCCTGGTACAGAGATCCACCCAGCATATCGGTGCTGCTCATGGGGTGGATTGCCATAGGTAAACAGAAAGAGGGCCTGCACACGATCCGCTCCGTCTCCAGCCAACGAGCAAAGGTTTCCTTATAGTGTTGCGTCAACAAGCCTTCAATCTTCGCCCGAATTTTGGATGCAAATCCAAGCGGGGTTTTTTCCATAGCGGCAAGCTGTCCCTTGTCCATATCGTCCACAATGTGGTTAATGTAAGCACGCAATTCAGCAGCGTCCACCATGTTCAACCTGTTAAGCTGGTTGAACATCATATCCTTACATTGGCGCACACGGCTCTCCGGAGGCAGATTATTAAAATACTCCTTGAAATACCGCTGGTCTGCACTGGACATTTTGAACACTTTGGGCAAGCCGCCCTCACTGCTCCGCACATCGACCTTAGCGATTTCATCATCAGCGGCAGCAAAATCTATATCATATGCCTTACCTTTCAGGGTAAAGCCCTCGGCGAGCTGCTCCTTTTCCAGCAGTTCAAAATTACCCTGGGTAAACACAGTATCTGGGATCACCTGGAAAAACTGCGGGATCATAACGTGTTCAATCTCTTCCCGAAACTCCGGTTTGACAGAAAATGTCGTCACTTTATCCCGTACCTCATGGGGCAGGTTTCTTATAAACGGGTCCATCGCCGCCTGCTTCACGGCCTCGTGATAGGTCTGTCCTGCTTTCTCAGCCTCGTCTAACATACTGTCCGCCTTCTGAGCGATTTCAGGGGATTTTTCCTGCTCTTTGCGCCGCTGCAATTCCTCGCCGATGGATTTGCCGTCCAGCCATGAAAGCTCGTCCTGTTCCGCTTCCTGCTTAGGCTCCAGGATGGAAAACTGCTTCGGAGGTTGCTCCATCGGCTTCTGAACCGAAGACGCAGGTAGGCGGTAATCCTGAGCGCTAAAGCCCGCGCTATTCAGCCCCTTGATGATATGCTGAACAGTTTTATTAAAATCATTTGAGGAAGTCAGAACATACGACATATCTAAAGATGGCTCGCTATGCTGGACAGCATGAGGCAGACGGAGAATCCGCCCCAAAATCTGCTCCACATCCACCTGACTCGTCTTATTGGCAAGGGAAGCCAGTATGTAGGCAAAAGGACAGTCCCACCCCTCCTTCAGCGCATTCACCGTAATAATATAGCGAATCGGGCAATCAGGGGACAGCAGATCCTCGTTTTTCAGTTCATTGATGTCAGCAGTACGTATGGCAATTTGATTGGCGGGAACGTCTGCCTGGATCAGTTCTGTTCGGATTTTCTCAAAAGTCGCCGCATCCTCCTTTCCTCTGGGCTGAGCCTGAAATAGAACAATCGGACGGATATACCGGCCGGTTTTTTTCTGCTCTGTAACTGCAATTCCCTCCAGCTTGTTCCGTAAATCGATCGCATCGATTAAAACCTCACGCTGGCTATCCCGGTTGTAGACGATGACAGGCAGCTTTACCATGTGTTCACCCTTTAATTGCACCGCATCCACATAGGAGATCACATTGCTCTCCTTTTTCGGGGTAGCGGTCAAATCCAGTACAAAACAAGGATTGAAGTTTGCCAGCATTTCAAGGCTAAGATCAGACCGGGCGTGGTGGCTCTCGTCCACAATCACAAGGGGCGACAGTTGATTGATAATTTGAAAAAGAGCGGTCTCATCCGCTTTCTCAATGGGGAGCTCCGGTTTGCCCAGCACCTTGGCAAACGCGGCAAGATTGCTGTTCTCCTGATAGGCTTTGAGGCCCTCCTTGCCCCGGCCCCGGAAAGAATCGTAGGACAGCACCATAATGGAAAGCTGCTCCGTGACCGCCGTGGGATTGAAGTTTTGGCCGTTCAGCAGCTCCTGCTTGGTGTAGACCTCCACGCGCCCCCCAAAATCCACGTCAATTTTCTGACGGTAGGGATGCTGCGGGTCTTTGAGCGCCCGTACCGTCTGGGCCAAAATCGCGTCAGAGGGAACAAGCCACACCACAGCCTTTGTCTTAGTTACAGGCAGCGCGCTGAAAAGCGGGCGAATGGCATTACAGGCAAGAAAGGTCTTGCCGCCGCCTGTGGGAACTTTGAAGCAGAGGTTGGGGACGCCGGGTAGAATGTCCTGATAAGCGCCCAGAGATGGCGCGCTTTTCTCCTGCCAGAAAAAGCGGAACGCCACCGCATAATTCCGCGTTTCATTCAACAGTTCCAGATAGCGGACTAAGTCCGCAATCACCTTTTTCTGATAGCCTTTCATTTCCATGCAGCATCACCTTCTTATAACCTGCTAATATCCCGGGGGATTTTCTTGAATGTAATGCCCATCTGCGCCAGCTTGTCTTCCCCGATGGAGCAGAGGTCGGCATAGATGACCGTACCGCTGGCTTTCTCTGAAACGGTGGAGAGAAACGCGTAATCCAGCACTGTTACGGTCTGTGGCTCATAGTAGAAGTAATAGTCTGTGTCGTTGTGCTGGCCGAGGTAATAGGGATTGTCCCCGGCAGGGGGAGCATAGGGCGTTTTGGTTTCCATAAACCAGATGTACTCCCGGATTTTCTCCGGGGCAACGGCTTCATTCAGGCAATCACCAATTAGCAGCGGCTCACCCAGATCATAAAAGCTGAAATTGCCGCCGGTCCCCTCCACAGCATTCTTCCCCTCACCGTAACCCTGGATGACCCGCTTGACTCGCTCGGCGGTGATGCTGTCGGCGTAGTCCATCATCTCCACCAGGATAAATTTGCGATGTCCGCCGTCGGCCTTGTTCATGTTGAGGACAGCATGGGCGGTGGTGCCGGAACCGGCAAAGGAGTCAAGTATAACAGAATCCTCTGCGGTAGAAATCTGGATAATTCTTTGAATTAGTCGGACCGGTTTAGGATAGTCAAACGCAGTTGTGGTATTAAAAATCTTGCCTATCTCCTTGGTTGCTTCTTGCGTATGTCCCACGCTTTTATTGTCCCACCAAGTCCAAACATTTTTACCCTCGCGTTCATACAAATAGGTTTTTCTGCGCGGTATTCCTTTACCGTCTAAACCAAACCATATACGCCCTTCGTCACATTGTTTAATAAATTCACTCTCTATATTTTTCCAACATCTTCCCTCTGGCGGTGTAAATTTTGCTCCACCGGGTGTTACAATCTCATACATCTGGTTTGGGCGAAAGCCCTGTGCCGTAAAATCGCTTGAAGCCCACGGTCCTCGGGGATCGCTATCTGGATTTTTATAACTCGCTGCATCCTCCTCACTAAGCGCAACTTTATTTATTGCATCAGTTAGTCTTAATGCATTTTTGCAATATAAACATATATATTCGTGCGCTGTGCTTACAAGCTTTCGCATATCAGGAGAAGTCCTCTTTTGCCAAACGAATTGGGCAACAAAATTATTTTCTCCAAATATCTCATTACAAATCATACGCAAAAGCGCCTGTTCTCTATCATCAATGCTAATGAAGACAACGCCATCCTCTGCCAACAGCTTTTGCAGCAGCTTCAGCCGGGGATACATCATGCACAGCCACTTGTCATGGCGAGTCAGGTCCTCTCCCTCTTTGCCGACTACTGCGCCCAGCCATTTCTTGATCTTCGGATCATTGACGTTATCGTTGTAGACCCACCCCTCGTTACCTGTGTTATATGGAGGATCGATATAAATACACTTCACCCGCCCCTCGTATCGGGGCAACAGCGCTTTCAGGGCCTCCAGATTGTCGCCCCGGATGATCATATTCTCACTGCCGTTGTCCTCGTCGTGCTGGCCGCTCTCATCATAGCTGTACCGACGTTCCAATACCCGAAACGGTACTTCCTGATGATGGTTGATCACCTTATTTTTTCCGATCCATTCAAGTGTTGGCATGGGTGTTCTCCTCCTGGGTATCGCACAGATCATTCTCCGTGCAAACTGCTCTCTACGCTCAGCTTGCAACACATGGCCTCGGAAACGCCATGCTGCGCAGTAACCTTTGTTTCAATGACACCGCCGCGTTTTTGGGCAATGGTAGTAATCTCGGCCATGAAATCCTTTCAATCACCTCGATTAACAATTCAAAAATATTATACTCAAAATTACGACAAAAGTCAACGTCGGAGCAATTCGGAGACTTCCCCAAAAAGAAAATGCGTATAACAGCCGAAAGGCCGAAACACTTATTTTCCACTGCACACAGGCAGCGTATGTGTCTCATCAGCCAAAAGCTGGCAATCTGGGCGCTTTGAAAATATCTGCAAATACTTCGGCAGATGTGTTCACAGCCGCTTGAGAAACGGAGCATTGCGTGCTATACTGAATGCGTTGTGATGCGCCCTGTTTCTCTGCAAAAGGGGGCCATCCATGAGCATGGAGCTCAAGGGCAGCCCATGTGAGTAGGGCATCTGCCACAGAACAGGCGGGCTGTATTCTGCGTAAACGCCACAGGTGAAACCCCTGAAAACAAAGGAAAATCGAAGGAGATATCAGATCATATGAAATTAGGCATTGTCGGTCTGCCCAACGTGGGCAAGTCCACCCTTTTTAACGCCATCACCAACGCCGGCGTCCCGGCAGATAACTACGCCTTCTGCACCATCGACCCCAATGTGGGCGTGGTTTCCGTCCCGGATGAGCGGCTGGAATGGCTCCGGGATATGTACAAGCCGAAGAAATTCACCCCGGCGGTGATTGAATTTGTGGACATTGCAGGCCTTGTGAAGGGGGCCTCCAAGGGGGAGGGCTTGGGCAATCAGTTCCTCTCCAACATCCGCACCACCGACGCCATTGTCCACGTGGTCCGCTGCTTCGACGACCCCAACGTGACCCATGTAGAGGGCTCCACCGATCCCCTGCGAGACATCGACATCATCAACCTGGAGCTCATCCTGGCCGACGCGGAAATGGTCACCCGCCGGGTGGACAAGGCCCAGAAGGCGGCCAAGGGCGGGGACAAGCGGTTCCTTCACGAGGTGGAGGTATTCCAGGGGCTCCTGGCCCACCTGAATGAGGGAAACCTGGCCCGGACCTATGACTGCTCCGACGATGACCGGGCTCTCATCGCCACCTCCGACCTTCTCACCCTGAAGAAGACCATTTACGCCGCCAACCTCTCCGAGAGCCAGGTAAACGAGCCGGAGGCAAGTCCCTACTTCCGGCAGGTCCAGGAGCTGGCAAGCCGGGAGGGCAGCCAGGTGCTGCCCATCTCCGCCAAGCTGGAGGCGGACATCGCCGAGCTGGACGACCCGGAGGAGAAGGCCATGTTCATGGAGGAGCTGGGCCTGGTGGAATCCGGACTGGACCGGCTGATCCGCAGCAGCTACGCCCTTCTGGGACTCGTCTCCTTCCTGACGGCAGGCTCCGACGAATGCCGGGCCTGGACCATTCATAAGGGCACCAAGGCCCCCCAGGCCGCCGGAAAGATCCACACCGACTTCGAGCGTGGCTTCATCCGGGCCGAGGTCATCGCCTTCCAGGATCTCCAGGCCTGCGGCTCCATGTCCGCCGCCAAAGCAAAGGGCCTGGTCCGCAGCGAGGGCAAGGAATACGTCATGCAGGACGGAGATATCGTGAATTTTCTCTTTAACGTATAACCCATCTCAGCCGCCGGACCCACCCCATGGACCCGGCGGCCGTTTTATCCCTGGCAGACCATGTCATCCCCTTAAGCGCTGCCATCCATTGGCCCGAGGCTGTAGGGTGCGGCCTCCCGGACGCACCTTACCCAGCTCCACGCAACCAGGCCCTAGGAAGCCCAGGGATGCTTGCCTGCACCGTACACACCCGCGCCGTTGAAAGCAGGGCGCCACCGCGCCAGTCCAAAGGGGCCACAGGTTTCCTCTGAAATTCTTGCCACAGGGTTTGATCCTCCCCCATCCGGGGCAGAATTTGGTATCACACATTTCGGGAGGTCACACCATGGGGCTATGGAGATATTCAGTGCTTTGGTACCTGGGGGGCATGGCCTACACAGGGATGGAACTTCTGTGGCGGGGATGGAGCCACAGCAGCATGTTTGCCGCCGGGGGCACCTGCTTTCTCCTCATCGGCCACCTGGGGGAGCTGGAAAAGCCCCTGCCCCTTGCCTGGCGGAGCCTGGCCGGAGCGGGGATTGTAACCACTGTAGAGCTGGCCGCCGGTCTGCTGGTCAACCGGAATTACCAGGTTTGGAACTACAGCGCCATGCCCGGCAACTTCCTGGGTCAGATCTGCCTGCCCTTCACCCTCTTGTGGGTCCCTGTGAGCCTGGGAGCCACCTGGGCCTATGACTTCCTGCGCCGCCGCCTCTTCGGTCTCCCCCGTCAGAGCTACCGGTGGCTCTCATGGAGATGAATCCGATCCCTTCTGCCATGTGCGTATCCCTCAAGCAAGTACCGTTTGGCTTTTCAGGTTTTGGTTGCGCGGAGCCGGGTAGGGTGCGGCCTCCCGGACGCACCGGTGGGAAAAGCTGACCGGTTGCTGCAGCCCCGGCGAATTCGTACCGGCTTGTAGAGAAGTCCGAATTCGCCTAAGGGCTATCAATCCCAACACACCCTGCCGGGTCGCGTCAAGGATGCCGCATCCTACGTCCCCCATGGGCAAAATTACCACTATGCGCCCCCACAGCGCTCCTGCACTGCCCACCTAATTCGCAGGACTCTTCGGTGCATATTCAAGCAGCGGGAGAAGCCACAAGGATGTGACTTCTCCCGCAAAATTTTGCTGTTATTTGAAATGGCAGCTTTGGCTCATTCCCCGTCCTCTTCCGGGTCGGTAGGTTCCGGCTCCGGGTCCGTGGGCGGATCAGTCGGGGGGGCGGTCTCCGGTGGATCTGTCTCGGGGGGATCGGTGGCTGGGGGGTCCGTTGCCGGGGGAGCCGCAGGCCGGGGGACCACCGCCACCACCTTGTCCCGGCGGGCGTACTCGGAATGGGCCTCAAAGGCTTCGGATATCAGCTCATCGGTTTCCTTGTCGTACTTATATTTGTACGTATCCACCGTGTAACCCGTGTAGGGTGTGGTGATGGTCTCGCCGTCTTCGTAGGAGCCGTCGGTGATTTCCTTCTCCTTCGTCTCCCAGGGATCCTTGGACAGGACCACATAGTCCATTTTCACATAGTAATCCTTGGTGTCCGTGCCGATGAACTCAATATCCACATAGCCGTCATGGACCGAGGCGTTGATCTTAATGGGATAATCGGTGTTGTTCCGGAACTGATAGTCCAGAGAGCCCCAGTACACCGTGGCGTCCATGCCCATGGGCACATAGTCCACACTGAAGGTGTGGACCGCCCGGGAGACCACCTCCAGGTCGGCATACAGGGTGCAGTAGTACAAGGTGGAGGCCACCTGGCACACGCCGCCCCCCAGCTCCTGAACCGACTCCATGCCGGAATACACCGTAGCGGCCTTGTAGCCCTTCTCCGCAGTCCGCTCCCCCACAGTTTCGTTGAAGGAGAAAACGGCGCCGGGCTTCAGGATATACCCGTCAATGGCCTCGCAGGCCAGCTCCAAATTCCGGGTCCGGTTGGAATTCCAGGTGTGGTCTGTATGGGCATACGCCAGCACATCCCGGAACAGGTCCGCCTCCAGAGATTCCTTCGTGTGCTCCGGAACCAGAATCTGGAAGGGCACCCGCAGCTCCTGACCCGGCTGGGCGCTGTCCAGCTGCTTCTGTACCTCCTCCACCACGAAGCCGTAGCCCAGGGTCTCCTGGGAGGCCACATAGGTGGTCTCGTCCAGCACCGCGTCCACAGGGGCCAGGCAATATTTCTGGAACACCTCCTGGAGGTTGAGCTTCTCCGGGAGTGTCTCATCATAGGTGATGGAAATGGGAGACAGGTCCCCCTGAGAGAAGGCCTTCAGAATCCGGTCCTCCAGGGCCTGGGTGTCCAGGTGACGGCCGGGCTGGCCACTGCGAAGAAGCAACGTCTGGCCGTTTTCCGGGATGATGGGGGTCTGCTCCTGTCCGGTTTCCCCCTCATAGCCACTCAGATCCGGGCGCTGCCCCTCCACCTGGGTGGTGGGCTGGGTCAAGGTGCTTTCCAAGTCCGCACCCAGCTGATTGACCGCATCCTCAATATAGCCCTTATCCAGGGTCAGAAAATCTGCCGCCTCCATGGTGTGGGTGCTGAGGGCAGCCTCCGACCGGGCGCGCGCCCGGTCAAACATGTTGCCGTCCCGCCCGTATTGGTACGCGGCCTCAGCCATCGCCTGGGCGTCCAGCCGGACCTTGGTATTTTCCGGGGGCAGCACCAGGTCCCGGTCCTGCAGGTGAATCACCAGGGACTGTCCATACAGGCTTTGGGCCTGGGTCTCCAGGGCCTGGGCGGCCTGTTCCTGGGTCATGCCGCTCAGATTGAGGTTCAGGGCATATACATTGTCGAAAATAAGGCCGTCGTCCCGGGAATAGCTCCACAGGAAGAAGCTCAGTCCCAGCACCACCACAGCCAGCACAGCGGCCACAGAAATGGCTGTAATTTTCAGCCGCTTTTTTCGCCGCGCCTCCGGCTCCTGCGCCCCGGCGGGCTCCCGGTCCGGCCTGCCTCCAGCCGACTGGGTCATACGCTTAAAATCCGCCTCCAGCCGCGCCCGCTCCTGGGCGGCGCTGCCACGAGGCTTTGTAAACTTACCCTTTTTGATATTCATCGCTCCTATCTCCAGCGGATGTGGCTCCGTCTGTTTTTCTCCGGTCCCCTCTTGGCCTCTTTGGGCTTGCAGTTATTTTACCACAATTTTGACGGAATGCAATTACATTTCCCCTTCAACATGTAACAATTATGTGAACCAAAAGAAACAGAAAATTCACTCTTTTGGCAAATGGGTCCGCTCCCGTCTTTCCCCAATTTTCAAAACTTGGGTAATCTCCAGCCTACAGGCTGTTGACAGACGGGCCCGTCTGTAGTACCCTCAAAGCATTGAAAGTCACCACCTGCACCGGCGCGGCAGCGCCCTGCCTTCCCCTGGGGGCATAGGCGTACCGGGAAGGTGAGCTCTGGGAGTGATCCAGATGGGCTGCGCAGGGAACGGCCTTGGCCGTTCCGCCTCTCACCCCCCCTAGTTCTCACCAGACCCCAGGTAGAGGCGCTCCTGCGCCAGTACGGAAAAAGGAAATGCGTCTGCCCTGCATCCTGTCCCAGGGCCGGTTGATTTTTTCCTGCAATATGATAAAATAGTGTCGCTGACCCGGCCCAAGCCGGATCTCTTTTATACTTCGAGTCATTGAGAGGAGCAAGCTCATCCATGCGCATCTTCATTCTCTCCTGCAATACAGGGGAAGGACACAATTCCGCCGCCAAGGCCATCGCAGAGGTCTTGACTGCCCGCGGCATTGACAGCGAGATCACCGACGGATTGGCCTTTTTATCTCCCGAGGTCTCCAAATTCATCAGCAACTGGCACGTCCGAATCTACAAGCGTGCCCCCCTGCTGTTCAACGCCGGCTACCGCATGGCCGAAAATCACGATCCAGCGCCGGAGGATGCCTCCATGGTGTACAAAGCCCTGTCTCTGGGGGCGAAGAAGCTGTACGCCGCCCTGGAGGCTGGACGCTATGACGCCGTGGTCAGCACTCATGTCTTTGCCAGTCTGGTGATGCGCCGGGTCTGTCAGGATTATCCCATCTCCATCCCCCACTATCTGGTAGCCACGGACTACACCTGTAGCCCCTATGTGGCCGAGGCCCAGGCAGACGGCTACTTTATCCCGGACGAAAAGCTGGTAGACGAATTCGCCCGGTGCGGCATTCCCAAAGAGAAGCTCATCGCCACCGGCATCCCCGTGCGTCAAATCTTCTTCACACCCGGCAGCCGTTCGAAAAGCCGGGCCGCCCTCGGCATCCCGGCGGACAAGCGGGTGGCCCTTCTCATGAGCGGAAGCATGGGCTGCGGCCCCATCAAGCGCCTGGCCCGCCGCCTGACGGAGATGCTGCCGGAGGACGGCATGCTCATCGTCATCTGCGGCCACAACGAAAAGCTCTACGAAAGCCTTCTGGAGCTGGGCAACCGGTCCAATCTCCGGGTCCTGGGCTTCACCAAGGAGGTCCCCGCCTATATGGATGCAGCGGACCTGATGCTCACCAAGCCCGGTGGTCTCAGCTCCACGGAGGCCGCCGCCAAGGGCCTTCCCATGATCTTCATCGACGCCGTGGGCGGCTGCGAGGGGCGGAATCTGGAGTTTTACACCCGGTACGAGCTGGCAGAGACAGCGGATTCCGTAAACCGTCTGGCAAAGCTGGTCTGCACCAACCTGGCCGACCCGGAAAAGCTCCGGTCCATGTCCCAAGCCCTGCGGGTTAACTTCCGTCACAACGGCGGCGTAGAGATCTGCGACGTCCTTACCAAGGGGAGGAGGGCCTCTACATGACCGATTACCGGCAATTTCGCCTCTCCAAGCTGAATGACCCCACCTTTTCCCACCTGAAGCTGCTGCTGTACTGGCCCATTTACGGCCTGGTCTTCCTGACCCTGGAGCGGTTCTTGCACCTGGACTACCACACCATCTACACCCCCCTGGACGACCTGGTGCCCTTTTGCGAATACTTCCTCTTTCCCTACCTGTACTGGTTCGTCTTCCTCATCGGCATGCACCTGTACCTGCTGCTGTTTGATACCGCCGGCTTCCGGAAGTTCATGTGGTTCATCATCCTGACCTACACCGCCACCTGCATCATCTACCTGATCTACCCCAGCCAACAGGAGCTGCGCCCTGAGACCTTCCGGCGGGACAATCTCTTGACCCGGTTTATGACCTGGTTTTACGCCTTCGACACCAACACCAATGTGTGTCCCTCCCTCCACGTCATCGGCTCCCTAGCCGTCCTGGCCGCCGCCTGGAATACCCCCCGCTTCGCCACCCCTTTGTGGCGCACAGCCTTCACCCTGCAGGCCGTCCTCATTTCCATCTCCACCGTTTTCCTGAAGCAGCACTCCCTCCTGGACATTCCCCCCGCCGTGGCCCTCAGCGCCATCGCCTATTACCTGGTCTACATACGCCGCCCCCGGCGGAGCAAGCCAGCTTCCTGAAAACCAAGTTGCACCCCGGCAGACCGGAAATCACTTCCGCCCTGCCGGGGTGTACGCTTGGATATGAATTTTCCTTTTCATCAGACGCTGAGGCTCTCATGTAGGCCGTGCTCCCCAGGTCCGCCCGTCATCCCAGAATTGTAGTTTCCACCACCTTGAGGAAATTCCGAATTGCCTCTGGGTCTGTGCGGTAATAATTTTTCAGGGACTCCCGCTCCTGCCGAAGGAAGCCGTAGCTGTGGAGCACAGACAGGTTCCTGGACATATGTCCGGGATCAAGCCCCATCTGGTCTGCCAGCTCGTGGCAGTAGGAGCGCTTTTTGCTCAGGCGCTGCAGGATTTCCAGCCGCTTTTTATCCCCAATGGACTTCATAATTGCGCCAACGCCGCCAATGTCCACGTTGAGCCGGCGGGCTGTACTGTCCTTGGTCACGGTGCTGCCAATATACAGGAAATTATGCTCCTGGCAAATCAGAGACACGCCGGCCATATCAAAGACCAGTCTGTCGCAGCTCATCAGCGAGTAGGCAACCAAGGTCTTCTCCCCCGCCCCCACAATGGCCGTCTCGTCCGCCGTCCGAACCAGGAAATCGTGGGGCTCCTGGTGCTTCCACACCTCATCCCAATACTGCTCCATGCCCCCCATGAGCCACGGCTCGTTTTCCAGCGCGGTTTGAAGCTTTTCTGCAACCGGCTCAATCAAGGTGCGCAGCTCCTCCATGCTGCTCCGGAATTCCCGCAGCGTCTTATAAAGTGTCAGCCGGAAATCCGCAGGCAACTCCAGGGCGTACACCTGGTCAAACACATCGCCAGGGGACCCGCAGCCAGAGGAAAACTCCAGGCCGGATATGCCGCACCGCCGGATCCATGCACCGCGTTTCTGAAGGGACTCCCAGATCTGGCAGATTTCCTCAATGTTTCCCCGAAGATCCTGCACCTTCATGGTGCAAAAGGAGCAGGTGAGCATCAGAGCCAGGCACGTGTCGTCCAGATAGCAATCCGTTGCAACTTTTTCAAAATACTTCCGCAGCACGGGATCATTGGGGTCCAGCCCTCCGCACACCTCCTGAGTCAATTTCTGCAGACGTTCCATGCGGCGTTGCATCTCTGCATCCATTCCACCGCGCAGCAACCGCAACCGGCTGGCAATGTTCAGAAATGAAATGTTGTTAACATATTTATACAGCATCTCCACTGTTTCCATCAGAATAAACGGTCCCCGAATAATCTCATAGCTCATACCGCAACCTCCCCTTGTGTCGCTTCCAACAATATCTTCATCTTAATTGTTTGGCTTAAAAAAATCAAGCTGAATCTCAGCCCGCCCGTCCTGCCCTCGGGAGCACGTTCGAAGCGCTATGGGGCTCCATTCCTTGCGGTGGCAAGTGATGAAACCCCAGGGCGCTTTCGCGCCAGCGCACGTCAGGACGGGCCTGTCGCAAAACGAACACGTTTGCAACAGGCCCCGCCATACATAAGTCAGAAATTCCGCTCCCCAGTGGATGCGGATCACCGTTCCTGGTACCGCATCAGCACGGTAGCCAATTCCGCTCTGGTGGCGGAACCGGTGGGGTTCAACATGATGACCGTGCCATTGGCGCTGCCCGTCAGGATGCCCTGGGCGACGGCCCAACTCATGGCCTCGTAAGCCCAATTGGAAACCTTGCTGCTGTCTGGGAAACTGTCGAGGGGCGCCCGGTCTATGGTATCTGCCATCTGATAGCCGGCATAGCGGTACAGCAACACCGCCATCTGTTCCCGGGTCAGGGTGTCATGAGGTCCAAAGGTACCGTCTCCGTATCCCACCACAATGCCCTTTGTATGGGCCCAAGTAATGGCATCGGAGTACCACCTTCCGGCAGGCACGTCCCGGAAGGCACTGCCAGAACCCACTGCAGGACTTCCCTCCATCCGGTAGAGGATGGTAGCCATCATGGCCCGGGTGGTTGCCTGCTGGGGGCAGAAGGTGGTGGATGAGGTCCCCCGCATCAGGCCATAGGACACCATATAGTCCACGGCACTGTGATACCAGGCCGTTCCGGACACGTCGGTGAAGGTCTGGCTGGGGCAGCCCCTGCCGCCGTGGCAGTCGCGGTCCAGAACCAGGCGGTCAATGGCCTCTGCCTGTTCCGCGCCGCAAATGGTGCAGGTATAAACCCGCTCTCCATCAGCCTGGTAAGTGGGGGCTTTGGTGACAACGCCGCCGTCCCAGCTGTGGCTGCCAACCTGGATTTGCTCCCTGGTCTCCGGCATCGTGTCGTTCATCTCCCGGGATGTGAGGGTCATGCCGTACTCGCAGGTGTAAGCGTCCCGCGGCCGGAAGCGCACCGTGGCAAGAACCTCATCCTGCGCCACGCCGTTCCCGTCTGCAAAGCCAAAGACCAGCTTACCAGCGGTTCGGTTGACGCTCGTCAGCTCCAACGTTGCGTTGAGGCCATCATAGGAGAGCTGCTCCGGATCATAGGCCAGTTCATACAGGCCATTGGTGAGGGCTTCGTCTGCCGTGATCTCCACCTCCAGACTTGCCTCTGTCTGCTGTCCGTCCCGGATGCCAGAGAGCTCCGCCTGGGCGGCATGCAGACTGTCCTGCATGTTCTCCGGCGTGAGGACAGCGTCTTCCACCTGGAAGGTTTCCACAGGCTCCAACCGGGCATTTCCGGCGCCGCTGCCATTGGGTACCACAGAATACACTGCAGCAGGCCATACGCCTTCGCCTACATCTCCCACCAGTTCGGCGGAAAAGGCCCCATCCGCGTAGGGCATTCTGTAAAGCTCATTGGTCACTCCGTTAAAATAGGACAGATACAGCACGGGCGTGTCATTCTCTGTTGTCACGGTCATGGAGCAGTACATGTGATTCTCTCCATCCCCAGGGAAATCCAAGTTGGGAAGCGCCGGCTCAAAGTAGCCCAGGCCGGCACTGTAGCCTTCGCCGCTTGCATATACGTCAATTTCCCATGGGACACCGGCATTGTCCATAGCAAGGAACAGCTCCGCCTGGTGGGTCACGCCATTCTGGTCCTCGTAGTCTGTTTCGCCCAGAGAGGTCACAGCCACAAAGCGATCCGCTCCCGTGTACTTCTTCAAATAAGAGGACATGTCAAAGGCCCGCTGGCTGATTGCCATGGGATCTTGAGGCGTCAGGAACAGGTAGGAGACTACCGCCGCAATCTTGGGGCTGGAAGCTGTGGAGAAGATCTGGCTATACTCCATATCCCACAGCGGAACGCCTGTGGGGTTCTCCGCCGTGGCCAAGGTTTTGCCAGTATCCAGGGAGACCCGATGCATGGCCCAGGCGTTTGCCTCGCCGTCCACCAGATAGAACTCCCGGTTGGCGCTGTCATAGGCCAGGGAGGTCAGGCTGGTATCCAGGGCCAGGCCTGGGGTCCAGGTATCCTCACACGCCAGATTCCAGGAATACAGCATGGGGTTGCCCTCTTTGTCCTGCAACGCGCCGTACACTGTGCTGTTCACCGTGGATACTGTCACCTCGCAGGTGGCAGAGACCTCCGGAGACAGGGTGGAGGTGGCGGTGATCACGCACTGGCCCTTTTCAACGGCCGTGACAACGCCTTTGGAATTCACCACAGCAACCCCACTGTCCGAGGTAGTCCATTGGAGAACATCGGTAACCCATGGCTCCACTGTAGCCTGGATGGTACGGCTGTTACCCTTGGTGAGCTCCAGTTCCGTGGGATTCAGGGTAATGGATTCCGTCTTCTCCCCGCCGGGCTGGCCAATGGTAACCCGATAGGTTGCCAGATTCATGGCATAGTCATAGGCCTGGATCAGAATCCGGGGCTCCGCCAGGGTGCCCAGGTTGAACGTGGCAGTCTGCGTCTGGGCCTCCACAGTCTGATTGGGGGCGTAACGGTCCAGCAGCGTACCGGCGGCATCGTAGACCGCAATGGCCGCAAGATACCGGTTATCCCGTGCCTCCACGGTCAGCTGGCCGTCTGAATAGGCCGCCTGGAGGATCTCCGGGTCAGTATTGTCAATGGTGACCTGGGTGGTGAAGTAGGCTCCGTCCTCCAGAGCTTCCCAGTCAGTAGCGCCGTCTACCCCTACGTAGTACTCCGGCGCCAGGACCAGGGATACGTTGACGGTGGTCCCCTCCGGGAGCTTGGTATGGTTCTTTCCTGTTCCTGCCCAGTCCAGGTTGAGGCGATTGCCGGTGTTCTGCCAGGCGCCGGCGTTGGTGTGGTAATAGGCGCCGTATATCTCACCCAGGTCCTGGGCTTCATAAACCTCTCCCGTGGCAGCGTCCGCCACAACCACCCTGGCATCGGCGGCATTCCGAATGGCCGTGAAGCTAATCCTACTCAGCCGGTCGCCGCTCTGGTTATTCAGCGCATTGCGCTGGGGCAAATAGCTTGCATCCGTGAGCACCGGGTTTCCGCCGAAGGGATGGGTTTCAGTGTCCCCTGCATATCGGACGGTGATCATATTCCCCTCGGTGCCGTTGAGACTCCCCAGGTAGGGATTCCGGCTCTCCAGGCCGAAGCGGAAATCCTGGTAGGTGCCCACATCGTACATGGAAGGCTCGGTCCAGCTGCCGTAGTAGCCCAGAATGGGAATCGAATGGGTGACGCCCTGAACGCCCTCTTCTGTGGTCACGGCTTTGGCAAAGGCATAGCCCTGGATGTAAGCGCCTGCCGGATAGTTCCGGTCCAGATAAATCTTCTGTTCCGGCTCCAAAGAGAGCTCGACATGAATCTGGCTGGAGGCGCCAGGCTGGAGCGTAACGGTGTTGCTCTGCTCCTCCGTCTCTGCAGACTGGGGCGCAATTTCACCGCTGTCAAGCCCCTTCAAGAACAGGTAAACATCATATGTCGTCACCAGGCCGTCGCCGTTCCGGTCTGCCTGACCCTCGTTAAAAATGGTTCCTCTGGCACCGGTGACATAGTCCAGCAGGGCCTGGCCGTCTGACCTGTCCACCAGGCCGTTTCCGTCGAAGTCCGGTTGCCCCTGGCCGGGATGGAGCGGCTTGCCGTCTACCGTCCACAGGGCACTGGTCAGAAGTGGAGTCGTAATCGTATCCATATAAGACGCCTGGTCCTCATGGTATACATCCTGGGTAAACAGATCCACAGACAGGTCATAGGTCTGCTCCTCTTCCGTCAAATTGTACAGGGTGAAGGAGAACTCATAGGTTCCGGTCCGCTCCGGATCGTCGCCCAGCTCCGCCTTGATTTTTCCGTCGGCATAGGAGCGGTTGGCGTCCGGGCCCATCAGGATGTAGGACCCTGCGGAAATTGCAGCCCCCACGTTAGCCAGACCTGCGCCCTGCCGGAGCACCGGATAATAGCCGGTCCCCGCGCCCCCGGTGTTGGTCCTGCCCTGGAAGTCCTCCACAATGGGCACAGCCGTTGACATCAGGAGGCTCTGGCTCAGGCTTCGGATGCTGAGGCCGGTCTTCTCCGCCAGCCCCTGGTCTTGGATGTACTGGGACACCAGCGCCGCCATGCCGCTGACCTGGGGGGCAGCCATAGAGGTGCCGGACATCACTTCATATTGGTCCTCACCGCCCACGAACCCTGCGCCGCCTCTGGTTTTGCCATAGACGCAGTAGATGCTGCCGCCGGGGGCGGTGATCTCCGGCTTTAGCTCCAGAGAACCGGGAACCCCCCAGGAGGAGAAGCTGCTCATGGTATCATAAGCCTGGCCGTACTGGGCAGAGCCAATGTCCTCGTTGACGGTCACGGAGCCTGCATAGTACAGCACCTGGCCCGCATCATCCTGGACCTGGGTAGATTGAGCCCGAATGGCCTGGGCATCTGCCTGGGTGATGGACACGACGGGGGCGTTGTACCGGTATCCCGTCAGGTCCATGTTGATGATACCGGTGGTATTATTGTAAATGATGGTGGCAATGGCGCCTGCCTCTACGGCAGCATTGGCCTTCTCGGCAAAGGCGATGCTGCCCCGGGAGCAAATGGCGATTTTTCCTTGCAGGGCATCCCCCAGGGCAGCAAAGTCTTTTGCTGTGCCGTAGCCATCCAAAAAGACATAGGGGAACTCGCCGCTGATAGAGGTCATGGGCTCGTTGGCGTAGCTTTGGGAGGCCGTATCCGAATAAGACACCGCCCGGTCCCCGAAGGTCAGGTAGTGGCCGGTGAAGCCGGAGTTATCCACAGAAGCCACCGTCAAGGCGTTGGTATAGGTGCCGGGAGAACCGGCCGTTGCCATGCTCACGCCATCTGCATACAGTGCGCCGCTGTCTGTTTTCTCCGCCCAGGAACCAGAGTTACCCGCAGAAATGGATACGACAGCGTCACACTCTGTCAGGGAGTCCAAAATTTCTCGATAAATGTCTGCACCGGCATAGCGGCTGTTGCCAGGATTGGCAGAGCCCAGGGACAGGTTGATGGCGTCGCAGCCCAAAACGATAGCGTCTTCTATGGCGGCCAGATAGTCGGAGTCATAGGCGCCTCCTGCCACACCGAAGACCTTCATGACAATGAGCTGCGCATCCGGCGCCACCCCCTGGACGTGGCATTCCTCCAGCGCATGGGCAAAGCTTCCATCCTTTCTGGGAATATAGGCATTGGCAGCAGAAATGCCTGCCACGTGGGAGCCGTGCTCACTGGACGCATCCAGGATATGGGACAGGTTTACATTCCTGTCCACGTAGTTGAAGCCGAAGGGGATCTTTTCGTTCACATACAGGGAGCTGGCCTCAAAATTTGCAAGATTCAGCTGATCCAGAACACCTTGAATCTCCTCTTCGTCCAGCAGGTCCAGCTGGGCGACATAGGTGTCATAGTCCACGCCCGCATTCTCGGCATTGCGCTGGAGGGAGTAGCGGAAAGCGTTGGCCTTGAAGCTCTGGTGGGTGACGTCAATGCCGGTGTCAATCACAGCAATGCGCATACCCTCGCCGGTGTACCCGGCAGCGTACGCCGTGGGGCTGCCGATCTGGGCGCTGGAGGTAGCCATGTTGGGGTCTGCCACCTCCTGCCTGTCCACCACCGCGGGGGAGTAGCAGGTCTCCAGGATCACATCCTTCACGCCTGGGACAGCCTTTACCGTCTCAATCTGGCCATACTGCAGGCCGGCAGAGATGATGTTGGCGGCCAGGGTCATATTCCAATGGACCTCCAGCTTCTCTCCCAGGGCCTGGCTGATCTGGGCGGTGACTGTCTCCTGGTCCGCCTTCAGGGTCTCCCGATAAGCCATAGCTGCATCATTCTGCGTAATCCCTGTGGTAGAAAATCCGGCCTCCAGAGTGGATTTCTTCTCCAGGAGAATGGAAACCCGCACCATATCCGTATCCCCATAGGGAGCTTCCTCCTCCGGTTCCGCCACAATGGGCTGTTCCAACCGGGCATCCAAAGCATCGTTGTCAATCTTGGTTACGGTCATGCCTGCTTCCTGTACAGCCAGGGCAGGATTTGCGCTGCCCAGGACCAGCAGCAGCGTCAGGGCCAGGGCCAACGCCCTGATAAGCGTCTGTCTTATATGCATCGTTTGCTTTCCTCCTCCGGAACTTGTCGAGGGTGAGGCAGGCCTGGTCAAGCCGCCTCCATTCCTTGAAAAAATCTGCCCGATACCAGGAGCCGGACCTGCGCTACCTCCCGGGGCATAGGCGTACAGCTCAAGACGCACTGCTTTGGAATGCTCTGGAGCGGTAGCCCCCTGGCTTCCCCTGGGGGAAGCCAGGGGAAGCGCCTACTGCTCCAGGAACCGCATCAGGAACGCTGCCAGCTCTGCCCGGGTCGCCGCCTTCTGAGGCGCCAGGTTGAGGCTGTCACCATTGGCGATACCAGTCATCAGCCCCTCGGCTACCGCCCACTGCATCGCCTCCTCGGCCCAGGAGGAAACCCTGCCGGCGTCGGCAAAGCCCTTCAGCTCCGCCCTGGCAGTCGTATCGGCCATTTTGTAACCTGCATAGCGGTAGAGGATGACGATGATCTGCTCCCGGGTCAGCTTGCCATTCGGACGGTACTGGCCGTTGCCATAGCCTTCTACCAGGCTCTTCTCCGCCGCCCAGTTCACAGCCTCGCTGTACCAGGCGCCTTGGGCCACGTCGGTAAACGCGCCGCTGTTTTCCACAGCAGGGCATCCCTCCAGGCGATACAGAATGGTGGTGATCATGGCCCGGGTGGCCACGCCGTCAGGGCTAAAGGTGGTATCGGAGGTACCCATCATCAGCCGGTTGGACACCATATAATCCAGCGCCTGATGATACCACCGATCCTGGTTGACATCGGTAAATTGGCCGGTGGGGCAGTCGTCCCCGCCGTCGCAGGAGCCGCCGTCCTTGGCAAACAAGGCGACAAAGGCCACATCGGCAACCATCATGTGCCCCTCGGGGTTGACGGGCGCCCACTTGGAGAAGACATAGCCTTCCTCCGGCACAGGCGTGGGGATCATAGCTGCGGTGAGCACCGTACCGGCATCCAGAGTCAGCGCCGTTCTGCCCTTCAAGCTGCCGTGCGCCCCTGCCCCATAGACAACCGTGTAGGTGCCGGTGGGGTCTGGTATGTCCGTCCGCTGGAACCGGGCCGTGAAGGTGACGTCTGCGTCCACCCGATGCCCCACTGGGTCCTTGGGGTTCCAGCTGGTAAAGGCGCAGCCTGCATTTGCAACGGGAGTGGGAACCATACCGGCGGTGAGAATCGTGCCCTTTTCCAGGGTCAGGACCGTTTCACCCTCCAGGCTGCCATTGGGACCGGCAACAAAGGTAACGGTGCAGGTCTCGGCCTCTGCGGCACGGAAGCCGGCGGTAAAGGTCACGTCGCTGTTGACGGTATAGCCCACAGGGTCGCATGGGGTCCAGCCGGAAAATACATAGCCCTCGTTTGCAGCCGGAGTGGGGACCATGGCAGAGGTTAAGGTCGTACCGGCCTTCACCTCCAGGGTGGTGGTTCCCTCCAGGCTGCCGTTTTCACCGGCGGCAAAGGTAACGGCGTAGGTTTCCACAGGAGGCGTATCCACAGGCTTGAAGTTGGCGGTAAACGTCACATCGCCGTTCACCACATAGCCCTCGGGATCTTCCGGGGACCAGCTTTCAAACTGATAGCCCGAATTGGGAGCAGGCGTGGGGACGTCCTTCGCCGTCAGCGTAGCTCCCTCCTTGACCGAAATGGAGCTCCGCCCAATGAGGCGGCCGTTTCCGTCGGTGACAAAGCTTACAGTGTGCTCCTGGACATCGCCTTTTACATCTATCGTTACAATATCCGTACCGCCCATGCAGTTTACGGAGAAGGTATAGGTCGCGCCTGCAACGAACTCATAGTCATCGTGGCGGCCGCCGTCTTCTCCGTAGTCTGCAATCCGGACCATCTGCTTCTGCTTGGGATTGGCCACGCAGAAGTCATACACACCCGCAGGAATTTGAATGGTGGCGGTGCCCGAAACCAGTACCGAGGTGGAGGTGGTGCTGCCGTTAAATCCGGCCGGAAGCACGTAGTCAAAGGGGGCCATGCTGATGTCACCTAAGCGGGAGAATTCACCGTGGGCCGGAATCACAGGACCGTAGGCGGTGGCGGTGGAATCAAAGAGAATCACATAGCCGCTGCTGTCTGCCCAGACGTTGTTGTAGCTCAGGACGATGGTTGCCGTGTTGTCCTGCTCTTCCTGGCGGACAAAGTTGGCGGTAAAGGTGATATCCTCCACAACTTCATAATCTTCAGGATCCGTGTGGCTCCATCCGGCAAACACATAGCCGTCCTCCGCCACAGGCGTGGGGATCTGCCCGGCCTCCAGAGCGTTGCCCCTCTGGACGGTGCAGGAGGTCTCTCCCTCCAGGCTGCCGTGTTCTCCGGCGGCAAAGGTCACGGTGTAAGAAGGCTCCACATCCGGCGTGACCGTAAGCTCCAGGCAATAGCTGAAGCCATCTTGCACCACGTGGAAGTCATAGGTGTAACCGGCCTGGAACTCATAGTCATCGGCACGGGCGGGATGCCACAGGTCTTTGATGTACCACATCAGGTTGCCGCCCTTGTCCGGCATCCGGACTTCCCAGTCATAGACACCGGCCGGGATGGTGATGGTGGCGGAGTTGCCGCAGACCACGGCGGAACTGTCCAAAGAGCCGTCGTTCCCCTCAGGGCAGGAGTACTCATACATGCTGGCATCTATGTCGCCTTCCTGGCTGGGCATGCTGGAATTTCCATAGAGCTCCGGATGCACATCGAAGCTTGCAGCGTCCGCATCCAGAAACAAGACATAGCCTTGATCCTCATAGGGGTTATAGCTGCCTGCCCGCATGGTGATGACCGCCGTGCCCTCTGCAATTGGCGCAAAGTTGGCCGTATAGGTGATATCCCCCGTGACACAGTCCCCAACCGGGGAGGCGGGAGACCAGCCGGTGAAGCGGTAACCGGCCTCTGGCATTGGGGTGGGGATATCCGCCAGGAAGAGCTGCGCCCTCAAATCCTTCCTCAGGGTAGCCGCTCCATTCAGGCTGCCGTGCGTACCGGCGGCAAAGGTAACCGTGTACTGGGGCACAGCGTCCACCAGGGTCACGTTGTCCAGAACACCTACATCGTCTCCATAAGAGGTGCCCTCGTCCTTCACATAGCTCCAGGTCACGGTGTACGTGCCGGCATTCCGGAAGGTATAGCGCACGGTTTTCCAGCCGTTAAACCGGGCTGTCATCTCAGAGTTCAGCTCATAAACCTCTTTCCCGTCTACCAGGAAATAGAGGTTATCATAGATCTTTTCGCAGCAAACGTCCCAGTCAAAGAACAGGGTTGCGCCGGCCTCCACGGTCACTGTGGTGGAGATGGTAGAGATGGTGTCATTCTGGGTGGCATTGCCGGAAACGGCATAGCTGCGCCCTTCGTAGAGGGTGGTAAACCAGGGGTACTCCCCACCCGTGGTAAACTGCAGCGTGCCGCCCTCCGTGTTCAGCGCCTCATCCAAGGAGCGGACATGCCAGTCATTCCGGGTGTACTGCGCTGTAAAGGTGACATCCTGGTTCACTGTCACACCCACAGGATTAGCGTTCCATCCGGCGAAGGTGTAGTCCTCATCAGCTTGCACGGTGGGAATCAGGTCTGCCGTCAGGACGGTCCCCTCCGCCACGCCCCGGCTTGTCATCCCGTAGAGCTTGCCGTGAGCGCCAGCTTGGAAGGTCACGGTATACTCTTGGCTGGGAGCCGCCAGGCCAGTGACGGACACCTCGTCCAGAAGGGCCATATCGTCGCCTGCATCGCCGCCTATGTCCTTAGCAAAGCTCCAGGACAGGGTGTAAGTACCAGCTGCCGGGAATTCATAAGTCTGGGTGGTCCAGCCGTTATATGTACCGGAGGTTTCGGAAGACAGCCGGGCAACTTGGGCGCCGTCCACCTGGAACCGGGCAACGTCGTAATTCTTTTCGGCGCTCACGTCCCAGCGGAAGGACAAAGAAGCGCCGTCTTCCACGGTGACCGTGGTGGAAATCACGGATTCCGAGTCCCCCTGTCCAGCATTACCGGAGGCGGCGCACAGCCTCTCGTCCTCGCTTCTGGTGACGGTCCAGGGGTAGTCCCCGGTGCTGGCGAAGTGGAGGCTGCCACCGGCAGCGTTCACTGCTTCATCCAGACTCTCCGTGGGAGGTATCATTTGAAACTCTGCCGTAAAGGTCGTATCATCTGACACCGTGTAGCCCACCGGATCTTCGGGACTCCAGCCGGCGAACCTGTAGCCTGCGTTGCCCACAGGGGTGGGGACCTGATCTGCCGTCAGGGCAGAATTGGGCTGCACCTGCACGGTGACATTCCCCTCCAGGGTCCCGTGGGCGCCGGCAGCAAAGGTGACGGTGTACTCGTCCGGCTCCGGCAGCAGGCCGGTTACCACCACGTTGTCCAGGGCGCCCATGTCTGCGCCCCCCGGCGCATCGGAGTTGACATACCGCCACTCCAGCTGATGCACGCCGCCCGTTTCAAAGGTGTGGGTGTAACGGGTCCAGCCGTTCCAGGGGCCTCTGGCCTCATTGTCACAAGACGCAGTGTATTGATTGTCAACATAGAAGTACAAGTGCTCAAAGATGGTGCCGGAGATGTCCCAGTCGAAGGACACCGTGGCGCCGGCCTCCACCCGCACGCGGGTCATGACCTTTGAGGTGGTCCCGGCAAAGCCGGAATTGCCAGAGACCGCATACGTTCGGGTTCCCGCCTGGTCTTGCATCACCGTCCAAGGGTGGTCCTCCGACGTAGTAAAGGAGAGAAGTCCTTCCTCGCCGTTCAGCGCCTGATCCAGGGCTGTCTCGCCCTGGGCTGAGGTCCCGGCCACAGCGCTTGCCGGCAGGACGCCCAGAGCCAGGCACAGGCACAGTGCCATTGCAATCCCTCGTAACCATGTTTTCTTCATGCTTGATCCTTCCTTTCTAATCACTGTCTGCAGACAGCTGACCGCCTTGCCGGCCGCACCGGACTCCGTCTACGGGTCGCTCCCGGTAGCGTAAGCAAGTGTTGCAAATTTCTGCAACAATCTATTGTCTGCAAAAGCACTATACCACAATATCTCCCAGAAGTCAACCCAGAATTCTCCTTGCGTTTCCTTTATGCGTGCAGGCCGGTAAAAACTCCTGCCCTCTCCCGGGGGAGGCCCCACTCCAGTACGGAAAAGGAAATGCCGTTGCCTGGTATTTTTCGCCCTTGCGTCTTTCCGGAACTTTCTCTATAATAGGAACCACAAAGCCATACAAAGTGGCCAGCAGGGGAGGAATTCCATTGAGCAGACAGGAAGCAAACGAGCAATACGCCAAAGCGCTGAAGGCGGGGCAGAAGCATTACCGGGATTGTGTCATCCGGGGACGTTATCCCTATCCTCAGGTGCTGGATGAAATTCTGGACGACTCCATGGCCGCCGGCCGGGTGGACATGGGGCTCATCAGCATCCCCACTGAGGGGATTGTGGGCACCAAGGCCGCCGGGCGGACCTCCGCCTTTGCCGCCAACTTCATGCCCCTTCTGGCGGCTAACACAGAGTTTGCCGCCAAATGGGTGGAGCTGTGCATGGCCCACCTGGGGGAGGGCATCCGGGACCCCATCCGCTGCTACGAATACATGGGCCGGTTTTACGTCCAGGAGGGCAACAAGCGGGTCAGTGTCCTCAAGAGCTACGGCGCCCCGGCCATCGACGCCTTTGTCACCCGGGTGATTCCCGCCTATTCCCAGGACCAGGCCGTCCAGGTTTACTATGAGTTTCTGAACTCCTTTCCCCTCACCGGCCTGTATCAGGTCCGCTTCAGCCAGCTGGGGGGCTTTGCCAAGCTCCAGGCTGCCCTGGGTTTTGAGCCGGACCACGTCTGGACCAAGGAGGAGCGGCAGCGGTTCCTCTCAGGCTACACCTATTTCCAGGCAGCCTTCCGGAAGCTGGGGGGAGAGGGCCTGCCCCTTACCACGGCAGACGCCCTGCTGGTCTGGCTCCGGGTGTACACCTTTGAGGACCTGAAAACTCAAACCGCCCAGGAGCTCACCAAAAACCTCAGCGCCATCTGGGCCGACGTCAAAGTCCTGGCCCATCCCGCCCCCATCACCGTGAGCACCTCCCCCCAGGAGGAGCCGGACAAGGGGCTCCTGAACCGGCTCCTGGACGCTGTACGGCCCAACCACATCCATGTCGCTTTCATCAACGAGCGCAACCCGGTGGACAGCACCTGGACCAGCGCCCATGACCTGGGCAGGCAATATCTGGAGCAGGCCTTGGCCGGAAGAGTGACCGTCCGCACCTACAACATGGTCCAACCGGGAGAAAATGCCGAGACGGTGATGGAGCAGGCCATTGCCGAGGGGGCCCAGGTGCTCTTTGCCACCACGCCCCCCCTCATTGCCGCCTGCCGGAAAATCGCCGTGCGGCACCCCGGCGTTCGGATTCTCAACTGCTCCGTATCCATGCCCTACACCGGTGTGCGCACCTACTACAGCCGGATTTACGAAGGCAAGTTCATCACCGGCGCCATTGCCGGAGCCATGGCCAAAGATGACCAGGTGGGGTATGTGGCCAGCTACCCCATTTTTGGCGTCCCCGCCGGGATCAACGCCTTTGCCCTGGGGGCGCGGCTGGCTAATCCCCGGGTGAAAATTTATCTTCACTGGTCCTGCACCCCGGGCAATGCCTTGGATCTCTTCACCCGGCAGGGAATTTCCATCATCTCCAACCGGGACATTCCCACCCCAGACCTGCCCCAGCAGGATTGGGGCGTGTACCAGGTTGGACCCGGAGGCGCCATTCAGCCTCTGGCCTCTCCCTACTGGCATTGGGGCCGGTTCTATGAGAAAATGATCCGCAGCATTCTAAACGGCGGCTGGGACGCCCTGAACGCCGAGCACAGCGAGCAGGCGGTGAACTACTGGTGGGGCATGAGCAGCGGAGTGGTGGATGTGCGGATCGACCCCAGCCTCCCAGACGGGGTGCAGCACCTGGCTGAAATTCTGAAGCGGGGCATTGTGGACGGCTCCATCGACCCCTTCCACCGGCTGATTTCCTCCCAAGACGGCGCTCTCCGCAACGACGGCAACCAATGGTACTCCCCGGAGGAGATTCTCCACATGGACTGGCTGTGTGACTGCGTGGAAGGCAGCATCCCCACCTTTGACCAGCTGCTGCCCATGTCCCAGGCCATGGTCCGGCTCCAGGGCGTGTATCGGGACCGAATTCCTCCGGAAAAGGAGGGGACCCTCCTGTGAAGATTCTGTTGGTTTCTGACGAGGAATGTCTGTACCTGTGGGACTATTACCGGCCCGGGCGGCTGGACGGCATTGACCTGATTCTGTCCTGCGGCGACCTGAATGCAGAATACCTCTCCTTCCTGGTGACCATGGGGCGGGCTCCCGTTCTCTACGTCCATGGTAACCACGACGGCGGCTATGACAAGCACCCGCCAGAGGGCTGCACCTGCATTGAGGACCAGGTGGTCTGCGTGGGCGGCCTGCGGATTTTGGGACTGGGCGGCAGCCCCTGGTACTCCGGCGGCCCCCATCAGTACACCGAGCGGGAGATGGAGCGGCGCATCCGCCGCCTCCGCTACCGCCTCTACCGCACCGGCGGGGTGGACATTGTGGTGACTCACGCCCCGGCCCGGGGCTATGGCGACGAAGACAGCCGGCCCCACCAGGGCTTCGCCGCCTTCCTCCCCCTGCTGGACAAGTACGCCCCCCAATACTTGGTCCACGGCCATGTCCACACCCGCTACGGCGTGGGCCGCCCCCGGGTGCTGCAGCGGGGAGGCACCACCATCATCAACGCCTGCGAACGCTACCTCCTGGAGCTCCCAGATCCCCCTGCCAACGCCCCCGGGCGAAAGCTGAAGGAGCTATAAGAATTCCATGCTCCCTGCCCTCTGCCAGAGCCAAGACGCTTATGCGCCAGGGCCGTATCAAAGCATTCTGTTAGTCTTTCGTAACATTGACACTGCGCATCCCTGCACTGCTCTGATGTTTTTCGGGTTCCTATTGCAATTCTCAAAAATGTACAGTATAATTTAACCATAGAGGCGCATGCACTGCGTCGAAATCAGTCCCATTTTGCCCCAGGGGCAGGGTGGGATACAGAAAGGAAGGACAACTATGAAAGCACAGAACCTGTTGCGAAGCTTTGCGCTTCTGCTGGCCGCTGCCCTGCTGCTGGCTGGGATTCCCGCAGTCTCTGCAACCAGCCAGGAGGGTATTAAGGAATATCCGGCTGAGGGCGGAAACATTTATGTGGACGGCAATACCGTGGTAGATGCCGACGAAACCATTACAAAGGTAGAAATCCCCGAGGAAAACGGGGAGCATGAGATCATCGCCATTGGTCACGATGCCTTTGCCGGTTGCAGCGGTCTGGAAACCGTAGTATTTCCTGCCAGCGTTCACCTCATCACCTACGGCTCCTTTGCTGGGTGCACCAGCCTGAAAAGCCTCTATTTTGAAGGAAACAGGCCATATATGGAAGACGAAGAGGAATTTCGGGACGCTGCCGAGGATCTGACCGTCTATTACATAGAGGGAACAACCGGCTGGGACGAGGCTCCCTGGAACCAATATCCCCAAAAAACCTGGGAGAAAGCGCCGGATCCTCTGTATACGCCCTATCCTGTGGAGAACGGAAATATTTATATAAATACAACCACTGGATTTGTGGTGGGCGTAGACTCAACCGTTACAGCCGTTGACATTCCCAACCAGGTTGGGGGCGCTGCCGTCATCGGAATTGAAAAAGAGATTTTTGTACACTGTCCTGAACTTGTGCGTGTCACAGTTCCCGCCACCGTCACGCAGATTCAACTTCCCAACTTCTACCATTGTGATCTACTGACCGAGGTTCAGGTTGCCGCCGGCAACCCCAGCTATAGCAGCTTGAACGGCGTCGTATACAATGCTGATAGAACCGAACTGGTTTGTATCCCCGGTGGCATCACCGGAGCCTACCAATTCCCGGAGACGGTAACCAGCATCCACCCGGACGCACTTTACCGAAGCCGCATTACCTCCATTACCATTCCTGCCTGTATCACAGACCTCCCCCAAGGTGTGTTTGTAGATTGCAGGCAATTGGAAGAGATTCAGGTAGAGGAGGGCCATCCCAGATACCAGAGCATAGACGGATTCTTATGTGATAAGGATGGGACTCTCATAGCCACACCAAGAAAAATTGGCGGAACTCTGGAGCTGCCCGAGGGCATCCAGGCTTTGAGCTCCGAATCTGTCTATTGCCTGAACTTCCATAATGTGCGAATTCCAGCCAGTGTAACAAAGATGGAAACCCACGCCATAATCGGTTGTGACGCATTAGAAAACGTATACTTCATGGGCGATGCACCGGTAGTCGTCGAGCAGGACGCCATTTTTAACTTCTCAATCCGGATGACAATCTTTTTCCGGGAAGAGGCCCAAGGTTGGTCCGCCCCCACCTGGCAAGGGTATGATACTGCAGTCTGGGATACCTATCCCGAATATCCCTGGACAAGTCCCTTTGTCGACGTGCGGCCAGGCCAGTGGTATTTCAACAGCGTTGGCTTTGCTGTGGAGCATGAACTGATGGATGGCATGGGCTATGGAAAGTTTTGTCCCAACGACACTATGACCCGAGGCATGATGGTAACGGTTCTATACCGGCTGGCTGGAGAGCCTCAGGTTTCCACTGGCGAAAATCCCTTCTCCGATGTGAGCATGGACCGGTACTTTGGAAAAGCTGTCCTCTGGGCCAGTCAGAATCAGCTGGTTCTGGGCCGTGGTAACGGGATTTTTGACCCTGACGGAACCATTTCCCGGCAGGATATGGTAACGGTTTTCTATCGGTACGCAAAACTCATGGAATATCGTACAGATGCAACCGGCGATTTGGGCAAATTCCCAGATTCCGACCGGGTATCTGGCTATGCAAAAAATGCCATGGCCTGGGCTGTAGGAGCTGGTCTGATCAATGGCATGACAAGTGGTAATGCCTGCATATTGTCGCCCACCGCAAGCTCCACCAGAGCTCAGGTCGCAACCGTATTCCAACGGTTTGTAGAACAAGTAGCATCGTAATCAAAAGCAAGCACAAGGGCCTGCTGCAAGGCGGAGGCCAGAACCGGTTCTACAGGAGACTGTAGCAGCGAATTCTGGCCTGCCACCTTTGCAGCAGGCCCCATTTCATATGAAAAGCGGCAATTATGGACAGGCTTCCTCCCCTTTTTTCTTCGCTAGCTCCAAAATCTCCGGCATCTTCTCCAAAATCTTCCCATAATTCTCCCGGACATGGGGCCGGAGGCAGTGGGTACAGTCCTTGACCCCGTTTGCCGTATAGCGGAAGCTCCCCCCGCACCGGTCGCCCAGTGCGTACAGGGGACAGTAGCAGAACAGGCAGCTAAAGGTCTCGGGATCCGCCCCCGGGTGACAGGGGTAGAATTCGCAGAGCTTGTTCTGGAAAAAATCGTAATGCTTTTCCTCCATAGGGGGACCTCCTTTGTGGCGGGACGCAGGACTGGGATTTCGCAAGATGGTACCATATTCTCCCCGAACCCAGTTTGAAAAGCCAGCCTGTGAACCCTTCCTATTTTGCTTCATTATAACAGACCCCTCCCTGTCTGTCCAGCAGAGATCCTTCCCACCCAGGGCGGCAGCCTTTCCTCCTACTGGACTGGCGCGGCAGCGCCCGGCCTGCCCCCGGGCAGGGCGCCGAACGACGTGAGGCGGATGAGGAACGGGCGATATCTGGCAGACTGGTAGGCAGGATCGGCAAAAATGTAACATGTTCCCTTCTGAACGGAACTGCATATCAACCAGCCAGGTTTCGCCCTTTCTCATCCGTCAGCCTTCGGATGCCAGCTGGAATCATAGAGTCACTTGCCACTGGCAAGTGATGAGATCCCATGGCCCTTCGCGCCTACCCTGGGGCAAGGCAGTCTCTTCAGGCCGTTCTGCATCCCCAACCGGCATGTCGCAAATATGGCACCCCCATGTCCCGGAACGGAGACAGGGGGTGCCATATTGACAGAAAGGACCGGGTTATACCAGAAAAACCATTACTTTTTCTTTAACTCGATCGTCATCTCGCCGCCTTCGGCAGGGGCGGTGGTAATCGTGGTGGTGTCGCCCTCGTAGCCCTCGGGAAGCTTCAGGGTGTGGATCTCGTAGGCGTAAGGGGGCAGGGTGAATTCACACACGCCGTTTTCGTCAGACTGATAGGTGGCGCAGGTTGTATCATCGCAGACCTGGCAGGTGACACCTGCCACAGGCTGACCGTTCTGGTCCACATACTTGACGGTATAGGTGACCTCGGACGAGGTCGTGGCAGACGTGGTGGGCCGGGCCGTGGTAGAGGGCTTGGTGCCGTCAGCGTACTGCCAGGAGACCGTGGCATTGCCGTTTTCATCTGCCAGGGAAGTGGCTACCACTTCGTTGACATTTTCCTCGTTGGCAAAAAGGATGACTTGCATCAGCGGCGTCTCGCTGTCCAGAGCGTTGTACAAGCACATACTCGAATCGCCGTAGCCAGTGGTCTCTATGCTGTCAATGGCGCTCTGGAACGCATAGCCCTCCTCCGTCTGGCAAGAGAGCACAGCGGGCTGAGAACCGTCATAGTTACAGTACATGAAGAGCGTCTCAGGGTCCACGTCAGGAGCCAGGGTCAGCAGAACATCTGCAGTGCCACCGGGCACAATGTAAAAAGTGGTGTTCTCAGGCAGTTGGCTGGGGTCGTCAAAGACAATCTCCTTGGCGTCGGGATTGGTGACGGTCAGCGTAGTGGCATCGCCGAACAGGTAAGTGGGGTTGGCATCTACCGCAGCGGCAGCGGCATCGCCGGAAAGTAACTCGATGGTGTCAATCCACAGGGTATCCTCACCGTCTTCGCTTGCTTCGTCCTTGCAGTAGGCAACCGATACGGTGTATTCCCCATCGGCGTCGAAGGCGTAGGCGTAGGTCGTCCAATCGCGCTCTCCGCCGAAGCACTTCACGGTCTCACCGTTGACGCGGATCTGCATCAGGTCAAAGGTGGCTTCGCTGGATACCTTGAAGGTAACGGCCACCGCGTCGCCGGCCTTGGCGTTCACCGTGGCGTTCACCACAGCCTCGCTGCGGTTGACCTGATGGTTGGAGGAAGCCACCACAGCGCGGCCGTCCTGCTCCCCCGCCACCATGGGCCAGGAATACTCATCGGTATCATTGGTAAACACCAGAGAGCCGCCCTCTGCATTCAGCGCAGACGCCAGCTCCGCCTCGGAGGAGGGCTCCACATTGGGCTTCGTGCGAGGAATGCCGTACTGCATGATGGACTCGGTGTAGTCGTCCCCCAAAAACAGCTCAAAGAGGTTGATAAAAGAATCCGCATCAGACTGAGAGCCGGCCTCCAGGAAGCAAATCGTACCGAACCGGTCCACCACGATGGAGGTGGGAATGGAATCCACGCCAAAAGCGCTTGCCAAATCCGGCGTGTCCTTTGCCACAGGGAAGGTCATACCCTTCTCGGCAGCATACTGCGCCAGCACATCGTCAGTATCCTCGGGTTCGCAGGAAAGGGCAATGACCTCTACCCGGTCCTGATACTGCTCATACGCCTGCTGCAGGAAGGGGAACTCAGCGCCGCAGGGGCCGCACCAGGTAGCCCAAATATTGATGAGCACCATATCCTTTTCCTTCAGCACTTCAGACAGAGTCACAGTCTTGCCGTCAAAGGTGGTGACGGTGAAATCCTGTATCTTGTCGCCCATCTGATAGGAAACCGCTTCCCCTTCGGTGGGAGCAACTGTCTCCTCGGTGGGAGCAGAGGTCTCAGGAGCGGAGCTCTCGGGGGCCGGCTCACTGGTGGACTGCACACCGTCGGTATTCTTACAGCCGGCGCACAGGAGCATTGCCAGCGCCAGCAGCAGGCAAAGCAGCGTTTTTGTATGTTTCATATTGTTTTCTCCTCTCGTCGCGTCTATGTTATGTGAGAATAGCACAATTTATTTTCCCTGTCAAGGATTAGAACGAGAATTTCAGGATCACGGCAGCATTTACTTTTCTGCATATAATTGTATTAAACTTCTCTTGATGCAGATAATCTATTGATTCATCCTGTCGGCAGACCTTGCGAATTCCCGAGACTGCAAACAGCGCCCGGCCTGCCCCCGGGGGAAGCCAGGGATGTTGCCGCGTCAGGACGGAACAAGGAAATGCTGTCTCCCTGGTCTGGATGGAACTTTTTGTTGCGTGAAGCCGCACCGTGTGCTATAATTCATCCATCAAAAAAGAGAGGAAACGGATGATGAAAAAGCAAATGCAAGCGATACGCTGGGTCATGACGCTGGCAACCATTTTGGTTCTGGCGCTTTTGGCCTGGCAGTGTGTGGACATCTATCTGGAAGGCAACCGCCCATCCAATTTAGATGCCAACGGCGTGTACCGCTCCCCTGTATTCAGCGTGGAAATTGTGGAAGCACGTCTGCGGCCCCTTCTGCCTGTGCTGGCGGTTTATGGACTGATGACCCTGGGGGCATTGATCCTGCAATCCACCGGCAAAGGGGTGAGGCCCCGGGGCTCCCATTCCCCCGAAGACCGTTTGCACCTTCTGAAGGCCCATGTGGCTACGCTTCCCGATGAGGCAAAAGCCCTGGAGCGGCAGCGCCGGGTCATCTGCATGGCTGCTGCCGTGGCGGTGCTGGCCTGCGCCGTGCCGTGCCTGGTCTACCTCCTTGACCGGGAGCATTTCACCTCCTGGGATCTGGAGCAGGTGATGGGGCAAATGCTGCTCCACGTGGCCCCCTGGATCGCAGCCGCCTTTGCAGTGGTTTTCGCAGCTTCCTTTGCCTGCGGCCGCAATGTGAAGCGGGAAATCACGGCCCTCCAGGGCCATGTGGGAAAGGCAAAGCCGGAAGCTCCCGCCCCCCGCCGGATGCCCGTGGGGGCTCTGCGCGCCGGCCTGTACGCGGTCGCCATTGTGTTCATCGTGCTGGGTGTGATGAACGGCGGCCTGCAGGATGTACTGGTGAAGGCGGTCAATATCTGCACGGAGTGTATCGGCCTTGGCTAAGCTCACCCATTGGCTCCGGAATCACCTGCCCACCCAGCGCAGGCTCATCCAGCTCTACGCCGCCCTCCTTTACAATGCCCATCTGAAGGGCTATATCTCCGGCAATATCTACACTGGCAGCACCAAAAGCGTTTGCGTGCCGGGCTTCAACTGCTATTCCTGCCCCGGGGCCGTGGGCGCGTGTCCCCTGGGCGCTCTGCAGAACGCCATTGCCTCCTCCGGCAGCCGCACGCCGGTGTACGTCCTGGGCATTCTGCTGCTCTACGGCATCACCCTGGGCCGCACCATCTGCGGCTTCCTGTGCCCGGTGGGGCTGCTGCAGGAGCTGCTCCACAAAATTCCCTCGTTCAAAGTTAAGAAAGGCCGCGTCACCCGTGTGCTGAGCTATCTGAAGTATGTCATCTTGGCAATTTTTGTGATTCTGGTTCCCCTTTGGTACGCCCTGCAGAGCTACCCGGTGCCCGCGTTTTGTAAGTACATCTGTCCGGCGGGCACCTTTGAGGGCGCCATCGGCCTGCTGTCCAATCCGGCCAATCGCGACAAGTTTTCCATGCTGGGCATCCTCTTCACCCGCAAATTTGTGATCATGCTGATCATCGCCCTGGCCTGTGTGTTCATTTACCGCGCCTTTTGCCGCTTCCTCTGCCCCCTGGGCGCGATTTATGGCCTGTTCGCCAAAATCGCCGTGGTTGGCGTCAAGGTGGAGGCTCCCAAGTGCACCAGCTGCGGCCGCTGTACGGCGCAATGCCCCATGGATATCCGCCGTGTGGGCGATCATGAGTGTATCCACTGCGGCCGGTGTATTGACGTCTGCCCTACAGGGGCCATCTCCCTCAAGGCCGGTCGCATCACCCTCCGCGGTCCACAAACCGATGCCCCCTCAGAGCAGCAGCGGCGTGGCCGCCGTATTCGCCTGGTGGCCTGGGCCGTGGCTCTGGCGGTGCTGGTCGGTGCGCTGTGGTATTTCAACCGGCCCGAGCCTGCCACGCCGGCTCCCGAGACCCCTGTGACCACAGCCCCCGTTGAGGACGATACCCCCGTGGGCTACGAGGTCGGGATGCGCGCACCAGACTTTTCCGTCCCGGTGTACGGGGCGGATGGGAGCGTCTTTACCCTGAGCGAGCACCGGGGCAAGCCGGTCATTGTGAATTTCTGGGCCACCTGGTGTACCCCCTGCTGCGGCGAGCTGCCTTACTTTGACGAAATATACCGCACCTACGGCAACGACGCGGCAGTGGTGGCCATCCATTCCGACCTGGTGACCGACGATGTGGAGGCTTACCTGGCAAACTATGATTATCAGCTTCCCTTCGCCCTGGACGAAACCGGCTCGGTAATCCAGTCCTTCGGCGGCTCCACCATGCTACCCCAAACCATCGTCATCGACGCAAACGGCATTATCGTCTACAACGCCGTTGGCTCTGTAACCTACGAGGTCCTGGAAAACCTGCTGTCCCAGGCGGAGGAATCCGCAAAATCCTAATCAGGACCACAAAACGGGCCGGAGAATTGGAAAAAGCTTCCAATTCTCCGGCCTGTTTTCATGCTGCTGTCATAAGCTTCTGCTAAAAGACGAGCTGGATATGATCAAACGTCCGGCTCAATTTCTTTAAAAGCGCGGCCTTCATGAGTAAATTAAAAAACAGCGCATTCCTGTTTGATACACTTCCTCTATCAGAGGCAAAGAAGACAGGGAACATGATACCGCATAAAAATCCTGGCAGTGAACGGAACACCGTGCTGCCAGGATTCTGTGATGACGGGTCAGAAATTCTGCCCTGCGCTTTCGTCGAAATGCTTGTTGATCTGCTCCGTGAATTCCACCGCTGCGTTGTAGCCCATTTTCTTCTGGCGGTTATTCATGGCGGCGGCCTCTAGGATGACGGCCAGGTTGCGGCCGGGGGTGATGGGGATGGTGATTTGGGGGACCTTGACCCCCAGAATGTCGATACACTGCTCATCCAGTCCCAAGCGGTCATAGATTTCGTGGTTGCTCCAGGGAACGATGTTGATCACCAGGTCGATGACGTTCTCCCCCTTGATGGCACCCATGCCAAAGAGCTTTGCCACATTGATGAGGCCGATGCCCCGGAGCTCAATGTAGTTCCGGATCAAGTCCGGCGCGGTACCCATGAGACTGGTGGAGGAGATTTTTTTAATCTCCACCGCATCGTCTGCAATGAGCCGGTGGCCCCGCTTGATGAGCTCCACAGCGGCCTCACTCTTGCCGATGCCACTCTCCCCCACCAGGAGCAGGCCCTCGCCGTACACGTCCACCAGGACGCCGTGGCGGGTAATCCGGGGAGCCAGGGCGCTTTTCAGGTAGGAAATCAGGCTGGAGACCATGTAAGAGGTGGTCTCCTGGCAGCGCAGAATGGTGATATCATGCTTTTTGGCCATTTCCACGCAGGTCTCGTCCGGGTCCATGTTCCGGGCGATGATGAGGGCGGGGATTTTAAAGGAAAACAGCCGGTCGAATATGATGCTCCGCTGCTCCTGGGAAATTTTCCGCAGGTAGCTCATCTCCACATTACCCAGTACCTGCAGACGCATAGGCTCAAAGTGGTCGAAGTATCCCGCCAGCTGCAGCCCGGGCCGGGAGACGTCCTCCACCGTCACACGAATGGATTCATAGTCACTGGACCGGTAGGCCGGGGTCAGCTGAAACTCCTGTACCAGTCGGGTCAAGGGCACGCTGTAGGTGTCGATCATGACTGTCACCTCATTCCAATTTTCACAAAATCGATTATACCGAATTGCTCTGGGAATATCAACCGGATTTCAAAAAATTTTGGTTTTTTCCCGTTTTCCCCTTGCAATTTGGGGCCACATCTGATATTATATGGGCTGTGTCCGTTCGGATTCGTCCGGCGATTTTCCCATGGATTGGAGGTGCAGCTAATGGCTAAGTGCGATATTTGCGGCAAGGGCGTTACCTTTGGCATTAAGGTCTCCCATTCCCACAGACGGTCCAACAGAATGTGGAAGCCCAATGTGAAGCGCGTCAAGGCGATTGTCGACGGTACTCCGCGCCATGTATACGTCTGTACAAGATGTCTCCGTTCCAACAAGGTTGAGCGTGCCATCTGATCCCACCCCTGCCATAAATTACGGCATAGCCTGTTCGGCTATGCCGTTTTTTATAAGTCCCCGCTCCCCGGAGCAGGCATAGGCATACCCCTAGGCTAACCCCGCTAATCGGCCAGAATTATGCAAAGGCACTGTAGGAGCGCACAATGTAAGCCCGGCAGTGAAATCTTCCGGTTTCTCCAGATTCCCGGCAAATTCCCGCAGATTTCCCGGCAGGCGCACGCTGTGCGCCCCTACAGGGGGTGTACCATCGCTCCCGTCTGCCCCCGAGGCGTAGGGTGCGGCCTCCTGGACGCACCCTGCGCCGCTCCCCACAGCTGGTCCCTGGAAAGCCGCTCGGTGCTCGTCTGAACGGTATTCCTATGCTCCCAGAGAAAGGCCGATGCGCTCAAAACAGCTCTGTCAACTGACAGAACGCCTCAAGCCGGGCCTCCCAGGCCTCCGGATTTCCGAAGCCGTAGGCGGCCCAGACGAAGGGAATCCCGGCCAATCTGGCGGCCTCCAGGTCCCCCTGGGTGTCGCCCACATAGGCAGCGCTGGTAATTCGGTTCCGCTCCATCACCAGGCGTATGGTCTCCCCCTTACACAGCCCGGTTTCGCCGAAGCAGGCATGGTCCCGGATGAGGCCCCCCAGCTTTCCCTTTTCCAGCAGCAGCTCAATGTAGCCCTTCTGGCAATTGCTGACGATAAACAGCCGATGGCGGCGGGAGAGCGCCTCCAGGGTCTGCCGGACCTGAGGATAGAAAATTTCACAGGGGTCATCCTGCATCACCCGGTCCTCCCAAGCCATGCAGGAGTTCATGAGCCTCCGCCGTTCCTCCGGCCCCTGGTCCGGCAGAAAGGCCAGGGCAATTTCGTCCATGGTTTTGCCAAAGAGCGGGCGAATGCCCTCTGGCGTACAGGTGGGCTCCCGCCCCGCCTCCTCCAGAGCCAGGTTCCAGCCCCGTACCACCAGATCCACAGAGTCCCACAAGGTCCCATCCACATCAAAAATCAAGCTCTCCGGGTTCATGCCGTCTCCTCCAGATCCTTCATGGTTTTCCGGAATTGGCAGGCAAAGGTACACACCGTCGTCAGCACTGCCAGGGTGTCCGCCACAGGCTCCGCCAGGAACACCGCCATGACCTTCTCCTCTCCCGTCCGGAACAGAAGAGGCAGAATCAGGATCAGGGGAATGAGTAAAATAATTTTTCGTAAAACCGCCAGAAACAGAGACGTTTTGGCATTGCCCAGGGCAATGAAGGTCTGCTGGCAGGCGATCTGGGCCCCGAAGATGACCGAGGCCGCCATATAGATCCGCATGGCCCAGGCGCTGTAGGAAATGAGGGTTTTGTCCGTGGCAAAAATCGACGCCAGCGTCCCGGGGAACACCATAGCCAGAAGCCACAGAAGGGCGGAATAGCTCAGACAGCAGATGAGTAACAGCCGGAAGGCCGATTTCACCCGCCGGGCATTTTTTGCCCCAAAGTTGTAGCTGATGATGGGCTGCGCCCCCTGGGTCAGGCCCTGAAGGGGCAGCATGGAAAACTGCATCACGCTGGCCAGGATGGTCATGGCTCCCACCGCCAAATCCCCGCCGTAGCGCTGGAGGGAGGCGTTGAAGCACACAGAGATAACGCCCTCCGTGGACTGCATGATAAAGGGAGACAGGCCCAGAGCCAGACACGGCCCATAGAGCTTCCAGTCCAGTCCCAGGTTCTCCCGCCGGATGCGCAGGCCGGTCTTCTTCCCCAGAAGGAACCGCACCACCCACAGGGCGGACAGGCCCTGGGAGATGATGGTAGCCAGGGCGGCCCCTGCCACCCCCATCCCCAGGCCCAAAATCAAAACGGCGTCCAGAATCATGTTGGCCACCGCGCCAATGAGCACACTGACCATGGCCACAGAGGCAAATCCCTGGGCGGTGATAAAGGCATTGAGCCCCAGGGCCAGCTCCACAAACACCGTGCCCAAGGCATAGATTTTCATATACTGCACCGCATAGCCAATGGTTTCCTCACTGGCCCCAAAGGCCATCAGAAGCGGCCGACTAAAAATCAGAAACACCACGGTCAGGATCA
>OFMD01000117.1_pt1 | contig 70397 bp, 49 predicted proteins | sample 1541211 | NCBI WGS metagenome assembly OFMD01 (sample SAMN04209231, study PRJEB22552) | human gut metagenome | biome: gut; material: feces | host: Homo sapiens | place: USA: Oklahoma | reverse complement strand
ATTGTCTGCTTGATTACAATCACCTGTGTGATGTCCTGGAAAATTGATTTCCGTGCATTGCGGAATGGTTGCTATTTGATGAAAATAGTTTCAATTTAGTAACAATCAAAAGCTGGCGCATATATTCTGCCGTGTTTGCGTATCAGCCCTCTCTGCTCTACCCATGCCCCGCACCCAGGCAACCTTCACCTCCAGCCTTCACAAGCGTAAATATTCTCAGCTCAATTTCTTCCCAACTCTCTGCCGGTACAGCCTCTCCAGCCGGGTCAGCAGAAAATCTGTCAGGAAAAACGTCAAAATTCCCAAGGCGAGGCCTACTGCCAGCATCCAGGGGGCCTCCTGGCGGAAGGTTTCGGCTACCTGCTCCAGGGACAGGACAAACAGGAGCGCCGTGTACATGAGGGCGCAGGCCACAAGGAACAGGGCCAGCTTGGCAAGGGCCCGGAGGAGAGCCGGGGAAATTCGGTCCAGGGGGCCCTTTATGATGGGGTAGTAGCCCAAAAACAGGAACAGGGCCGCCGCCTCCGGGTCCGGGCACAGCAGGCAGCTGAGAAGAGCCACGGCCCCATACCAGGCCCAGGCAATCCGCCTGCCGCAGGTTTCCACCACCGGCACCAGCAGGATGCAGGCCAGAACCGGGCAGCAATAGGAGGCGGCAGGGAACATGCCGCCCAGGATCATCACCGTGAGGGCCAGGGCCGCCAAAACACCGCACAGGGCTATTTCCTTGGAAGTCGTCCGTTTCATCTTCAACGCTTCTGCCTCAGCATGTCATTTTTAATGGTCCACAGCTTCCGGGACAGGTCCACATAGTACGTGTGGGGATTGTCAAACCGCTTCACCTCGTCCCACAGGGTATCCACCTGCTGCTGGCAGTAGGCGCGAATCTCCTCCAATGTGGGCTTCCGGTATACCAGCTGCCCCTGCCGGAAGATGGGAACCTGCAGCTCCTTGGCCGTAAAGTTATACACCGTTTTAGTCTTCCACGTGGCCTCGGGGTCAAAAATCTCCAGATCCTTAGAGTCGTCTACTGTCTCATCATGGAGGCACAGATAGTCGGCAATGGCCTTACCGGTGTCATTTCCATAAAACCGGTATAGCTTCTTGAAATGGGGGTTGGTGATCTTCCCTACGTTTTCCGAAATCTTAATCTTGGGAATGATATGTCCCTCCCCGTCCTCCACAGCGGCCAGCTTATACACGCCGCCGAACACCGGCTCGCTCTTTGCGGTGATCAGCCGCTCGCCTACGCCAAACATGTCGATGCAGGCCCCTTGGTGCAGCAGGTCCTGGATCAGGTACTCGTCCAGGGAATTGGACACGGAAATCTGGCATTCCGTCCAGCCCGCCTCATCCAGCATCTGCCGGGCCTTCCGGGTGAGGTAGGCCATATCGCCGGAGTCCAGACGAATGCCGCACCTGGTGATGCCCAGGGGCTTCAAAACCTCGTTGAATGCCCGGATGGCGTTGGGTACACCGGAGTGAAGGGTATTGTAGGTGTCCACCAGGAGGGTGGCATTGGTGGGATAGAGCTTACAATAGGTCTTGAAGGCCTCCAGCTCACTGTCAAACATCTGCACCCAGGCATGGGCCATGGTGCCGCCGGCCCGGACGCCATAGAGCTGGTCGGAGATGGTGCAGGCCGTGCCATGACAGCCGCCGATATAGGCGGCCCGGGCGCCCAGAATGGCTGCGTCGGAGCCCTGGGCCCGGCGGGAGCCGAACTCCAGCACCGTCCGCCCCTCGGCAGCCCGGACTACCCGGCTGGCCTTGGTGGCGATGAGGCTTTGGTGGTTCACTGCCAAAAGCAGGAAGGTCTCCACCAGCTGGGCCTCAATGGCTGGGGCGCGGACTGTGATGATGGGTTCATGAGGGAAGATGGGCGTCCCCTCGGGCACGGCCCAGATGTCCCCGGTGAAGCGGAACCGGCTCAGATACTCCAAAAACTCCGGCGAAAACAGGTTCCGGCTCTGGAGATATGCAATATCCTGGGGGTCAAAGTGCAGGTCCTGGATATAGTCGATGATCTGCTCCAGCCCCGCCGCAATGGCAAAGCCGCCATCATCCGGGCACTTGCGGAAAAATACGTCGAAGTAGCAAATACGGTCCTGCAGACCGCTCTGGAAATACCCGTTGCCCATGGTCAGCTCATAAAAGTCGCAGAGCATGGTCAGATTCAGCTTTTCTTTGGTTTCCATACCGGCACCTCACATGGGGCCTCCTGAAGAAGGCCGATTTAATTGTCCTGATTATATGCCTTTTTCTCCAAAAGTGCAACCTCTTTTTCGTTGACATTTGTCCAAGTGGACTGTATGATCAAAGGGCAACCGGGGCCTCACAGGGCCCTCATCAGAAAGGATGCTGCAATTATGGATCTTACAATCGGCATGAAAGGGACTGCCTCCACCTTGGTGGAGCGGTCAGACACCGCCTTGGAAGTGGGTTCCGGCGACCTTTTGGTCTATGCCACCCCCTGCATGGCAGCCCTTATGGAGGGCGCAGCCTGTGAAGCCATTGCTCCGGCTCTTGAGGAGGGGCAGACCTCTGTGGGCATCGCCCTGGATCTGGCCCACACCTCCGCCACCCCTGTGGGGTTGGAGGTCCGGGCAGAGGCGGAGGTCACCGGCATCTCCGGGAAAATCATCACCTTCCAGGTAACCGCTTTTGACGAAGCCGGGGAAATCGGTCGCGCCACCCACCAGCGGGCCTTGGTAACCGCTCAGCGTTTCTTGGAAAAGACATACGAAAAGCTGTGATGCTTTCCCCAGCATGGTTTGAGACAGTCCCCGCCAGGGAAAGCATGAATAATTTATAAATTTTTCTGGCAAAGCCTGACCGGATTTCGGGTTTTGTGCTATAATAGAGAAGAATGAACGTTGGACCGTTCCGGTCCGGGAAGCGGGGAAACAGGATGCTGCCAAAAAAGCCAAAAACCAGATATACCCAAGCCATGGGGCTCATTGCTTTTGCCGTGGGACTCTACGCCCTCATCAATCACCTGAGCGTCATTGGCTCCGTCTTTCATTTCCTCACTGACCTGCTGCAGCCCTTGATCGTAGGGGCCATTCTGGCCTTTTTCCTCAACGTCCCCATGCGGGGCCTGGAGAAGCTCCTCCTCCGGCTGCAAACTAAGCGCCGGTGGAAGGTCCGGGAACGGGCCAATGAGGTGATCAGCCTGATTGTCACCTATGTGGGCGGCTTCCTCTTGATTTTTCTGGTGCTGTATATTGTAATTCCCCAGTTGGTGGAGACCGTTCCCGGCATCATCAGCTCGGCAGAAGCCGCCTGGCCCAGGCTGATTGCTTTTTTACAGTCCCATAACATCAACACCCAACAGCTGGAGCAGCTGTTTTCCAACTTTGACCTGGGTCCCCTGCTCACCAAGGTCTGGGAGAATTATGCCCAGATCATTCAAACCTCCCTCACCGCCGTCTCCTCCGTGGCTTCGGTTCTCACCATTACCATCACCGGCTTCGTCATTTCCATCTACATCCTCTCCAATAAGAAAAAGCTCCTCAGTCAGGTGCGCAGCGTGCTGTATGCTTATGTAGGGAGAAAATACGCAGATAAGATTTCAGAGGTTGCCGTCCTCACCAATCAAACCTTCTCCAGCTTCATCTCCGGGCAGTGCGTGGAGGCGGTGATTTTGGGCGTGATGTTCTTCCTTGTAATGAGCATCCTGAGGCTGCCCTACTCCCTGGTCATTAGCGTGTTCATCGCCTTTATGGCCCTCATTCCCTATGTGGGAGCTTTCCTGGGCTGTGTGGTGGGGATGCTGCTCATCGTGATTGTCAGTCCCATGCAGGCGCTCATCTTCCTTATCACCTTCCTGGTGCTGCAGCAGCTGGAGGGGCAGCTGATTTACCCCAAGGTGGTGGGTAGCTCTGTGGGTCTTCCCGCCATCTGGATTCTGGTCTCCGTCTTCGTAGGCGGCAAGCTGTTTGGCATTGTGGGTATGCTGTTTTTCATCCCTCTGACCTCTGTGGTGTATTCCCTCCTCCGGCTGAACGTCAGTCACCGTCTGAAAAAGCGGGGGATCGCCATCACCACCGACGGCGTTCAGGAAATCTCCTCCCAGGAGGAAAAAGGATAGCGCCCCCTTGATTTTTCTTCACACACAAAATTCCCCTCCGTTTTCTGTCCCCTGTGGACTATACTGAAAGCGGAGGGGATTGACATGGGAAGTTGGAAACAATGGGGCCGGGCCGCTCTCACCGCGGCGGCTCTGGCTGTAGTATTGGATCTGCTGGGAGCAGGGCGCATACAGGTAACCGCCTATGCCCTTTCCTGCCCCGGCCTGCCGGAGGCCTTCTCCGGCCTGAAAATTGCCCTCATCACCGATCTCCACGGCGCATTTCTGGAAGATGGGGGGCAGACCCTGGCCCGGGCCGCCGCTGGTGCAGACCTCATTGCCATCTCCGGCGATCTGTTTGACCGGGACACCCATTTGGAGCAGGTCATACCGGCCATTCGGTCCCTGTGCCGGATGGCGCCTGTCTATTACGTGTCCGGCAACCACGAATGGACCGTAGAGGGCCGCCGGGAGGTCTGGGCTCAAATGGAGGAAGCTGGGGCCATCCTCCTGGATCACCGCTGGGTCACTTTGGAGCGTCAGGGGGCGTCCATTACCCTGGCAGGCATTCAGGACCCCAACGGGCCGGCAGACCAAGCCTCACCAGAATCTGTCTTTGCCGGGATGCCTCAGGACCGGTTTACCATTCTCCTTTACCACCGGAACACGGAGCCCCAGGTTTGGGGGCCCCTGGGTGCAGACCTGATTCTCTCCGGCCACGGCCACGGAGGGCTGGTCCGCCTGCCTCTGGTGGGCGGTCTGGCTGATGCCGGCCGGGGCCTCTTCCCCCGGTATGACGCCGGCGTCTACCAGGTCCAGGGGGCAACCCTGGTGGTCAGCCGAGGACTGGGCAACAACCCCGGCGGCTTCCGCCTGTTCAACGGGCCGGAAATGCCTATGCTCACTCTGGTCTCCGGATAGTCTGCCTTGGCAAGTCCATTCCAGGTTCAGGTGGGACCGTACCATCAGGACGGCAGCGGCCACCTGGAATTGTAACGTCACCTGCCACTGGCAGGCGAAAAGATCCCATGGCGCCATACACCTACCTCTTTACCCGCCGGGGAAAGAGAAATGCTTTTGCCGTGATTGCACCATAAAAAAGATTTGCTTTTTGGGAAGCGTCCTGCTATAATACGAGAAGCGCCCTTAGCTTGATGAGAAAGAACCATGTGGAGATGTACCCAAGTGGCTGAAGGGTTCGGATTCGAAATCCGATAGGCGCCGAAAGGCGTGCGGGGGTTCAAATCCCTCCATCTCCGCCAGAAAAGGGCCTGTTGCAAAAAACAAATTTGCGACAGGCCCTTGACAAATCGCCATTTTCCTCCTGCCCTCCGGGCAGAACCGGAAAATATGGCTAAATTATACCATTCCGCTGCGCTTTATGGTATAATTTATATGAAAGAGGGTGTGCACAGTGAGTGAAATCGAAAGAATTGTCAGAGAGGTGGACAGCTCCATGGCCATGGAAGGCCTCCCCCTGACTGCAGAGGATAAGGACAGAATCCGCAGGTGCTTGTCCGAGCCATCCTCTCTGGAGCAAACCATTGGCGGCTTGCTGCGCAAGCATACGGTGCCGGCACAGAGGAATGGCCATGCACAAAGACTATAGCTACTCCTATGAATGGGACCGGGAATACTGTTATCCTAACTCCGATGTACTCATCAATAAGCTGAACATTATGGATGCGGGAGCTCTGTCTGTGGCAGAGCGTGAGATAACTTCATTGCGCCTTGCGGCAGCAAAGGCCCGTCCCATTGGTGGACATTTTGATTTGCAGCATTTGCAAAAGCTCCATGCTTTTGTTTTCGGGGATATCTATGACTGGGCCGGGAAACTCCGCCATGTGAACATTTCCAAAGGAAATCAGTTTTGCCTGTGTATGAATCTGGAAACCTACGCCGAAAATCTGTTTGGAAAGCTGGCGCAAGAGCATTATTTCATTGATACGTCTGCTTCTGTTCCTCACAGGCTGGCTTATTATTTAAGCGAAGTGAATGTGCTTCACCCGTTCCGCGAGGGAAACGGGCGAACCCAGAGGCTCTTTATCGAGTATCTCGCAGGTGTTGCTGGGTACAGAGTAGACTTTTCCCTGGTTTGTGCAGAGGAAATGTTGGCTGTAAGTGCAGAGTCATTTGCCTGTGAATACGATGGGATCAACCGCATGTTCGATCGGATTACAACGCCGGTATCTCTGACGGAGCAGAGAGAAAATGTTCGATTCTTTTTCGGCAGTCGAAGCGCTCCAATGGTATGGATGAAAGCGCGTATGCAACAAGAGTTAGGACATATATTATAAAGAAAGCAGAGCTAACACAACCGTGTGGCTCTGTTTTTTAATCAGGCCGTCTTGCAGGAAGCAGGGCGGCTTTTTTCTGTCCAGTTGAATGAACAAGGGTAGTGTCAGGTAGTGTCAAGAGTTATGCGCAAAATAGATTTTGGTCACTGGTAGAAATCTATTACAGGGGGCGGCTTAACCGCACCTTGGCTACATTTCAGCAGGCAGGACGCAAGGGGTCAAGGGCGGCGGTACGCCGCTTGCCTTGCCCTTGACGCCCCATGGTGTTGTTGGTGCGGATCTTTGTCCAGTGCTCAGAAGGAAAGCCACAGTCGGTCAGGGTTTCTCCATTCACAACCGCACTGGTACGGGGGAAGCCAGGGCGCTCCCCCCGTCCTAGTGCGTGGCTGTACATCTATACCCGAGGGTTTCCCGCACTCATCCCCGCAACCTACATGCTTTCAAACAATTCCAAGAAAAGCTCCTGTTGTTTCCTAGTCAGCGCAGACCATCTGTCAAGTAATCTTCTTTGCTCTTCCGTAATATAGACCATGTCTTCTCCCACCGAAAAGAATTGAGATAGCGTAATATCAAACGCCTCACAAATTTTTTCCAATGAAAACAGCGTTGGAACCTGGCCTTTACCATACCATGTTGATATTGTAGACTGTGGAACATTGGAACGTACAGATAACTCATATTCCGACCAACCCCGCATTTTGCGGAGTCTCTTAATTTCCTCCAGAATATCCATCTCCGCACCCCCCATTCCCCACAGCTTTTGTACATTATACTGCGTCGTACACCGAGAAAATAATTTGTTACGACGATAGAAAAATTCGGAATCCCGATCTAATTAAGGTGGCTACATCCTTCTGAGAAGCTCTTTCACTACCTGCTGCCTTTCAAAAGTAAGCGCCGACCAGTTATCCAACAGTTCTCTTTGCTCTGGCGTCAGAGAAATCGCATCATCTCCCTCGGAAAAAAACTGAGACAGTGTGATACCCATTCCCTCACAAATCCTGGCTATGTTTTGAAGTGTTGGTACCTGATTCTTTCGATACCACGTCGAAATTGTTGACTGCGGTACACCACTATATTTTGAGAGCTCGTACTCAGACCAGTTTCGCTCTAAGCGAAGTTTGGTTATTTCCTCCAATACGTTTTTCATCTTCTCACCAGCTCACTTCGTTTTTGCGTTTATTATACTTCGCCAGAGCTTGATTTTTAGTTACTTTTTGCGTATAATTGTTTCGTATTTCCGAAGTATCCTTAGATGCGAGGTGTGACAAACAATGCATATCAAGAGCGAGCTAATGCAGGTATCAAAAGCACGGTTCTTCGCTCAACTGGCTTCGACCCTCCTGACCAACTGCCGGCAAGAGCTGGAGGAGACCGCCCAGGAGAGTGTCAACCGGGATTATCACCAGGGAAAGGAAGCTCTGGGGAAAATTCTAACGGAAGAGCAGAAGGCAGCGCTGGAGGAGGCGGAGGGGCTCTATGGGCAGTGTCTGGAGCAGATTCTTTGGTTCAGCTATCCCAGGGGGCTCTGCCTCTGCTTCCGGCAATTTTACCGGCGGGAAGCCGGGGCGCAGCCCTTCCGCCAAGAGGTGGAGGAGGCGGCCTATGGCACGCCTCCGCGCAACCCATGGGTCAGCGCAGCATACCGGAAGGCAAAGGAACGGGCCGGGCAGTTGCTAGAAACCCTGGCCGCCCAGGTGGGAGAGGCAGACCGAACCCACGTAGACGCCGTCACCGTCGCCTGGGAGGCCTGGATGCGGGCATTCTTCCGCCACGCCTGTTATTTGGGATACCGAAGCGGGCTGTTCTGCCTGGAGCAGGCGTCTTTGGACCAGGGGCTGCCGGAGATGATGGAGCAGGTGATCCGGACGGAGTACGCCCTGGGAATCACCCTGCCCCAGTGCCAGCAGGAGCTGCACCGGGAGCTCCGAATGCGCCATCGGAAGGCCCCGTCTCCGGAACCGTCCACAGAAGACGGGGAGCGCAAGCACCAGGGGCAGACGGATTCCCTCACCGGGCTGCCCCACCTTGTAGAAGGAATGCCGGCAGAAAAGCAGAAAACGTTCCGGGAGTTGGTGGGTGAAATTCTGGAGCTGTGCAACCCATAAAAAGTCTGCTGCAAAGGTGGCGGCCAGACCCTCCCTACCTCTGTAGGGAACGGTCTTGACCGTTCCGCCTTGCAGCAGACTTTTTTATGAATACAGGATTACTGCTCCCTAGAGGTTCACTCCCTCAGTTCCAAAGCATCCTGGGGCAGTCTGGAGACGACCCCAGCGCACCGGGGACACAGGCCCTCCTCATTGGCCTGGAGGGAATGCATCCAGCACCGGGGGCATTTGGCGCCCTTGGCTTCGGTGACGCCAATCCGGAGGCCCGGGAAATTGGCCCCCTGGCCCTGGGTGGCCTCTTCCGGCACCGGCTCCAGGGCGCAGCTGGAGACAATGCAGATCTCCGCCAGATCCAGTCCTCTCACCGCCTCCAGGGCCACACCGGCTGCATCGTCCTGGGCTTCCAGGGACACATGGGCCTCCAGGGCCTTGCCGATGCGTTTGGCCGCCCGGGCCGCCTCCAGCACGGCGTTTACATCCTGGCGCAGGCGAATCACCACGTCCCACTTCTCCATGGCCTCCTGGGGCAGGGCGTACTGGCCGCAGCTCTCGGGCATCCGGTTCAAGAGGATGTTCCGGGGATCATCCTCCGCCCGATGGGGCATGGCCTGCCAGATCTCGTCGCAGGTGAAGGCCAGGATGGGCGCAAAGAGCTTTGCCATGGCGTCCACAATGAGATACAGGGCGGTCTGGGCAGATCGGCGCTTCAGCCCCTCCCGGTCCTCACAGTACAGCCGGTCCTTGATGATGTCCAGGTAGAAGCTGGACAGCTCCACCACGCAGAAATCATTGATGGCGTGGGAGACCACATGGAACTCATAGCGGTCATAAGCCTTCCGGCAGACGGCAATCAGCCTTTCCAGCTTGGTGAGGGCCCACCGGTCCAGCTCCGGCATCTGCTCCGGCTCCACCAGGTGGTTGGGGTCGAAACCCTCCAGGTTGCCCAGGCAGTACCGGGCGGTATTCCGGAACTTCAGGTAGTTCTGGCTCAGCTGCTTGAAAATCTCCTTGGAGCAGCGGACGTCGGCGTGGTAGTCCGAAGCCCCCGCCCACAGCCGGACGATGTCCGCGCCGTACTCCTTGATCAGCTGATTGGGGTCCATGCCGTTGCCCAGAGACTTGTGCATGGCCCGTCCCTCGCCGTCCACGGTCCAGCCGTGGGTCAGGACCTGGCGGAAGGGCGCGCCCTTCTCCAAAGCGCCCACCGCCGTGAGCAGGCTGGACTGGAACCAGCCCCGGTACTGGTCCGCCCCCTCCAGATACACATCCGCAGGCCACTGAGCGGCGTTGTCATGGTACAGGGAGGCAAAGTGGGTGGAGCCGGAGTCAAACCAGCCGTCCAGGGTGTCCGTCTCCTTCTCAAAGTCCTTTCCGCCGCAGTGGGGGCAGGTAAGGCCTTCCGGAATCAGCTCCATAGCCTCCTTCTGGAACCAAATGTTGGAGCCGGATTCCCCGAAGAGCCGGGAGATGTGGGCGATGGTCTCCTCGGTGCAGATGGGCTTACCGCAGTGCTTGCAATAAAACACAGGGATGGGCATGCCCCACCGCCGCTGCCGGGAGATGCACCAGTCGGCCCGCTCCCGGAGCATGGCAATCATCCGGTCCTTGCCCCAGGCGGGGAACCACTGGACCTCCTCACAGGCGGCAATGGCCCGGTCCTTGAAGGACTCCACGGAGCAGAACCACTGGGGGGTGGCCCGGAAGATGATGGGGCTCTTGCAGCGCCAGCAGTGGGGGTAGGAGTGCACCATTTCCTCCGAGGCAAAGAGGGACCCGGACTCCTTCATATCCGCCAGAATGGCTCCGTTGGACTCAGCATAGTACATTCCGGCGTATTTGCCCGCCTCTTTCGTCTGGTAGCCTCGGTCGTCCACCGGTACCACCAGGTCCATATCATACCGGCGGCAGGTCTGGTAGTCATCGGCGCCGAAGCCGGGGGCGGTGTGGACGCAGCCGGTGCCGGAATCCATGGTGACATACTCGGCGGTGACCAAGAGGCTGTCCCGGTCCAGGAAGGGGTGCCGGGCGGTCATACGCTCGAAGAAGCCGCCGGGGAAGGTGGCTACGGTCTCATAACGGTCCACGCCGCCGGCCTGCATGGTCTTTTCCGCCAGGGCCTTGGCTACGATATAGCGCTCCGCCCCTGTGTCCAGAAGGACATACTCCTCTGTGGGATGGAAGGCAATGGCCAGGTTCCCAGGCAGGGTCCAGGGGGTGGTGGTCCAGATAATCACATAGGTGTTGGCGACGCCACCATAGGGAGCCAGCTTGCCGAAGTCCTGGTTCAGGGCAAACTTCACATAGATGGAGGTGCAGGCGTCGTCGGCATACTCAATTTCCGCCTCGGCCAGGGCCGTCTCATCCTTGGGACACCAATACACCGGCTTCAGGCCCTTGTAGATGTAGCCCTTGCGGTACATGGCCCCGAAAATCTTCACTTCCTCCGCCTCGAAGGCCTTGTCCATGGTCTTGTAGGGGTGAGCCCAGTCGCCGATGACCCCCAGGCGGCGGAAGCCCTCCATTTGCCGGTCGATGTAATCCTGGGCAAACCGTTCACAGGCAGAGCGGAACTCCGGGACCGGCATGGTCTTGTGGTTCAGCTTGTTTTTCTTGATGATGGCAGACTCAATGGGCATGCCGTGGTTATCCCAGCCGGGGACATAGGGGGTGTAATATCCCTGCATGGCTCTGGCCCGGACGATGAAGTCCTTCAGAGTTTTGTTGAGGGCGTGGCCCATGTGGATGTCGCCATTGGAAAAGGGAGGGCCGTCGTGGAGAATGAACCGGGGGCAGTCCTGATTTTTCTCCAGGAGCTGGCCATACAGGTCCATTTCATTCCACTTCTCCAGCATACCAGGCTCCCGGTTGGGGAGGCCCGCTTTCATGGGGAAGGCGGTTTTTGGGGTGATAATGGTATTTTTGTAGTCCATGGTGGTTCTCCTCCAAAATCAAATATAGAATATGAAAAGCGCCCCTGTCTCCTTCATTGAAAGAGACAAAGGCGCTCTAACCTCTGCGGTACCACTCTTCTTGCCGGGATGTCCCGGCCCCTCGTGTCATGGGATATCGGCCATGAACCGGCTCCGTCTACTGTCCATTTCGGGGAGCTGCTCCGAGGGGATACGTCCTGCCGCCGCCTGCTGCCTCGCACCTACCGGCAGCTCTCTGAAGGCGGGGATGGCAAAACGCCTGTCCTCATCTGCGCATGTTCTATGAAATTTACCGCTTGGTAGGATCGTAGTTCTTGCCAAACTGGAGATTGGTAAAGCGGCTGGTGGTGTTGCTGTCCACCCGGGGGCTACGGGGCACAGGGGCCTCGTCCTCTGTGGTACCAACCAGCTTTTCCAGATTTTGGGCAATCTCCTGGGCCACCTGCTCCTCGCTCTGGGTCTGGGGCACATCCGGCCGGGCGGAATCTGCCTCTGCCTGGGACTTGATGGCCTCCAGCTTTTCCAAGACCTCCTTCAGCTGCGTCTCCAGGGCTTCGATCCCTTCCCGGGCAGCTGTTTTGGCCTCAGCCAGGCTGGTATTCGGGGCCTGAGCCTCCGCCTGGTGGAGCATCTTCAGGCACTTCGCCTCGGCCTCCCGGATCATGGCGTCACAGGTCTGCTGGGTAGCCCGCAGGTTCTCCTTGGCGCCTCCCTCTTCGGCCCGGTACTCCTCCAGCTTCTCCACCAGAACCCGCATCTTGCTCTTCAGCGTGGCGTTGTCCTTATACAGCGTGTTGTAATCTTCGATCAGGGCCACCAGGAACTCGTCCACCGAGTCCATGTCGTAGCCGCCGAACACAGAGGTGTGAAATGTGATCTGCTCCAATTGCTGCGGTGTAAACATAGTCTGTCCCCCTTATGGTGCGATTAAAAGTACACGCCGTTGTTTTCCAGCTCTTCGACCAAATCGCCTACGATTTCCACATTGTAGGGGGTGAGCAAATAAGCCGAGGCAGCCACCTTTTTGATTTTTCCATCCACGGCATAGGCGCAGCCGGACAGAAAGTCTACCAGGCGGCGGGCAATGTTCCGGTCCGTGTTCTCCAGGTTCAGGAGCACCGAGTGCTTGTCCCGCAGATGGTCCGCAATCTCCGAGACATTGTCAAAGCGCTCCGGCTTCACCAGGACCACCTGCAGCTGGGTGGTGGTGTTGATGTTCACAATGCGGCTTCCCGTCCCACGGCCGGTATCCAGACCGGCTCCGCGGGAGTAAGCCGGCTCCTGAGTCGGGGCGCTGCGGCGGGTGGCCCGTGGCGCCGGGGCGGGCTCCTCTTCCTCTACAGGCTCGTCATCGTAATCATCGTAATCTTCTTCGTCTTCATCGGCATAAGGCTTCGTCAGCTTCTTCAGTTCATCCAAAAATCCCATGTTGGTGTATCCTCCTAAGTATCTATCTCACAGTCACTTCTGACAGTAATCGCGGGGACCAAAAATTGCAGTTCCGACGCGGACCATGGTACTGCCACAGGCGATGGCATCGGGGTAGTCCCCGGACATGCCCATGGACAAATGCGCCATGGTGACATTATCGTATTTTTTTCTACTTATGTCAACAAAAAGGTTGCGCATTTCAGAAAAAAATTGCAAATTTTCTCCCGGGTGGGTGCTCACAGGGGGGATGGCCATGAGCCCCACAGCCTCCAAGTGGGAAAATCTTCCAAATTCTTCCAGAACCGCCCAAAGGTCCTGGGGAGAAAAGCCGGACTTGCTCTCCTCTCCGGCAATGTTTACCTCCAAAAGCACCTTCTGGCAAATGCCCTGCCGGGCCGCCTCCTTCTCCAGGGCCTCCAGCAGATTCCGCCGGTCGGCGCTCTGAATCAGGTCTACACGACCCACCACCTGACGGACCTTGTTGGTCTGGAGATGACCAATGAAGTGCACCGGCGCACCCCGATAGGCGTCCTCGCCGGACTTTTGCACCAGCTCCTGCACCCGGTTTTCGCCGCAGCAGTCCACTCCGGCCGCAATGGCCTCCCGCACCGCCCTTGCATCATTCATCTTGGTAGCGGCGCACAGGGAAATCTCTCCCGGGTCCCGCCCGCAGGCTTGCGCTGCCGCCTGGATTTCCGCCCGTACCCGGGCCACATTCTCCTGAATCGATCCCATATCATTTTACCAGCTTTCCATCAAATAGTTCCTGGGTATCCAGGAGGATCAAATCCTCCGGCCAGAGATTGCTCGTGCTGCTCTGATCCAAGGCAGCAATGTAGGTATCGCCGTTGTCATACAGCAGCTGAATGTCTTTCCACACCGCCTTGGCCCCCTCCAGGACATATACCCCGGCAGAGCCAGTTTCCTCGCTGTAGCACACCGCTTCCCGGGGCACCCGGAGGCCGCTGTAGGAGTGGAAGATCACGTCCGCGTTCAGCCGCCGCAAGGCGGAAACCGAGGCCAGATGGTCCTGAGAGGACAGCACCAAAAGGCCCATTTCCTCCTCCCGGTTCACCCGGGTCACGGTCATGCTCAGCTCCAGGTCCACCTCGCCGCCCAGGCTCACCTGGAGGCTGTCTCCCACCTCCAGGTCCTCCAGATACCGGCTCTCCACGGCGCAGGCGTAGTACCACTGGGCAGAGGCAATGAGGCGGCCGGCGTTCTGCGCCGGCACATCCACCGCCTCCTCCCATAAGCCCTGGAAGTCGGATACCGACATGCTCTCCAAAATCTGGGGGGTCAGACGGGTCTCATAGCCGTCTGCCACGGCGGAGTAATACCCGGCGGACTGGGCGGCGATGGATTTGGTATCCGAAGCAGCGCTGGCCTCCAAACTGTCCAGCTGCTGCTGGAGCTGGGAAATTTGGTCCTGCATGGCGCCGGTGTCGGAAGCCCCCACGCTCTGCCGGAGAATGAGCGACCGGAGCTCCTGTCCGGCGGTCCGGGCGGCGTCCAGGCGTCTCTGGGCCACCTGCCCGGCAAGGGAAGCCGCGGAGGAGGCAATGCGCTGGGCCACGTCCTCATTGTCCGTGAGCTGGGACTGATACGCGAGCGCCAGGCGGAGCTGCTCCAGCTCCTTTTCGGTCTGGTTGATCTCCTCCTGCCGCTCCTGTGCGGCGGCGCTGCGCAGGGTCACCGCCACCTCCTCTCCGCAAGCCACCTTTTCTCCCTCCCCCTTGGTGGGGAGGACCAGATCATAGGCCGCCGGGATCACCGTCTCCTGACGCACCACAAAGCCTTCGACGGAAACCCCATCGGAGGCTGCATACAGCACCGCCTGGGCAGTGGGAACCCCACTGGAGGCGGATCGAACCACGTTATATAAGATATAGCTGGCCACCATCAGAGCCAGGACCAGCATAATGGCCTTCATAAATTGCTTGCCCTGTTTCATGGGAGAACATCCTTTCTGTGGTAAGTCCCATGAAACAGGGCCCTGCAGCTTAAGCGGGAGCGCCGGTTTTCAAGGGACGGGCTGGAACCAGGGTGGAAATGGCATGTTTGTAGATCATCTGCTGCTTGTTGTCCGTGACGAGGATCACCACAAAGTTGTCAAATCCGGTGACGACCCCCCGCAGCTGGAACCCGTTCATGAGAAACAGGGTCACCGGCAGGCGTTCCTTCAGGACCTGGCGCAGCAGGGCATCTTGTAAGTTCATGGCTTCAGACATAAGTATTCCTTCTTTCTGTTGGGATACCTCTATCTTATCACCCGGGTCTGTCGAAAAAGGGAATTTCCGCCGCTGCCTGCTCAAAAAGCTGGGGAAAATCCTGGCCCGGCTGCCGGAGCAGCCAATGGATGGCTTTGTTTCTCCGGAACCAGGTGAGCTGCCGCTTGGCATAGTGGCGGGAGGCCTTCTGGACCGCCTCCTTCGCCTCCTGGACGGTGCACCGCCCTTCCAGGGCGTCCAGGAACTCCTTATAGCCAATGGCCTGCAACGCCGTGGCGCCGGGGGACAGGCCCCCGGCCAGCAGGCCTTGGATCTCCTCCAGAAGGCCCTGCCGGAGCATGCGCTCCACCCGCAGGTCAATCCGGCGATACAGCTCCCCCCGGTCCGGAAAATCCAGTCCCAGCCAGCAGGGCCGGTACCGTGGCGGGATGCTTCGGGTCTCCAGATTGTGCTGGGTCAAGGTCTTTCCCGTCTGCCGGTACACCTCCAGGGCCCGGATGATCCGCTTTTCGTCAGACGGGTGCAGCCGGGCCGCCCCTGTTGGGTCCACCCTCCGGAGCTCCTCCAGGAGGGGCTCCGTCCCCTCCTGGCTGGCCCAAGCCTGCAGCGTCCGCCGCAATTCCGGGTCCGGGTCCGGCGCAAAATCGTTACCCCGAACCAACGCATCCATATAGAGACCGGTGCCCCCTGCCAGGATGGCAGTCTTGCCCCGGGCCAGAATGTCCGCCACCACAGGAGCCGCAAGGCCCACAAATTTTCCCACGGACATGGGCTCCTCCGGCTCTGCCACATCCAGCATGTGGTGAGGCACGCCCCGGCGTTCTTCCAGAGTCGGCTTGGCTGTGCCAATGTTCATATGGCGGTAGACCTGCATAGAGTCGCAGGACACTACCTCCCCCTCCAGAGCCAGGGCCAGGGCCACCGCCAGCTCCGTTTTGCCGGAGGCAGTGGGGCCGGCTATGCATATCATGCGGTCCAAAGTGGGGCCTCCTTTCCCAATGATGGCCATTACGCCCGGCCAAATTGGCGCTCCAGCTGCTGCTTGGTCAGCCGGATGCAAACGGGGCGGCCATGGGGGCAATACTTCAGGTCTTCCCGGCCCAGCACCTGCCGCACCAGAGCCTCCCGCTCCAGGGGATCGGTATGCCAGCCTGCCTTGATGGCGGCCTTGCAGGCCATGGTGTGCAGGAGATTGTCCCGCAGACTGTCCCGGTCCTCCCGCCGGCCCTCCTGAAGATCCTGGGCCAGGCTGGTGAGGCAATCCGCCCCCTGCTCCGGGGAGAGGTCCATGGGAACCTGGCGCAGCAGCACCGTTCCCTCCCCGAATTCCTCCACCCCATAGCCCAGCTCATCCAGCAAAGAGAGGTTTTCCAGCACCAGCGCCGCCCCCTCCTGCCCCAGGCGGCATACCTGGGGAGCCAGAAGGGTCTGGGAAACGATCTCCTGCTTTTGGGCCCGGAGCCGGTCGAACAGGACCCGCTCGTGGGCGGCGTGCTTGTCAATGAGGAAGGCCTCCTCCCCCTGCTGGGCCACAATATAGGTGTCAAACAGCTCTCCCAGGACGGTGAAGGGGACCTCCTCCGGCATCGGCAGGGCCTCCTGCACCGCTTCCGGCTCCGGAGCCGGCTTCACCGATTCAGGGACCGCCTCTGGGGCCGCTGGCGGCTCCTGGCGGAGAGTATTCCGGGGTTGTGGGATCATGACCGGCTGTGCCAAAGGGGCCCGCTCCATGGCGCGAGCGGCGTCCTGAGCCCTCTGTGGGCTCGGCTTTTTCCCATCTGCCAGCGCCGCAGCCATCTGCCGGTAGGTTTCGGCGGACATGGTGCGAAAGGCCTCCTGCCTGGCCGGCGGGTGGGCAGGCGCAGGGGCAACCTCCGGCGTCTCCCGGCTCAGGTGCAGCTGGGGCCGGTCCTGCGCTTTGTTCAGGGCCGCCAGAACGCCGTAATGGATGCAGTCAAAGGCCTCCCGCTCCGAGAGAAACTTCACCTCTGTTTTGGCCGGATGCACATTCACATCCACGGTGTGAGGGGGCACCTGCAAATGGAGGACACAGGCGGGAAATTTCCCCACCATCAGCTGATTCCGGTAGGCCTCCTCCAAAGCTGACTGGAGAAGCTTGGACTTCACCGGGCGGCCGTTTACGAAAAAGATCTGGTAAGCCCGGCTGGCCCGGGCCTGGGTGGGCTTAGACACAAAGCCCCGCACCTCGCTCTTCTCCCAGTGGCTGTCCACCGGGACCAGGTTGGCCGCCTCCCGGCCATAGACACCGGCCATGGCGGACAGCAGCTGTCCGTCGCCAGGGGTATTGAGAATTTCCTTCCCATCCCGCAGCAGGCGCACGGCTACCTGGGGATGGGCCAGCGCCTGGCGCTGCACGGCAGACGCCGCAGCGGCCCCCTCCACGCTGTCCTGCTTCATAAATTTCATCCGGGCCGGGGTGTTGAAGAACAGGTCTCGGACAATGATGGTGGTCCCCTCCGGGCATCCGGCCTCAGACTCTTCCGTAACGGCTCCCGCCTCCAGGTGAAGACTGACCCCCTCCACCGCACCAGGTCCACCCGGGACACGGCGGCAATGGCCGCCAGGGCCTCCCCCCGGAAGCCCATGGTACCAATGGCGTTCAAATCCTCAGGCTCCCGGAGCTTGGAGGTGGCATGGCGGAGGAAGGCGGTTCTGGCGTCCTCCGGACTCATGCCGCAGCCGTTGTCCGTCACCCGGAGGAAGGTCATACCCCCGTTCCGAAGCTCCACCGTAACCTTGGAAGCCCCGGCGTCTACGGCGTTTTCCAGCAGCTCCTTCACCACGGAGGCAGGGCGCTCCACCACCTCGCCGGCGGCAATCAGGTTGGCCACATGGGGGGAAAGTTGTATAATTTTCGGCATATTGGGTCTCCTTACCACAGTGTGCGAATGGACAGGGCGTTGATGAGGCTGTGCATGAGGACAGGGGCAAATATGGTGTCCGCTTTCTCATAGGCCCAGGCCAGAGCAATGCCCGCCGGGATATACTCCAGAGCCAAAATGGCCAGGGAGAGAAGCTCCGTCTGGCCCACATAGCCTGCCACATGCACCAGGCAAAAGGCCGCTGTGGACAGGGCGTAGGCCGCCGCCCGGTTGTGCCGGTGCAACCCCTGGAACAGGAGGCCCCGGAATATGCACTCCTCCGCCAGAGGTGTGAGAAGCACGGTGCCCGCCGCCATCACCCACCGGGCCTCCTTGGCCATGGCGGAAATGGCGGCGTCGTTCACATTCTCCAGGCCGGGCCGCCAGAGCCGAACCGCCCAGGTGATGAAGAGGGTTCCGGCATAGTACATCACCAGGCCCAGAATCACCGCCTGGAGAAAGCCCCAGAACCGCCGGCCCACCATGGCCAGGGATTTTGACAGGAACTTTCGGTAAATGAGGACCGTCGCCAGGAAGTTCACCCCGAAGAACACACCGTTCAGCCGGGCCTGACCCAGTAAGGTCCCGGTGTCCCAGCCCAGAAGCCGGAAGCCTTCTGCCAGAATCCAGGCCAGCAGCACCAGGAAGAAGGGAACATACAGCCATCCCAAAACCCGTTCTCCCCGGGTCATGGTGATAGACAGCCGCTTGGTTTCGTTCATGACACACCTCGAATTCTCAGAGCATCTGTTTCAGGCGAAACAGCAGGTTCATGGCCTCAATGGGCGTCAGGGTCTCCACTGCCACCTTCTGCAGCTCCCGGCACACCGCCTGACCGGACATATCCAGCATGGACACCTGATCCGCCTCCGGCTTCTCCACCGGCTGCGCCGGGGCAGCGCCGGCCTCCAGCTCCTGAAGCAGCTGCCTGGCCCGGATGATGACGGACCCCGGCAGCCCCGCCAGGTTGGCTACCTCCACGCCGTAGGATTCGTCCGCCGCGCCGGGGACGATCTTCCGCAGGAAAATCATGTCTCTTCCCCGTTTTTTCACGGCGATGTTGTAATTTTTCACATTGGGAAGCTCCGCCTCCATGGCGGTGAGCTCGTGATAATGGGTGGCGAACAGAGTCTTGGCCCCCAGCTTTTTGGAGTTGGCCACATGCTCCAGCACCGCCCGGGCAATGGCCATGCCATCGAAGGTGGAGGTGCCCCGGCCAATTTCGTCCAAGATGAGAAGGCTCCGGGCTGTGGCATGCTTCAAAATCTGGGCCACCTCCGTCATCTCCACCATAAAGGTGGACTGACCCGAGGCCAGGTCATCGCTGGCGCCAATGCGGGTGAAAACCCGGTCCACAATGCCAATCCGGGCAGATTTGGCCGGGACGAAGGAGCCCATCTGGGCCAGAATCACCATAAGGGCCACCTGCCGCATATAGGTGGACTTTCCCGCCATGTTGGGGCCCGTGATGATGGCCACCTGGGCGCCCGGCACGCCCAGCTCCGTATCGTTGGGCACAAACAGGCTGTCCTTCAGCACCTGCTCCACCACAGGGTGGCGGCCCTCCCGGATGAGGATCTCGGAGCCCGTGGTCACCTCCGGCCGGCAGTAGCCCCGCTGGGCAGCCACAGCGGCCAGGGAGCACAGCACATCCACGGCAGCCACCGCCGCCGCAGTCTCCTGGACCCGCCCGGCCCCCTTGGCGATGAACTCCCGGAGGCGGGTGAACAGCTGGTATTCCAGGGCAGTGATTCGGTCCTTTGCCGTGAGCACTGTGGCCTCCAGCTCCTTCAGCTCTTGGGTGATGTACCGCTCACAGTTGGCCAGAGTCTGCTTTCGGATGTAATGCGCCGGCACCTGGGCCTGGAAGGACTTGGACACCTCGATGTAATAGCCGAAGACCCGGTTATAGCCCACCTTCAGGGTGCGGATGCCGGTCTTCTCCCGCTCCTGGCCCTCTATGGCGGCAATGGTCCCGGCTCCGCCATTCATAATGTCCCGCAGGCGGTCAATCTCCTCGTCGGCCCCCTCCCGGATGAGGCCTCCCTCCCGGATGGTAAAGGGCGGGTCGGCCACGATGGTCTTTTCAATGAGGCTCCGGAGGTCCTGCATCTCGTCCAGATTGTCCCGAAGACGGGCCAGCATGGGGCTCTGCAGCCGCCCCAGCTGCTCCTTCAGCTCCGGCAGGGGCCGGCAGCCCTGGGCCAGGCTCACAAGATCCCGGCCATTGGCGGAGCCGGTGACAATCCGGGTCATCACCCGCTCCAGGTCTGAGATTTCCTTCAGGCAGGCCTCCACCTCGCCCCGAGCCACCGGATTTCCCACCAGCTCCTCCACAGCGCCCTGGCGGCGGCCGATTTCCACCGGGTCCAGCAGGGGCTTTTCCAGCCAGGAACGGAGGAGGCGGCCGCCCATGGCGGTCTTCGTCTGGTCCAGAACCCACAGGAGGCTACCCCGTTTGGACTTGTCCCGCAGGGTCTCCGTAAGCTCCAGGTTCCGCCGGGCTGTGAGGTCCAACTCCATGTAACGGCCTGTCGTGTAATACTCCAAGCGGCGGATGTGGCTTAGGTCATTCTTCTGGGTCTCCTGCATGGTCTGCAAGAGGAGGGCGCAGGCTAGAACCACGGCCTCCTGCCCCGCCACACCCAGCTCCGCCAGGCTGGCCCCGAAGTGGCGCTCCAGCAGTCCGGCAGCCGCCTCCAGAGACGGGGGCTCCTTTCCCTCGTCCACACAGCAGCGCAGCCGCTGGAACAGCGTGTTCTCAATCTCCCCGGCTGTGACGCCCTGGCCGCCCCGGATGACCTCCGCCGGGGCAAACCGCCCCAGCTCCGCCGCCACCCGTGCCACAGCCTCAGGCCCCTGGGCTCCGGTGGCATAAAACGCGCCGGTGGACAGGTCGCAGAAGCACAGACCATAGGCCCCGTCCAGGCCGAAGAGGCTGGCCATGTAATTGTTGCGGCTCTCGTCCAGCATAGAGCTCTCGGTGACGGTGCCGGGGGTGACAATCCGGACAATGTCCCGGTCCACCAGTCCCTTGGCCGTGGCCGGGTCCTCGGTCTGCTCACAAATGGCCACCTTGTACCCCTTGGCCACCAGCCGGGCAATGTAGGCCTCGGCGGAGTGGTAGGGCACGCCGCACATGGGGGTCTGGTCCTCCTTGTCCTTGCTCCGGTCCCGGGTGGTCAGGGTCAGGTCCAGCTCTTTGGACACCAGCTTGGCATCCTCATTGAACATCTCATAGAAATCACCCAGACGGAAAAACAGGAGGCAATCCTTGTTTTTCTCTTTCATCTCCAGGTATTGCCGCATCATGGGGGTCAGCTCTGTGGCCATATGTTCTCTCACTTTCTATTGTTCCAGTTGGGGCAGCTCACTCCGCCGCCAAGGTACCGGTCAGGCTCCAGGTGGTGGCGCCATCGATTTTCACCTGGCAAAACCGGCCAATGAGGCCGGCGTCTCCCGTCAGGCGGACCAGCCGCCCACCCTCGGTCCGGGCGGTCAGCAGGTCCCCATCGGTTCCGTCCACCAGAACCCGCAGAGTTTTTCCTACATAAGCCCGGTGCTTTTCTTCCGAAATGGCATTCTGAGCGGCGCAGAGCCGGTCAAACCACTGGTTTTTCTCCTGCCGGGTGGCAGGGTCCGGCAGGCTGGCCGCCGGGGTACCGGGCCGGGGGGAATAAATAAAGGTAAAGAGGGCGTCATAGCGCACCTGGCGGATCAGCGTCACGGTCTCCTCGAACTCCGCCTCCGTCTCTCCCGGAAAGCCCACGATCACATCGGAGGTTAGGACCAACTCCGGCATCACCTTCCGGGCATAGTCCACCAGCTCCAAATACTGCTGCCGGTTGTAATGCCGGTTCATGGCCTTCAGCACCCGGTCGCTGCCGCACTGCACCGGCAGGTGAAGCTGCCTGGCGATTTTAGGGAACCTGGCCATGGTGTCAAAGAGCTTGGGGCCGGCGTCCCGGGGGTGGCTGGTCATGAACCGCACCAGAAAATCTCCAGGCAGCCCGGCAATCTCCGCCAGCAGGTCGGAAAAATCCACGCCACAGTCCAGGTCCTTGCCGTAGGAGTTGACGTTCTGGCCCAGAAGGGTGATATCTTTGTATCCGGACTCAATCAGCTCCCGGCATTCCGCCAGGATTGCCTCCGGCCTCCGGCTCCGCTCCCGGCCCCGGACATAGGGGACGATGCAGTAGGAGCAGAAGTTGTTGCAGCCATACATAATAGACACCCAGGCCTTCAGGTGGCCCTCCCGCCGGACCGGCAGGCCCTCAGCAATGGAGCCCGGCTCGTCCTGGGTATAATAAACCCGTTTACCTGTGGTCAGGACCCGAAGCAGAATTTCCGGGAATTGCCACAGATGGTGGGTGGAAAATACGCCGTCCACATGGGGGAAGCTCTTCCGGAGCCGCTCCTCCACCTCCGGCTGGCCTGCCATGCAGCCGCACAGGAAAATCTTCTGAGCCGGGTGGCGGCGCTTGGTGTGGGTGAGGGCTCCCAGGTTGCCGAACACCCGCTGCTCGGCATGCTCCCGGATGGCGCAGGTGTTCATCACCACCAGGTCGGCCCCCTCCGGGCCCTGGCCGAAGCCATAGCCGCAGGCGGCCAAAAGCCCCCGAATTCGCTGGGAGTCCGCCTCATTTTGCTGGCAGCCATAAGTCTCTACATAAGCCGTGGGCGTCCTGCCCTGACCGTGCCAATATGCCTGAACCTGGGAGCACAGGGCAAGCTGCGCCTCCACCTGGTCCTGGGGTATCACTGTGGTTTTCCGATTCAATGGGGCTACCTCCGATGTATCAAAAATCATGTCTTCTGAATATTGTATTTTACCATTTTTCCGGCTTTTTTGCAAGACTGCTGGTGCAAATTTCTGCAAAAGTCTGTAGGATTTACAATGATGTGTGACACCGGTGCAGGGGCTGTGGAAATGTGGAAAACCGCGATTGTAGGTTTGTCCATGATGCGTTACCCTGAATGAGGTGTTGTTTTCCGTTGAAAGTCCGGGCCTGGTGTGGTAAAATTGTAAAAAGTATAGCTGCAATGGCATACAGATAGAATGTCAGGCCAAGGGTCAGGAGTGGGTGAAACTTTAACATGAAATACGGATTTGGTGTGGATATCGGTGGAACCACAGTCAAGCTGGGGCTGTTTACGGAGAAGGGAGAGCTGTTGGAGAAATGGGAAATTCCCACCAACACAGAAAACCAGGGCGCGGCAATTTTGCCAGACGTGGCACAGGCGGTTGAGGCCTGCCTGGCCCGGCGGGCGCTTTCCAAGGACCAGGTTCTGGGGCTGGGCGTGGGCGTCCCGGGGCCGGTGCGCCGGGACGGGGTAGTGGACCGGTGCGCCAATTTGGGCTGGGGCACCTTTCATTTGGAGGAAGCGCTATCCCAGCTTTTGGCGCTTCCGGTCAAAGCGGGCAATGACGCCAATGTAGCCGCCCTGGGCGAGTGCTGGCAGGGCGGCGGCCGGGGCTATGGCAGCATGATTTTGGTCACCCTGGGCACCGGCATCGGCGGCGGCATTGTGGTGGACGGTAAAATCCTCACCGGCGCCCACGGCGCAGGGGGAGAAATCAGCCACATGCCCATGCAGAAGGATGAGACCGAGGTTTGCGGCTGCGGAAAACGGGGATGTGCAGAGCAGTATGGGTCTGCCAATGGGATTTTGCGTCTGGCCCGCCGCCGGATGGAGCGCAGCAACCTTCCCTCCCCTCTGCGGGGCATGGAGCCGCTCACCTGTAAAGACATTTTTGATCTCAGCGCCCAGGGAGATCCCCTGGCCCGGGAGATTCAGGAGGAGTATTTTGACTTTCTAGGTCAGTTCCTGGCAGATGTCTGCTGCGTGATTGACCCGGAGGCTGTGCTCCTGGGTGGCGGCGTGTCCAAGGCGGGCCAGCCGCTGCTGGATGGGGTGCGGAAGTACTTCCTTTCCTACATGTTCCATACCGGCCAGGACATTTTCTTTGCCCTGGCAAAGCTGGGCAACGACGCCGGCATCTACGGCAGCTTTAAGCTGGCCCTGGATGCCTTTGGGAGGTAAAAATGGACGTTCTGGTGTTAGGCGGAGGTCCTGCCGGGGCCACAGCCGCCATTTACGCCGCCCGCAGTGGAAAGGCCGTCACCCTGGTGTACCAGGATAGCGGCGCTTTGGCCCGGGCGGAGCGCATTGAGAATTTTTATGGTTTCCCCGCCCCCATTTCCGGGCCGGACCTGTTCCGTCAGGGCTTGGAGCAGGTCCGGAGCCTGGGGGTGACCGTAAAGGAGGCCCAAATTCTGAGCCTTGGCTTTGGCGCCCACGGCCTGGAGGCGGAGACCACCCAGGGGACGTTGGCTGCTCCGGCGGTGGTGCTGGCCACCGGCGCCCAGCGGCGGCGGCCCCGGATCCCCGGCTTGGATGACTTTGACGGGGCGGGAGTCAGCTACTGCGCCGTGTGTGACGGGTTTTTCTGCCGTGGCAAGGAGGTGGCCGTGCTGGGCGCAGGGACCTATGCGCTCCACGAGGCGGGCGTTTTGCTACCCCTGGCAAAGCGGGTGACCCTCCTCACCAACGGGGACCCGGCACCGGAGGAGCTTCCTCAGGACTTGGTCCTGGACACCCGGCCGATAGCGGCTCTGGTAGGAGAATCCGGCATTTTGTCCGCAGTTCGGTTCGCAGACGGAGGCGCCCTGGAGGTGTGCCGCCTGTTTGTAGCCTTGGGAACTGCCGGCAGCGGGGACCTGGCCCGAAAGGTGGGCCTCCTCACGGAGAACGGAAAGATCGTGGTGGACGGGACCATGGCCACCAACGTCCCCGGTCTTTTTGCCGCCGGGGACTGCACCGGCGGCCTCCCCCAGGTGGCGACTGCCGTGGCCCAGGGCGCCCAGGCAGGCCTGTCGGCAGTGCGGTATTTGCAGAACCGGTGAGCGCTGGCAGGAACCACCCCAATGGCACGAACGCCCCACCGGCGAAACGTCAGGTGGATGCGTTTATCCCGAAGTTTGCCACGTAAATTCATATACCCGAGGCTACCGCGTATCGGTACGCGGTAGCCCCGGGTGTATTGCTTATCCTGGTTGCGCTTCCAATAGGGCGGTGATGGCCTTGCCAATTTCGCAAGCGCTTTGGTGGACGCAGGCTCCGTAGCAGCAGTCTGCATCCAGAAGCTCCGGGCCGTCCCACTCCACAGTGACCATACGGCCCTGGTCCAGAACCCGGCAGTAGCCGGAAATGATCTTTTCCTCTGACATTTATGACACCTCCAGGGCGCAGAAGCCGCCCGGCAAAAGAATCAGGGTGTCCGGGGCCACTGTCTCCAAATTGTGCCCCAGAAGCAGCCGTCCGGCGGGAATGCTCCAGGAATCGCCGGACCGGTTGACATAAATACCCAGCCGTTGCGCCAGCGGACCGTCCCAGCTCCTGGCAAAGCCCAGCCGGCCGTCAGCCGCAGTAAAGAAGGAAATGGCTGTACCCCGCAGGGCAGGATTGTCCCGGCGAAGCTGGCCCAGGCGGCGGTAGTGGGCCAGGAGCTCCTCATCCTCCCGCCCCCAGGGATAGGTCCGCCGGTTAAAGGGATCGGCGTAGCCCTCCATCCCGACCTCATCACCGTAATACACAGTGGGCGCGCCGGGCAGTGTAAACTGGAGGAAGGAGGCCATACGAAGCCGCTCCTTCGCCACCAGAAGCTGCCCCGGTGAGAGGTGGCGGGCCGCTTTTTCCTCCCGGCTCCCCTCAAAATCATCTATGAGGGCGGTGAGAATGCGGGGGGTATCGTGGGTACCCAGCAGGTTCATACAGCAGCTCAGAACCTGGGGCGGGTAATTTTCCGCCAGGGTCATAATGGTCTCCCGGAAGCCCTTGCCATCGTCCCGCTGCCGGAGGAAATCGATGATGGCCTTCCGATAGGGATAATTCATAACGCCGTCCAGCTCCCCATCCACAAAATAGCGGCGGCGGATGTCATATGCAATTTTATTGGAAGCATCCTCCCAGACCTCCCCGATGAGCAAAGCGTCGGGTTTGATTTCCCGAACCCGCTTTTTAAGCCGCAGGACGAACTCATCCGGCAGCTCGTCCACCACATCCAGCCGGAAGCCGTCGGCACCCAGCCGGAGCCAATGGGCCACCACGCTGTCCGGACCGTCGATGATATAGTCCAAATAAGAGGGGTCCATTTTGTTGACACAGGGCAGGGTGTCAAAATTCCACCAGCAGTTGTAGGAGTCGGGGTAGTGGTAAAACTGGTACCAGCTGCGGTAGGGCGACTGAGGATCTGCATAAGCGCCGTGGCCACCGAAGGCGCGATACCGGTCAAAATACAAGCTGTTGGAACCGGTGTGGGAGAAAACACCGTCCAGAATTACATGAATGCCCAGTCTCCGGGCCTCCCGGCACAGCTGCACAAAATCCGCCTTGGTACCCAGCATGGGATCTGGGGTTTTGTAATCCCCGGTATCATACCGGTGACTGGAGAAGGCCTTGGAAATGGGATTCAGGTACAAAATCGTAGCCCCCAGGGAGGCAATATACGGCAGCTTTTCCGTAATACCCTGGAAATTGCCGCCAAAAAAGTCGTTGTTCAGCACCTCGCCCCGGTCTGTGGGCTGCCAGTGGACCTCTTCGGTCCAGTTCTGGTGTAGCGTGTAGGGCTCCAGCTTGCCGGTGAGATCACAGGAGCCGGACTTGGCGAAGCGGTCCGGAAATACCTGATAAATGATGGCGCCCTGGGCCCAGGCCGGGGTGTGCGCTTCCTTGGGGACGCAGCTCAGCTGCCACCAGTCTCCGGCCTCCATATTGGTGTCCTCCCCCTGGCGCAGGAGGGAGAAGGTCTCATTGGGCGTAGTGATGCGGAAAAAATAGAAATACAGTCCCGGCTCCAGCGTAAACTGGCAGGTCCAGGTTTCATAGGGCGGCAGAACTGTCTGACAGTCCATAGGGAGCTCCGTGAGGAGCGTCCCGTCCTCCCGCAGCAGGCGGCACAGGGCCTGCCGGGTTTGGCAATGCTGGGGAATCTTCATCCGAAGGGTGCAGGTCTGGCCCGGGATGATGGTTCCGAGGGGGTCTTTATGGGAGGGATCGCGGCTGTTGTATAGAATACGAAGCATAGGCGGAGCTCCTTGATGAAAGAATGAAATCGGGATGGGCGTCAGGCGGAGTTTCTGAGCGCCGTAGCTTTGTACTGGCACGATACGCCTATCCCAGAGAAGGTACGGGGCTGTCTCAAACCACATTTTGAGACAACCCCGTACGGTTTCTCCAGCCGGTTGGTTGGGTAACCGGTTCCGCCTCTGGGGGATTAGCCCTTCAGGCGGTGAAACAGCTCCATATATTTTTCCGCAGGCTTTTTCCAGCTGAAGTCCGCGGACATATCCCGCCGGATGAGATCCTTCCAGCCGTCCTGGTCATGCCAGTACAGGCCCAAGCAGCGGTCGATGGCGCCCCAGAAATCGTCTCCGTTATAGCTCTGGAAGGTATATCCCAGGCCGGTGTTGGTGGAGGAATCCACAGGGGGCACGGTATCCTTCAATCCGCCGGTGGCGTTGACCACAGGGACAGTGCCATAGCGCATGGCGTTCATCTGGCTGAGGCCGCAGGGCTCCGACTTGGAGGGCATGAGGTATACGTCCGCTCCGGCGTAAATCCGGTTGGCCAGGTTCAAATCAAACCGCAGCTGGGCAGAGACCTTATCCGGATACTCTGCCGCCAGACCCCGGAAAAAGTTTTCAAACCGCTGTTCGCCAGTCCCCAGAATCACCAGCTGCACATCCATCCCCAGCAGGCGCCGGGCAATGTAGCACAGAAGGTCAATGCCCTTATGGCTGGCCAGTCGGGTGATCATGGCCAGGACCGGAACCTCCGGGCGCTCCGGCAGGCCCAACTCCCGCTGCATGGCGGCCTTATTGGCAGCCTTACCGGCGGCAAAGTCCCGGATCGAGTAATTCTGGACCAGGGCCTTGTCTGTAGACGGGTCAAAGACGGAGACATCCACGCCGTTGGTAATCCCCACCAGTTTGTACCAGTAGCCGGACAAAATGCCATCCAGGCCATGGGCGTAGTAGGGATACCGGATCTCCTGGGCATAGGTTTCGGACACGGTGGACACCATGTCGGCGCATTCGATGGCGCCCTTCATCATGTTGACGCCGCCGGTGAGGTCCATAATACCCCGGAAGGGCTCCGGAAGACCCAGCACGTTGTCAAAGAAGTCCGGGTTGGCCCAGCCCTGATACTCAATGTTGTGGATGGTGAAGACCGTCTTGGTATAGGGGAAGACCCCCCGGTACTGGGCGTTCAGGTACACCGGAACCATGGCAGTCTGCCAGTCGTTGGACTGGATCACATCCGGGTAGAACTGGAGCACCGCCATGGCGTCCAGCACAGCCTTGGAGAAGAAGGCGTACCGCTCGCCGTCATCCAAGTAACCATAGAGGCCGTCCCGGCCAAAGTAATACTCATTGTCGATGAAATACACCGTGGGCTGCTTCTTGTGGCCCTTGGCTTTCAGCTTGTGCAGGCCGGCATACTGCTCCCGCCAGGACAGACCCACCCGGAACTCTGCGCAAAGCTCCGTCTCGTAAGCGGGGTTTTCTTTCACCCGCTTGTAGTACGGAAGAAACAGGCAGACCTCATTGTCCGGGATTCTGGCCAATTCATTGGGCAGGCCCAGCATCACATCGCCCAGGCCGCCAGACTTGACATAGGGGGCAGCCTCCGAGGCTGTCATGGCAATTTTCATACAATTTCACCCCGCTTGACAATCATGGGATTTTCCGGGGTACCGATGAGGCGGACGCCGGGCCGGACGACTACGTCCTTATCCAAAATGGCGCAATACAATTCGGCTCCTGCTCCAATGGAGCAATCGTTCATGATCACGCAGTTCTTGACCTGAGCGCCCTCCCCCAGACGGACCTGGCGGAAAAACACAGAGTGCCCTGCTTCACCATCCAGTTGGCAGCCGTCGGCTACAATGCAGTCGCCAATTTGGGCATTCTCACCATAGGTGGTGGGCACCCGGTCCCGGACCTTGGTGTAGATGTTTCGGTCTGTGCGGAACAGATTGTGACGGGTGTCGTAATCAGTGAGAGCCAGATTGTTCCGGTAATACTCCAAGGTGCTTTCATTGAACATGGCCACACCCTCAAAGCTGTACACACCCACCGTGAGGTTTTTGTCGTTGAACTGCTTCAGAAGGAAGTCCCGTTCAAAACGGTAGCGGCTCCGGGCCACAGACTCCTTCACAAAGTAAATGAGAAGCTCCCGGCTGATGACAAAGATACCCATGCTGGCCAGATACTCCGGACCGGCGCAGTAGTCCACCGCCATGTCGGCCAGCTGCCCCTGTTCATCCAGGCGGATGCCCAGGTCCAGCTGCTTGGTCCCGTTGGCGATTCCCTCCTTGACCACGACAGTAATGTCTTTGCCGCTGGCCACATGCCGCTCCAGGACCTTCTCCAGGTCGATGTTGCAAAGCACGTTGCTGTCAGCCAGAATGACATATTCCTCCAACGAATTTTCCAGGAAGACCATGGCGGAGTTTAGTGCCTCCAGCTTCCCTCGGTAGCTGCCGTTGTGGCCCAGGGCAAAGGGAGTCAGGTACTCCAGGCCCCCCTCCTCCAGGTCCAGGTCCCACTCCTGGCCGGAGCCGATGTGGTTCATCAGGGACTGGTAATTGTATTTGGTGATCACACCGATGTGGCGAATGCCGGAATTGGACATATTGGACAGGGTGAAATCAATCTGGCGGTACCGGCCGCCGTAGGGCAAGGACGCGATGGTACGCTTATTGGTGAGCTCCCCCAGGGAGCTATCATAAATGTTGGCGAAAATAATACCCATTGCTTTCATCATAATGTACCTCCTTTCACCGGACCTCGCCGGGCGCAACCACGGCGTTTTCCGGAAGCGTCTGGTTCTTACCCAGGACGCTGATCTTCCGCTTGGTCCCGTCGGGGAACGCCCCACCGATCACGGCGCCGGAAGAGATCACGCAGTTCTCGCCAATGATGGCATGGCGGATGATGGCGCCGGGCGCCACGGAGACATTGGGCATAATTACGCTGTCCTCCACCAAGGCGCCTGCTCCAATGGTGCAGCCGGTGGAAATGATGGAGTGGCGGACGGTGCCATAGATCTCGCCGCCTTCCGCAATGAAACAGTTGGTCGTTTTGGCCTCCCGGGCGATGTAGCTGGAAGGCAGGGCGTTATTCCGGGCGGAGATCTTTTCATTTTCTGCACCCCGAATGTCGAAGTTGGGCTGGGTGCCCAGCAGGTCCATATTGGCCTCCCACAGGGAGTCAATGGTACCCACATCCTTCCAGTAGCCTTCAAAGTCATAGGCCCAGAGCTTATGTCCGGAATTCAAAAGTGCGGGAATCACGTTCTTACCAAAGTCATTTTCGGACTTGGGGTCCTCCTCATCGGCCACCAGGAACTTTTTGAGGATGCTCCAGCGGAAGATATAGATGCCCATGGAGGCGTTGTTGCTCTTGGGATGGGCGGGCTTCTCCTCGAATTCGTAGATAGAGCCATCGGGATTGGTGTTCATGATGCCGAACCGGCTGGCCTCCTCCATGGGGACGGTGCGGACAGCAATGGTGCAGTCTGCCCCGGTCTTCTCATGGGCGGCCAGCATCGCGGCGTAGTCCATACGGTAGATGTGGTCGCCGGAGAGAATGAGGACATTGTCCGGATCAAAGCGCTCAATGAAGGGGATGTTTTGGTAGATGGCGTTGGCAGTACCCTTGTACCACTCAGATTTTTTGCTCCGGGCGTAAGGAGGAAGCACCTGGGCGCAGCAATGGGATTTATTAAGGCCCCAGGGCTGGCCATTGCCGATGTATTCGTTCAGCTCCAGAGGCTGATACTGCGTGAGAATGCCCACGGTATCAATCCCGGAGTTGACGCAGTTGGACAAAGGGAAATCAATGATACGGTACTTACCGCCGAAGGGTACGGCAGGCTTGGCGGTGTTTTCCGTCAAAACCTTCAGCCGGCTGCCCTGGCCACCGGCCAGCAGCATGGCAATGCAGCGTTTTTTCTGAAAATACATGGGTCGCCTCTCCTTTATAACGATTTGGTGATGGAAATGGAATGAACACCGGGCTTCGGCCCGGCAAGGGATGGACGGTGAAACGCTCAGGCCTTGGCCTCTTGGGTCACTTTTTTTGCCTGAGCCGTGCTTTTGGACGGATTCTCCCGGACATAGAAGGTGGTGGACATGGGGGGGATGTCAAAGCAAGCCGAGAGCTTGTAATCCCGGAAGCTGACCCGCTCACTCACAGCTGGGTGAATCTGTGTACCGGAGCCGCCGTATTGGAGGCTGTCGGAGCACAAAACGGGCTTATAAATGCCCCGGCGGGGCACGCCCAGGCGGTAATGCAGCCGCTCCACGGGGCAGAAGTTGCAGATAACCAGGACCTCCCGGTTCCGCCGGTCGATGCGGCGGAAGGCCAGGAGATTGTCATCCCCTGCATCGGGCTGAATCCACTGGAAGCCGTCCCAATCCTGCTCATTCTGCCAGAACTGGGCGTGAGACAGGTAGAAGTGGTTGAGGTCCCGGACAAAGGACTGCATCTGCCGGTGCCGGTCGTAATCCAGAAGCAGCCAATCCAGCTGCTCGGCATACCGCCACTCAATGAACTGGGCAAATTCGTTGCCCATAAAGCTGAGCTTTTTGCCAGGGTGGGCCATCATGTAGGCGTACATAGCCCGCAGATTGCTGAATTTTTGGTCGTACTCTCCGGGCATTTTGTTGATGAGGGAGGCCTTTCCATGGACCACCTCGTCATGAGACAGGGGGAGAATGAAGTTCTCTGAAAAAGCGTAGGTCATGGAGAAGGTCAGACTGTTGTGCTTGTACTTCCGGTAAATGGGGTCGGTCTGCATATACCGGATGGTGTCGTTCATCCAGCCCATGTTCCATTTGAAGAGGAAGCCCAGTCCCCCGTCAAAATCGGGTTTGGTGATCATGGGGAAGGAGGTGGATTCCTCCGCCACCATGAGAGCGTTGGGCCGGACGCTGAAAGCGGCCCGGTTTACGGCGCGCAGCAGCTCCATGGCCTCCAGGTTCTCCCGGCCGCCAAAGCGGTTGGGCTTGTAGTGAGTCCGGCCATAGTCCAGGTACAGCATGGAGGACACGGCGTCTACCCGCAGGCCGTCGATGTGGAACTTCTCCAGCCAATACACCACATTGGATACCAAGAAGGACTTCACCTCCGGCTTGCCGAAGTCGAAGATCCGGGTGGTCCACTCGGGATGCTCGTTCATAGAAGGGTCTGAAAGCTCATAGCAGCAGGAGCCGTCAAACTCGTACAGGCCCTGCTCGTCCTTGGGGAAATGGGCGGGAACCCAGTCCAGGATGACCCCAATGCCGGCCCGGTGGAGGGTGTCCACCAAAATACGGAGTCCCTCCGGCTCGCCATAGCGGAAGGTGGGGGCATAGTAGCCCGTCACCTGGTAGCCCCAGGAGGGGTCATAGGGATATTCAGACAGGGGCATAAACTCCACATGAGTATACCCCATATCCTTCAAATAGGTGGTGAGGGGACCGGCCAGCTCGGCATAGGTGTAGACGCTGCCGTCCTCCTTCCGCCGCCAGGAGCCCAGATGCATCTCATAGATATTCATAGGCGAGGTGAGCGGAGAACGGAGGGAACAATCCCGAATCCATCTCCCGTCACCCCAGGTGTGCTTTTCCTCTGTGCAGATGAGGCTGGAGGTATCCGGCAAGCAGGCCGCGCGGGTGCCGTAGGGGTCAGCCTTGTATACGGCAGTGCCATCGGGGCGGACAGTATAGTATTTGTAAGGGCAGCCTTCGTAGCCGCGTGTGGTAAAGACCTCCCACACGCCGCGCTCCAGGCGCTCCATGGGCAGATCCTCCTGGTTCCAGAAATTGAATTCACCCACCACGCAGATGCTCTTGGCGTTGGGGGCCCAGACCCGGAACACATAGCCGGCTTTTCCACGGCGGACCGTGCGGTGACAGCCTAGCAGCTCGTAGGCCCGGATGCAAGTCCCACGATGGAAATCCTCCAGAAGCTCTTTTGTTTTTTTATCCATAGCGTTGTCTTTCTCCCTTTTTCACAGGATGGGCGGGGGGAGCCCGCAGAGGTACTCTATCCTCTTCCCCATTATACCGTTTCTTGCGGGGAACTGCAATCCTTTTTCGTCGAAAAGGCCATATTTTTCTGGGACCAGAGGCAGCACTTTGTTAAATCTGAGAATATGTCCCTGAAAAGCGCACATTTTTCCGCTGGAAAATACCAGGTTTTTCTTTGGCAAAGAGTGGATAAACTGTATAAAATACAGGAAAACCTCCCGGCATCTTGCAGATTTTATCTGATTTTAACATGCACTGGGCAGCTCCGGAGGAAAACAGCCGTTGACTTTCGCACACACATATTATATAATCTGATATGTCATATTAGATATGCCGGCCGCCGCGCAGGCCTCCTGCGTGCGTGCACGATCCAATTGGGAGGAAATTTTATGAATGGGCAAAAGATTTGTATTTTGGTAGACTCTGGCTGTGACGTACCCCAGGCGGTGCGCCAGGCCTATGACATGCGGGTCTTGCCCCTGAAGATCCGGTATCCGGAGGGAGAATACGACGACCAGGTGAACATCACCGCGCAGCAAGTGTATGACCGTTTCCCCGGCGAAATCCCTCAGACCTCTCTGCCCGACGGCGGCACCATCCACGATGCCCTGGACCGGGCCCGGGCAGACGGCTATGAAAAGGCACTGGTGATTTGCATCTCCTCCGGTCTCAGCGGCACCTATAACATGGTACGCCTGGTGTGTCAGGAATATCAGGGCATGGAGACCTTTGTTTTAGATACCCGGAACATCTCCTTCGGCAGCGGCGTCTTTGCCCTGTTGGCCGCCCATTGGATCGCAGGCGGCATGGATTGGCAGGATCTGCAAATCCGGTTGGTCCAGAGGCTGGAAGACAGCAAGGTATTTTTCTGCGTGGACACCCTGGAATACCTGCGTAAGGGTGGGCGGCTGGGGCTGGTGGCAGCCATTGTGGGAACGGCCCTGAAGCTGAAGCCCATCATCTCCTGCAACGAAGCCGGCGTCTATTACATCGCCGGGAAGGCTTTGGGGCGGGGAAAGTCCCTGGACCGGATGCTGAATCTGGCCGCGGCCTTTGCCGCCTCAAAAGAAGGCTCTCAGGTAGCCCTGTTGAACGGAGACGCCCCCAGGGAAGCCCTGGAGCTGCAGCCCCGGCTGCTGGAGAAGACCCTGTGCAAAGAGCTCCTGGCTGAGGGACAAATCAGCCCCGCTCTCGTAGTCCATACGGGCCCTGGCCTTTTGGGCATTGCCGTTTTGCGGGGTGGGCTGGACGGTTGAAGCCTGCTCCGGCCTAAAATTTCAGCCGGAAGAACCTGACGGTCCTTCCGGCGTAGCATGGGGTGGTTCAATCCATGTACTCCCCCAAGGGGTGCTTGTTGTACTGCATTTTAATTTTGATCCGAATGGAGCCATCGGGCTGGGTATGCTCCTCCAGAATGCGGTAGCCTACGTTTTTCTGCCGGAGCCCGGCCTCGTAGGCGGCGGCCTCCTGACGTACTGCGGCCACGGCAGCTTCATGCTCCAGGCCGTCCTTCAGCTGAAAGTGGATGGTCTTGTAAATGCAGGCAGATTGGATTCGTTTCATTTTGAGTTTTCCTCCTTTTTGCTATAAACCTATTGTATCACGGGTCAAAAAATTCAGCAAATGCGAAAAATTAGGCTACCTCATTTTTTGGTGGAATTGCGCAGGAACCAGGGGCCTGCCATTTGTGAATTTTGCTTGGAGAAGAAAAACATCCCCCCGGGAGGCTTGCGCCAGCCGGGGAGCGGTGATACCATAGGGTTGCAGGAAAGCCTGCCCCACTTTCAGGTGTTAAAGCAGGAATTCGCCGTGCTTAGGGAAGAAGCGCGGCGAATTTTTCTACATAGGCGTACAGTGCCTCATATTGCGAACGCAACGAATCGCGTTTTCCCTTTTGCACGGAAAGGGGAGGGCCTTGGCTTTCCCCGGGGGAAGCCAAGGGTGCTGCCGCGCCATTGCAGAATTCAGCTTTTCCGTCGGTTTGCATTGTGCCGTTGGTGCAGCACCTCTGCCCGGCGGAGGAGGACCTCTGGGGTGTTGGGCAAACGGCCGTCTCCCACTTCCTCCAGGAGGGTTTGGAGGATGCGCCCCAATTCCGGCCCCTGGGGCAACCCCAGCTCCAGCAGATCCCTGCCGGAAATGGCCAGATCCCGGGTGGTGAGGCAGGGCTGCTCCGCCAGGATCTGCCGCAGAGAGGCTTCAAACCGGTCAAACGCAGCAGGGTCCGAAGGCGTGCCCTTTCCACTGTCATCCGCCCGGTCCAGGGCCAGCAAGTCCCAAAGCGTCTCCTCCCCCAAACGGCGCAGCAGGCGGCGCAGAGGCCGGTCTCCCGGTAGCCGCCCCAGGTCTCGGGTTACCCCATGATAGGCAATCAGGGTGGCCACACGGTCCTGCAGCGCTCGGGGTGCATGAAGCTGTCCCAAAATCTCCCGGGCCATCTCTGCTCCCCGATGGGCATGTCCCCGGAAATGGCCCACACCCTCCTCGTCCAGGGTAAAGCAGGCAGGCTTTGCCACGTCATGGAGAAGAGCCGCCCAGCGAAGCGGCAGCTCCGGCGGGACACCGGCCACCACGTAAGCAGTATGGGTGTACACGTCAAAGGCGTGGTGGGGATTGTGCTGCCGGAAGCCCAGCATGGGAGCCAAGGCAGGAACTGCCGCCGTGATCACAGGCCAAAAGGTCTGGAAATCCTTTGCACAGGCAGCAGGCAGAAAGCCGCACAGCTCCCCAAAAATCCGCTCCCGGGCCAACCCGTTCAAGGTTGGGGCCAGGGCCGTCATGGCAGCCAAGGTCCGTGGCTCCGGGGTGAGGTGAAACCGGGCGGCAAAGCGGACGCCCCGAAGGATGCGAAGTCCATCCTCTCGAAAGCGCTTCTCTGGCTCCCCAACGGCACGCAGAATGCAGTCTGCCAGATCAGCCTGCCCTCCAAAGGGATCTGCCAACCCCCGATGGGGATTGTAGGCCATGGCGTTGATGGTGAAATCCCGGCGGGCCAGGTCTTCCCGGAGGCTTTTTTCAAAGTGCACCCAGTCCGGACGCCGGTGATCCCGGTATCCCCCTTCGGTGCGAAAGGTGGTGATCTCAACAGGTTGCCTGCCGGTCACAACGGCGATGGTGCCGTGCTTCTCTCCGGCGCGGACCAGGGGAAAGTCCTCAAACACCTGGGCAATCTCCCCTGGCAGGGCGTCGGTACACAAGTCCCAGTCGTGGGGGGCCAGCCCCAGCAGCCGATCCCGCACACAGCCGCCCACGGCCCAGGCTTCAAAGCCCCGGTCCTCCAGCCGTTCCATCAAAGCCAGAACCGGAACCGGTATGGAAAGCTCCAAGAAACACACCCCCCTGCAGCAAGCCCTTCTTTTCCGCAATCATGGCACAAAACAGGGGAAAAGTCAAGATATCCTTGGAAATTGTGCTGGGCAATATGGCATATTTAAAAAGACCGGCTGCAAAGAGGAACGAGTCGGAGCTCGTTTCCCTTTTGCAGCCGGTATGGCGATACGGCCTCAGGACACGGGGTTTGCCGGTTTTAGAATGCGGCCAGCGTCTTCCTGCGTGAGGTGGGAGTTGGAGATGAGGCCCCGGGGGCAGACCTCCACGCACAGGCCGCAGCCGTCGCAGAGGCTGTAATCCACCCGGGCCAGATTACTGGTGACGGTGATGGCTCCCTTGGGGCAGGTTTTCTGGCACTTGGAGCAGCCGATGCAGCCAATGTCACAGCCTCGGAGCGTCACAGAGCCACGGGCCGTGGAGGAGCAGGCTACGGTGATGTGGGCCCCATAATGGACTGGAACGATGATATGCCGGGGGCAGGCGGCGGCGCAGCTCATGCAGCCGGTGCACTTGTCCGGGTCCACCTTGGCCACGCCGTGTTCCAGGTGAATGGCGTCAAACTGACATGCCTTGGTGCAGTTGCCAAAGCCCAGGCAACCAAATTTGCAGATGAGCGGGCCACGCCCCGCCACCTTGGTGGCGGCCAGGCAGTCGGGAATCCCCTCGTAAATTCCTTTATCCCGGGCCGTGCTTCCGGCGCACCGGACGAAGGCAACCTGCCGGGCCACCTTTTCCGCCTTGACGCCCATGACGGAGGCCATAGTCTGGGCGCACGCATCGCCGCCGGAGACGCACAGACCCACAGGCGCCTTACCATCCAGCACCGCTTGGGCATACGCGCCGCAGCCGGAAAATCCACAGCCGCCGCAGTTTGCCCCGGGCAGGGCCTGAACCAGCCGGTCTAGACGGGGGTCCGTCTGAACATAAAATACCCGGTTTGCCATTGCCAGCACCAGGCCGAAGAAGGCGCCCAGGCCACCCAGGACTGCCATTGCCACACCAATCTGTTGTAACATTTCCATTTGCCCGCCTCCTTAAAAAATCCTGAGGCCGGAAAAGCCCATAAATGCCAGAGCCAAAAGGCCCGCCGAAATCAGAGCAATGGGAAATCCCCGGAAGCTCTCCGGGCACTCCGCCTCCTCAACCCGCTGGCGGACCGAGGAGAACAGGACGATGGCCAGGGTAAAGCCCAGGCCGCCGGTGAAGCCATAGACCAGAGACTCCAGGAAATTGTAGTGCTCCTGGATGTTCAGAAGCGCCACGCCCAGTACGGCGCAGTTGGTGGTGATGAGGGGCAGGTAGATGCCCAGGGCCTGATACAGGGTGGGCACGCTCTTTTTCAAAAACATCTCCACCACCTGCACAATGGCGGCAATGATGAGAATGAAGGCAGCAGTCTGCATGTACCCCAGGTCCAGAGGCGTGAGGATATAGTGGTCCACTGCCCAGGTAACCATGGAGGCCAGGGCCATGACGAAGGTGACCGCTACGCCCATGCCCAGGGCAGTGTCCGTCTTTTTGGACACACCCATGAAGGGGCAGATGCCCAGAAACTTCACCAAAATGAAGTTGTTGGTGAGAATGGCTCCCAGGGCAATGGCCAGAAGAGAAGTGACATTCATTTGACTGCGGCCTCCTTTCGCTTTTCAGCTTCCCGCTCCCGCTGCCGCCGGTCCAGGGCTTTGGAAAGCCACTGGGAGAAGGCAATGAGACAGCCCAAGGTCAAAAATCCACCGAAGGGGAGAATCAAAAGCATGGCGGGATATGGATCGGGCAGAACGTGAATTCCCTCTCCCCCGTTCAGGAGTCCGGCGCCGAAGGTGCCGCTTCCCAGAAGCTCCCGGATGATACACATGGCCACCAGGGCCACGGTGTAGCCCAGTCCCTGAGTGAGACCGTCCGCAGCAGAGGCCAGGACGCCGTTTTTGGAGGCAAATGCCTCCGCCCGGCCCAGGATGATGCAGTTCACCACAATGAGGGGAATGAACACGCCCAGCCCCTCGGACAGAGCGGGGAGATAGGCCTGCAGCAGCAGATCCACCATGGTGACAAAGCCGGAGATGATCACCACATAGGCCGCAATCCGGATGCTGCCGGGGATCACCTTGCGCAGCAGGGAAATGAGCACATTGGAGCAAATCAGGATGAGGGTAACGGACAAGCCCATGCCCAGGCCGTTGAACAGAGTGGTGGTAATGGCCATGGTGGAGCACATACCCAAAAGCTGGGCAAGCACTGGGTTCTTGGTGAGCAGGCCCTCTTTCAGCTGTCTTTTAAAATTCATTGTAAGCTCCCTCCTTCCAGCGCCGCAGCGCAGGCCAGGGCGGCGTTCACGCCCTGGGTCACTGCCCGGGAGGTCATGGTGGCGCCTGTGAGGGCGTCGATGGAGCCGCCGTCCTTGGTGACGGCCAGCTGGTCCCCTGCCCCCAGGAATTGCTCCCGGAAGCTCCGCCCGGCGGCATTGTCTGCGGCGGCATTGGCCCCCAGGCTGGCAGTTTCCGAATGCGTGACAATCTGGATGCCCGTGACCGTGCAGGCTCCGTCCACTCCCACTACCATGTGAATCTCTCCGCCGTAGCCGGAGGGGGTCACCTCCACCACATATCCGTCGGAGGTTTTGTAGACCCCTTCCACCAAACCGGTTTCATCCGGGAAGGATTCCAGCTGCTCTCCCAGCTCCACACCCTCCCGGAGGACCCCAGAGAGGGCCTTCTCCGTCTTTTCCCGCTGGGCTGCCGCAATGGGCCCGGCAGTGACGGAATTCACCAGAGCAAGAAGGCCAGCCATGACGGCGGTGATGAGAAATAGGGTCACCACGGCGGTAAGTCCGCTTTTCCTGTTTTTCATTTTGCAGCCTCCTTTCTCCTGAGGCCAAACCGCCGGGGCCGCCCTACCTTGTCCAGGAGGACCACACAGGCGTTCATCATCAAAATGGCATAGCTGACTCCCTCCGGATAGGAGCCGAAATACCGAATGAGGACGGTGATACAGCCACAGCCCACGCCGTAGAGAATCTGCCCCCAGCCGGTAACGGGAGAGGTCACATAGTCCGTGGCCATGAACCAGGCGCCCAGCATCAGGCCGCCGGAGAGGAGATGGCTTCCCATCCACAAAAGGGGATCGTTCCCCCGGGGAAAGAGCAGGGTGAGAAGGGCCACGGTACCCAGATAAGTAAGGGGAATCCGCAGACGGATGACCCGCCGGAGGACCAGGTACAGGCCGCCCAGCAGAAGAAGCAGGGCGGAGGTCTCCCCCAGGCATCCACCGGTTTTGCCCAGGAACAGGGACATCAGGCTCTCCGCCGGCAGAGCGCTCTGGTGAAGGCTGGCCAGGGGCGTGGCCGATGTGACCGCATCAGCGCTGGAGCCGAAAAGCGGCGCCCAGTCACCTGGCTGCACCCAGGTGGTCATAATCACCGGCCAGGAGAAGAGGAAAGCCCGGGCCGCCAGAGCGGGGTTCATAAAGTTTTTGCCTATGCCGCCAAACAACTGCTTAACGATAATGATGGCAAAAAAGTCCCCCACGAGAATGGTCCAGTAGGGAATGGTCACTGGGCATACGAAAGCCAGCAGAAGGCCGGTGACCACAGCGGAGAGGTCCCTCACCGTATTGTCCAGCTTCATAACCTTCCGGTATCCCCATTCAAAAAATACACAGGCTGCCACAGACAGGCCGCACACCAGCAAAACCCTGGGGCCAAAAGACACCACCGCCCCCACAAGTGCAGGAAGCAGCGCCAGAATGACGTCCAGCATCAGCCGTCCCGTCCGGTTGGGACCGTGGACATGGGGAGAGCTGGACACAGTCAGCTCATAAAAATACTTGACTTTACTCGGCATGGTTCGCCCTCCTTACGGTTTGGCCGGCGCAGGGGCCGGCTTGGGTGGCGCAGCGTCCCGCAGCTTCTGCTTGGCGGTGCGGATGCTGTGAACCAAAGGCAAGCAGCCCGGACAGGTATAGGCACAGCTGCCGCACTCCACACAGTCCATCACATTCTGCCGCTTCAGGGTCTCCAGGTCTCCCCGCCGCTCCGCGCTGTATAAGTACAGGGGCATGAGATGCATGGGGCACACGGAAATGCATTTGCCGCAGCGGATGCAATGAGGCTGGGCCGCCATGTAGCGGTTTTCCTCCCCCAGGACAGTGACGGCATTGGTCCCCTTGGTTACGGGAACTGCCAGGTCAAACTGGGCCACGCCCATCATGGGACCGCCGGAGAGGACCTTATACGGGTTTTGCCGGAAGCCCGCCGCCTCCACCATATCGCTAAAGGGAGTGCCAATGGGGACCAGCAGGTTCCGGGGCTCCATGACAATGTCGCCGGAAACGGTGACCACTCGCTTCACCAAGGGCATCCCGTCCCAGACGGCGTCTCCCACGGCGGCGCAGGTGGCGGCGTTGAACACGGCGCAGCCCACGGAGGCAGGCAGTCCCCCAGGGGGCACCTGGCGGCCGGTGAGGGCCTGGATCAGCTGTTTTTCAGCCCCCTGGGGGTACCGGGCCTTTAAAAGCTGGAGCCGGATTCCCGGGTGGCGGAGCAGAGCCGCCTCCACAGCAGCCGCTGCCGCAGGCTTATTATCCTCCATACCAATGACCGCCTGCTTCTGGTCCAGAATTTCCATCAGTACCTCCAGGCCCCGAAGGACCCGGTCCGGCTGCTCCCGCAGGAGCCGCTCATCAGCCGTGATGTAGGGCTCGCACTCCGAGGCATTGACTATGATGGTATCCACCTTGCCGATGCCGGAGGAAAGCTTCACGTGGGTGGGGAAGGTGGCGCCTCCCATACCCACAATCCCAGCCTCCCGGATGATATCCATAAGGTTTCCGGCACTGAGACCGGAGAGGTCCGCCCGGGGGCTGACCTCCGGGGAAACCGTCTCCTGGAAGTCGTTGGCAATGACCACAGAGAGTACCGTGGTGCCATTGGGATGGGGCCGGGCCTCCACAGCCTGCACAGTACCGGAGACCGAAGCATGAACCGGTGCGCACAGGCCAGGACCATCACCGATTTTCTGCCCCAGGTCCACATGGTCTCCCTTGGACACCAAAGGCTTGCAGGGGGCTCCGATGTGCTGGGACATGGGAATTACCACGGTGGCAGGGGGTGGGAAGGCTACAATGGCCTGCTCCCGGGCCAGGTCCTTTCGGTCCTTGGGATGGATACCGCCGTAAAAGGAAAATGCCATGAATACCATCACCTCTTCGAGAAGTTTGAGAAAAACCGGCAACCCCAGCCGGGCTACCGTGTATGCTTACTGTTACTATACTGCATAGTCTCATGCTTGTCCATTGTTTTTTCTGATTTTACTATAAAAATACAGATATATCGATATAATTTTGTGAAAAATGGGCAAGGATGTGAACGAGTTGCCGCTCCGGTGCGTATCAGGCGGGACTAACACAAAAGGGGCTGCCTCAGTTTGTGAGACAGCCCCGCATTTATGGAAGCTTACAGATATTTCTTCATTGCCTCGGAGGCCTGGGCGGGCTCGTCGGAAATGGTGATGGTAAAGCGCATATCGTTGGCTGCCCCGAACTCCTCGCACCAGGCCACGAAAGCCTCTCCGGTTGCCCGGTCCTCGCCGATGAGTTTGTACAGGCTCTCAATGAACACATGGGTGATGTCGAAATTCCCGGCATGCAGGCCGCTGATGAAGCCCTTCAACAGGGTGACGTCTGTGATGTTATATTCCTTCGCGTCGATGAGACGGACGCGGTAGTCAATGTCATAGGTCAGTTTCTTGCCAAATTCCACACAAACTACGCTGCCGGTCTCGCTCTGGACAGCCTCGTTGATATCTTTGACCAACTGCTTGGTCTTGCCGGAGCCTTTCAGCCCCATAATTACCTTAACCATTGGTATCTCCTCCTTGCAGCACCGGCGGGCCGGCTTGTTTTATTATTCTACCAGTTCTCCCGAGGATTTGCAACTGTTTTCATGGAAAATTCACAGAACGGTTTTGGAAAATAGCACCGTGGAATTGGCGCTAAAGCAGCCCCGTGGAGTTATTTCCGCTCGTAGCCGGGTTTGCCCAAGAGCTGGAACATATTCCGCTTATAGAACTCCACACCAGGCTGGTTGAAAGGATTCACCCCCAGCATATACGCGGAGATGCCGCAGGACAGTTCGAAGAAGTAGAACAGCTCGCCCAGCTTCATATCGTCCAGCTCGCCCATATCCATGGTGATGACCGGCACGCCGCCGTCCACATGGGCGGCCACGGTACCCCGGAAGGCCTGCTCGTCTACAAAGTCCAAGGTTCTGCCCTCCAGGTAATTGAGCCCATCCAGATTCTTCCAGTCAGACCCCACTGTGACGGTCTTGGCAGGAGGTGCAAACCGGACCATGGTCTCAAACAGATTCCGCTGCCCCTGTTGGATCATCTGACCCAGGGAGTGGAGGTCAGCGGTAAACTCGGCCGTGACCGGGAAGAGGCCTTTGCCGTCCTTGCCCTCGGACTCGCCGAAGAGCTGCTGCCACCAGCCGCCCATCATTTTAAAGGCCGGCTCAAAAGAGGTCAGCAATTCAATGGCCTTCCCCTTCCGGTACAGCAGGTTCCGGATGGCTGCATACAGCCATACCGGGTTTTCAAAGGAGCGTAGATCGTAATCCTTCTTAGCCTTGGCAGCACCCAGCATCACATCGCAGATGTTGATTCCCGCCACAGCCATGGGCAGAAGGCCAACCGGGGTGAGGACGCTGAACCGGCCACCCACATCGGGGGGAATCACGAAGGTCTCCCACCCCTCCTCCATAGCCATTTGCCGCAGCGCGCCCTTGCAGGGGTCAGTAATGGCAAAAATCCGGCTCTTGGCGCCATCTGTGCCATATTTCCGCTCCAGCATCCAGCGCAGGGCCCGCGTGGCAATGGCAGGCTCCGTCGTGGTGCCGGATTTGGAGATGAAGACCACGGAGAAGTCCTTCCCGTCCAGCTCTGCAGACAGGTCGTTCCAAGCTCGTGTGGACAGGCCGTTGCCGGCAAAGAAGATCCGGGGGTTGCCCTTTGTACCCCGCTGCAGGTTGTAATTTCCGCCGTACAGAAGCTCAATGGCAGCCCGGGGACCCAGGTAGGAGCCGCCGATGCCCACCACAACGAAGGCCTCAGAGCTCTCCCGAATCCGGGCAGCAGCCTGGGCAATCCGCCGCATTTCCTCAGTCTCTTCATAGGTGGGCAGGCTCAGCCAACCTAGAAAATCGTTGCCCTCTCCGGTGCCCTCCATCAGGGTTTTGTGGGCTGCAGAAACCTCTTTTTCCAAGGCCAACAGATCAGGCAGAGCCAACTGCCCCCATACGTTGGATATATCCACTTTGATCATAATAGCACGTCCTTTCAAACGGTAGTCGCCGTGTTTCTTTTATTATGTTATCGCAAAATGAATGGAAACGCAAGGCCTATTTTGCGCAAGCCAGGGAGAAATCATGCCGAAAAATCCCCTCAAGTTTCTCCGGCAGACAGGCGCGCTGCCTCTTGCAATTTCCATGCAGGTGGAGTAGAATGGCCCTAGAAAATCTGCCGCCTTTTGTGGCCAATTTAGGAGGTTTTGATGATGGCAGTATTGGTAACCGGCGGGATGGGCTACATTGGCTCCCACACCTGCCTGGAGCTGCTGAATAGCGGCTATGAGGTGGTCTCCATTGACAACCTGTGCAACAGCAATCCCGTCTCTCTCCGCCGCGTGGAGGAGCTGGTGGGAAAGCCTTTAAAGTCCTATATAGGCGATGTCCGGGATGCGGACCTGCTGAGGCAGATTTTCTCGGAAAACGACATAGAGTGCGTCATCCACTTCGCCGGCCTGAAGGCCGTGGGCGAGAGTGTGGAAAAGCCCTGGGAATACTATGACAACAACCTGAACACCACCCTGGTCCTCACCAAAGTTATGAAGGAGGTGGGGATGAAGAATATCATCTTCTCCTCCTCTGCTACGGTGTACACCTCCGACAACGAGATGCCCCTGCAGGAGACCAGCCGCACCGGCGGCTGCACCAACCCCTACGGCTGGACCAAATACATGACCGAGCAGATTCTCTCCGGCCTGTCCCATGCAGACCCCGACTGGTCCGTGACCCTGCTGCGGTACTTTAACCCCATTGGCGCCCATCCCAGCGGCCGGATTGGAGAGGACCCTCGCGGGATTCCCAATAATCTCATGCCTTATATCACCCAGGTGGCCATTGGCCGCCGGGATCATCTGAGCGTGTTCGGCAACGATTACCCCACCCCGGACGGCACCTGCATCCGGGACTACATCCACGTGGTCGATCTGGCCCAGGGCCACGTGGCGGCAGTGCAGTACGCAGTGCGCCACAAGGGGACGGAGATCTTCAACCTGGGCACCGGCAGGGGCTCCAGTGTTCTGGAGATGGTGAACACCTTCATGGTAGCCACCGGAGCTCAGGTCCCCTATGAAATCACAGGTCGCCGGGCCGGCGACATCGCCGTGTGCTATGCAGACCCCACCAAAAGCCGGGAGATCCTGGGGTGGACCGCCCAAAAGACCCTGGCCGACATGTGCCGGGACAGCTGGAACTGGCAGAGCAAAAACCCCATGGGATACGACAGCTAACAGAAGAAACCACGGAGCGGCGCGCAACAGCCTGGCGCGCCGCTCCCGGTTTTTGAGAAGTCCACGGCTCCCGGTCAAATCTCCTCACGTTCTGGTAGCCGGTTCATCCGGCCCACTTTCTTGGGCCAGACTTGGGAAATTAGCCTCTTTTGCTTTACTTTTTCTTTTTTTTCTGGTACAATGCAGGAAAACACAGGTGAGGTTGCAACATGCTGGAAAAATTGCAGGCGGTGGCCAGCCGGTACGAAGAGCTGTGCGCCAAGGCGGAGCAGCCGGATTTTTACGCAGATCCGGCCCGGGCCGCCAAGCTGCTGAAGGAACGAAATGAGCTGGAGCCCATTGCAGAGGCTTACACGGCCCTCCGCCAGGCCCAACAGGAGCAGGAGGAGGCCCGGGAGCTGCTGGCCGGGGAGACAGACCCGGACATGAAGGAGCTCTGTCAGGAGCAGTTTCAGTCCGCCAAGGAAACGGAAGCCAAATTACTGGAAAAGTTGAAAATTCTGCTGCTGCCCAAGGACCCCAATGACGAAAAAAATGTGATTGTGGAGATCCGGGGCGGCGTTGGCGGCGAGGAAAGCGCCCTCTTTGCCCACAGTCTCTTCCGCATGTACTCCATGTACGCCGCCGCCCGGGGCTGGACCGTGGAGCTTCTCAACTACAACGACACGGAGCTGGGTGGCGTCAAAGAGGCGGATTTTCTCATCAATGGCCGGGGCGCCTGGTCCCGGATGAAATACGAAAGCGGCGTCCACCGGGTCCAGCGGGTCCCGGAGACCGAATCCGGCGGCCGGGTCCACACCTCCACCGCCACGGTGGCTGTGCTGCCGGAAATGGAAGAGGTAGACGTGGAAATTCGGCCGGAGGACATTGAAATGCAGGTCTACCGGGCCTCCGGCGCAGGCGGCCAGCATGTGAACAAGACCTCCTCCGCCGTGCGGCTGATTCACAAGCCCAGTGGCATTGTGGTGGCCTGCCAGGAGGAGCGCAGCCAGGTGCAAAACCGGGAAAAATGCATGCGGATGCTGGCCTCCAAGCTCTACGAGATCGAAGAGGCCCGGGTCAGCGGCGAGGTCTCCGGCATGCGCAGAAGCCAAGTGGGCACCGGGATGCGCAATGAGCGCATTCGCACTTACAATTTCCCCCAGGGCCGGGTAACCGATCACCGGATTGGCCTGACCCTGTATAAAATTGACGCCATTATGGACGGCGGCTTGGACGAGCTCATGGATGCCCTGGCCACAGCCGATCAGGCGGAAAAGCTGAAAAACAGTCAAAATTGAGGAATACAACCACATGAACACCATACTTCTTGACGCCCGGGACCCCCAAACCCCTGCCGTAGCGGCGGAGCTCATCCGCCGGGGCCGGCTGGTGGCAATTCCCACTGAGACAGTCTACGGTCTGGGCGCCGATGGGCTGAATCCGGAGGCCGTGGCCAAAATCTTTGAGGCCAAGGGCCGGCCCGGTGACAACCCTCTCATTTTGCATGTCACAGGGCCGGAGCAGCTGCCCCTGTTCTGTCACCATATTCCGGATGTGGCATATCTCCTGGCGGAGCGGTTTTGGCCGGGGCCCCTCACCATGGTACTGCCTGCCAATGCCTGCGTCCCCAGGAAAACCACAGGCGGCCTTTCCACCGTGGCCATCCGCTGTCCCAAGACCGATGTCACCCGGGAAATCATACGGCTGGCCGGTGTTCCCATCGCCGCCCCCTCAGCCAATCTCTCCGGCAAGCCCTCCACCACCACAGCCCAGCACGTGCTCCACGACCACAACGGGCGCATTGACGCCATTGTAGACGGAGGTCCCTGCGCTGTGGGGGTGGAATCCACCATTGTGGACCTGACTGAGGCCCGCCCCCGGCTGCTTCGCCCCGGCGGGGTTACGCCGGAGGAGCTTCGGGCAGTTTTAGGCGGCCTGGTGATCGACCGGGCCGTCACCGCCCCCATCCGTGGAGACGCCGTGGTCAAGGCACCGGGGATGAAATACCGCCACTATGCTCCACAGGAGCCGGTGGTCATTGTCTCCGGTTCCCGGGAGAAGGCCGCTTCCTATATCCGCGCCCATTTCACCCCCGGTGACCGGGTGCTCTGCTTCGAAGAGGAGCTGCCCCTTTACGTCGGCTGCGCCCCTCTGGCCTATGGCCGGGAAGCAGACCCGGCCTCTCTGTCTGCCGGCCTCTTTGCCGCCCTGCGCATCCTGGACGATCCATCCATCGGCCAGGTCTTCGCCCGCTGCCCCGAGGGAGGGGGCGTTGCCTATGCAGTACAAAACCGGCTGAAGAAGGCCGCGGCCTTCCATGTCATCGATGCGGAGGCGGAGGTATGATCCTGGGCATCACCGGCGGCTCCGGCTGTGGGAAGACCACGGCCCTGAAAGCCGTGCAGGACCTGGGCGGTCTGGTTCTGGACTGCGACGCCATTTACCATGAGCTCTTAGCCTGCTCCCCTGCCCTGCTGGCTGCCATCGGCGCGCGCTTCCCTGGCGCGGTCTCCGGATCTGAATTGGACCGGAAGAAGCTGGGCCGGCTGGTTTTCTCCGATGAAAAGGCCCTTCTGGACCTGAACCGCATCACCCACAGGGCGGTGAAGGAGGAGGTTCTGGGCCGTCTGGCGCACAACACATCCCCCCTGGCCGCCATTGACGCCATCGCTCTCTTCGAGGGCGGGCTGGCGGAGCTTTGCCAATACACCGTAGCCATCACCGCCCCCTGGGAGGACCGGATTTCCCGGCTTATGGCCCGGGAAGGCATTTCCCGGGATTACGCCGAGGCCCGGCTTCGGGCCCAGCACGACAGCCGCTACTTCCAAAATCTCTGCGACTTCACCCTGGAAAACTGCGGAACCAAGGCTGCGTTTTACGAAAAAGCCCGGGCGCTGTTTGCTCAGCTCCTCGCCCCCGCTGCCCATCCCCATGCGAATCCCAAACTAATTATATATAGGAGGACCATCATGAGTAACGAAACCTTGCGCGAAACCCTTCTGTTCCAGCCCAAGCACGGCTATGACCGTCTGACCCCGGCCCAGAAAGCTGAAATGGAGTCCTACTGCAAGGACTACGCGGCCTTTATGGACGCGGCCAAAACCGAGCGGGAGGCTGTGACCTATACCGTAGCCGCCGCTGAAAAAGCCGGCTTCCGGCCCCTCGTCCCCGGCATGAGCCTGAAGGCGGGAGACAAGGTCTACCGGAACAACCGGGGCAAGAGCATCCTTCTGGCCGTCATCGGCGAGGAGAGCCTGAACACCGGTATGAATATCTGCGCCGCTCACATCGACAGCCCCCGGCTGGACATCAAGCCCAACCCCTTGTACGAGGACTCCGAAATTGCCTACCTGAAGACCCATTACTACGGTGGCATCAAGAAGTACCAGTGGACCACCGTGCCCCTGGCCCTGCACGGCGTGATCTATAAGAAAAACGGCGAGGTCATCACCGTCACCATGGGTGAAAAGGACACCGATCCCGTGCTGTGCGTATCTGACCTGCTCATTCACCTGTCTGGCGACCAGATGAAAAAGACCCTGGCTGAGGGCATCACTGGCGAGCAGCTGAATGTTATTTTGGGCACCATTCCCATGCCCGATGACGATGGCGCCGACCGGGTGAAGCTGGCCGTCCTGAACCTGCTCCACGAAACCTACGGCATTGTGGAAGAGGACTTCTTGTCTGCCGAGCTTACCATCGTCCCCGCCGGCAAGTGCCGGGAGGTGGGTCTGGACCGGAGCCTTTTGGGCGCTTATGGCCACGATGACCGGGTCTGCTCCTACGCAGCCCTGGCCCCCATGCTGACTATGGGTACCCCCGCCAAGACCGCTGTCTGCGTCCTGGCCGACAAAGAAGAGATCGGCTCCGTGGGCGTATCGGGTATGCAGTCCTACTGCTTTGAGACCTTCGTGCGGGACCTGTGCGACAGCCAGGGGGCCAGCCTGGACCGCTGCTTCGAGAACGCCTTCTGCCTGTCCGCCGATGTGACCAACGCCTTCGACCCCAATTTCGCCGAAACCTGCGACAAGCGGAACAACTCCCGGCTGAACTACGGCGTGGGCATCTGCAAGTACACCGGCTCCCGTGGCAAGGGCGGCGCCTCCGACGCCTCCGCTGAGGCCATGGGCTACGTTCGCACCCTCTTTGAAAATGCCGGCGTGGTGTGGCAGACAGCCACCCTGGGCAAGGTAGACCAGGGCGGCGGCGGCACCGTGGCAGCTTACATGGCCAACCGGAACATTGTCACCGTGGACGCAGGCGTCCCTGTGCTGTGCATGCACGCTCCCTGGGAGCTGGTCAGCAAGTTCGACACCTACATGACCATGAAGGCCATGACCGCCGTATACGCCGGGAAGTAACACTCCTCCCAGTGCACACCGGTGCAAAAAGTAAAACGGCTCCGCCTTCTGATAAACGGCAAGGCTGAAGCTTTAACCTCTTTGATTTTTAAATTTCATAGATTGGGGCCTGTTGCAAAATGTGTTTTTGCAGCAGGCCCTTTGCGCTGCGAACGGAACCCAAATCTTCCAGAGACTTTACGAGACCAACCCCAAATTCGGTCCAGAACCACGGAAAAGGGTTGGTTCCAAACGAGTCTGGAACCAACCCTTTGCAGAAAGGAAGATGAAAAAACAGGTGACTTAGAACTTCTGATCCAAAACCGTCAGAAGCTTGGCCGTCTGGGCGCGGGTGAGGGTGCCACGGGGCTGCATGGTGCCGTCGGGGAAGCCCTCAAAGAGGCCCTCAGCGGTAGCCCAGGCAACTGCGTCTTTCGCAAACCCGGAAATCTTGTCGCTGTCTTGGTAGACAGAGAGGTCAGCGCCCTGTGCAGGCTCCACCTTCAGGTATTCCGTGACATACCGGTACAGGAAGGTGGCGGCCTGCTCCCGTGTGACAGAGGCTTCGGGGCAGAACGCGGTATCCGTCACGCCCTTGGCCATGCCATTGGCCTGTGCCCAAGCCACGGCGTCAGAGTAGTAGCGGTTCTCCGCCACATCCGTAAAGGTGGATTTCTCCTCTACCTGGGGCTCACCTGCCATCCGGTAGAGAGTGGTCACCAGCATACCCCGGGTCAGCGTGCCGTTGGGGGCGAACAGGCCGTTGCCCATCCCCTCCATGAGTCCGGCATTCAGAACATAGTCCGTGTACTCGTGATACCAGCAGCTGGTGTCCAAGTCTGTAAACGCGCTGGACGCACAATGGGCAGGAATCTCCTCTCCCTGCTTCAGAATCTTGCCGCAAACGGTGCAAATCTCGTCGCCCGTGTAGCCTGCTTCTGTGCAGGTGGCCTCTTTGGCATTCCGCAGCTCCACCTCGTGGGTGGTCGCCAGCATGGTCTCTTCATAAGAGGGCTTCTCCTCGTTGACCTGGTGGTGCGTCATGGTAATATCTGTGGAAATGCAAGGCTTTGCCTGGAAAGTCAGGGTCGCGATGGGCTGCCCGGCGGCGATTTCCTCCGAATTGGCATAGGCAAACTTCACCGTGCCATCCCCGGTCACCACAGACTTGTAGCCAGCGTGGACCACCACATGGGTCAGTTCCAGTTTTTCCCCGTCGAACTCTACAGTAGCCACACCGTTGGTTGCGGCAACCTCCACGCCCTGGGCGTTCTTGGCGGTCACTTCCACCGTGATGGTCTTCCCGTCAGTCCCGTCCGCAGGCTGTGCGGCGCTTCCCGTCGCTACCGTGTTGGTGCTTCCCGTCATCTGGTTGGCAACCGAAGAAATATCCTGGCTGATCTCCGCTTCTGCGGGCGCATAGGCGAAGGAACGTGCGCTGGAGCAGATTTCATCTGTCCCTTCCCGGAAAACCAAATTGGTGTTGGCCTCTCTGCGCTGCTCGCCCTGGACATACAGACCGGAGATTGCAGACACGCCCGGCACGGTACCGATTTTAGAGCAAGACAGGGTTTCCTGGGTCAAATCCACAAAGTACAAGGTAGCGCCCGCTTCTCCATTGCTGCCAATGACCAGACCTTCCACAGAACCGTCGTTTACATAGGTCATGGTCATGGCGGTGGGGTCCTCAAACTTCTGGCCAATGTTGCCCAGAGCTGTGGGAATCAGGGTATAGCCAAGCCCCTTGTTGCTGTAATCATAATTTGCGTAGACCAGGAGCTGATACATGGTGCCGTCCGCACCCAAAGCGTAGTAAAGCTTGGCCTGGTAAACTGTTCCGTTCCAAAGCTCATAGGTGGTGTCGCCCAGATAAGCCAAGGCACCTATATCGCCATTCAAGCTATTTAGGCCAAAGATCTTCATGTAGCCAAAAACGTAGTCCGTCAGGAAGCCAAAGCCCTGGAAGCCCTGTCCATGGACGATCATGGCAGGATAACCGAAGGCCTCCATGGTAATGGATTCACCCGTTTCATTTAACAGGGTCACATCCTCCGCCGGAGCCGTGGTGGCATCGTGGAAGGCGTAGAGGTATACACATGCGCCGCCCATATCCTCGGCAAAACCGTTTTCAGGATCAACCTGGTAGATATAGCACAGATCGGTGAAATTGCTGTTGGTGCCATAAATCTTTCCATCGTGGTAGCCTGCGCCAGTCAACGTCGTCTCGGCATTTGCAGAAATAGTAGTGGACAAATCGCCAGTATCGATGGTGGCCCATTTGGTCCCCTCATCCGTGACAATCTGACCGCCAACCTCAACAGAAACACTTGCCAAGCCTTTAACGGTGATGGTGCAAGAAGCTGTGGCGTGACCGCCGCCGGCATCGGCCTCCACTGTGGTGGCGGTGATGGTGGCGGTCCCTTCCTTCAACGCAGTAACGCAGCCATTTTCATCCACAGAAGCCACGGCAGCATCGCTTGTGGTCCATGTCACCTGATTCTGATAGCTCATGGGCAGCACATGCGCTACCAACTCCTGCGTGTCGCCTTCATTGAGGGACACAGAGGTGGGCATCAGCTTGACAGTCAACTCCTGAATGCGCTCATACTGATACATGGAGACAACCGGGTACACCTTGTCACCGAAATCGCCTGCCGGGGAAGCCAGCTTGTTTTCCGGGTCAATGGCGTAGAGCTGCGTAGTCTCGCCATCCAGGCTGGAGGAGAGCAGCAGATAGCCCGTCCCTTCGTCATAGACCATGGAGGTGTGCTTGCCACTCGCAGTCTGAGACGCGCCGGACAGATTCAGACCGATGTTGCCAATTTGGTTGATGACAATGCCGTAGGATGTGCCATTGTCACAGGTGCAGATATCCAGCTTCCACAGGTCTCCGCTCTCAGTCACGATATAGTAGAAGTTAGCCGGGCAATCATAGTAGGTCTGATAAATGGTTTTCGGATAATCAATGGTTCCAGTGCCGCAGTAGGCAATGGCTGCCATAGGATCGTTATAGAAATACTTGCTGAGCGACCAATTGTGCAAAGTCCCCTCCTCCGGGTCAACCAGCTCAATTACAACACCGCCGCCGCAAATGCCTACAACCATATCGAACAAATCGCCAATGGCCGGCGCAGGCGCCGCAGCAGACCAGAGCCAATAGGCGTCCATCGCGCCACAGTCTTGCCGCAATTGGAAGCAATCGGCGTCATAGGCATACACATGACTACCGTCATGGACATACAGAACATCATTCAGGACGGTACCGCCCAGGAAGTGGTCAGCCTTCTCACTGACCGCTTCCCAGCCAGAGGGATTTTCGCCTGTAAAGTCAGCCCAGTAAGCATCATTGTCATCATAAACCAGGGCGGATAGGTTCACAGTATCCAGGCTTTCCACTGTCAGCTCACAGGTGGCCGTAAGCCGGGGTTCTGCGTTGGTAGTAACCGTGATGGTGGCCGTGCCCACATTGCGAGTCGTCACGAGGCCATCGGACACCGTCGCTACGGATTCGTTGGAGGAGCTCCAGGTCACGCTCTTATCCTCCAGCATCCAGGGATAAACCTCGGCACTCAGCAAGAAGGAGGAATTGGTAATGCTCCGTACCACGGTTCTGTCCAGCTCCACGCCGGTGGCATTCACCTGCGGCTGGCTGGCGCCGGCTGCAGGAGGCACAATGTACAGTCCGGTGACAGTGTTGTTCAGCTTGGAGCCACGCTTTTGATATTCATTAGGCTCCACATAGTTCTTGTTGACCGGCTCGCCTTTTCCGGTCTCAGGGTCCACCTGCACCAAATAGGAATAGTACGAAGTGCCCAGTGTGGTAGCGGTGGACATGTATAGAACGTCATTTTCGTGATCCCACGCCATAGAGCTATAATAATTGTAATAACCAATGGCATTGCTTGCGCTGTTGCCCACGGGAGCAAGATCTATAATCTTGCCATCCACAACATCGTCCAGAGTGAAAGTATACAGGAACCCGCAATCAACATTTCCATAGTTTGTTAGATAGAAGTTTCCATCATCATCTATAGTCATAGAAATTAGCGCCTTGTACATGGCAGGGGTTGTTGCAGGATTCGTAACCGTCACTTCTGCGACCTTTTCCATTTCACATGTAATCAAATCTATAGTAAAAATATCATTATTTGCACCAAGTGCATACAGGGTTTGATTCTGGTAATGAAAAGCCAAGTCCTTGATCTGAGGGGTCACATCCCCATAATATCCGGCCCGTACACAGTCATTCCATACATCCTGCGTGCCTACATACAGGTAGTGGTCCGAACCGGCCATGTAGACATTGCCGTCCACATACTCTGCTGCCGTTACATCGAAGTCCATGGGTTCCATATTTTCAAGGCCTGCATGGTCAGACTCGTCACTGTAATACAGCGTATCCGGATCGATCCGAACCCACCGTTTGCCAACACCTCGTGAATCGGCGGAGGTGAAAGCAAAAAACTTGCCAGCAGAGCTTACCTCTTCCCCGCCATAGTCCACAGTATAGGCGCTCACATTGCCGGCGTAATCCCCAACCAGAACCACGCACTCTGTGCCAATCTGGGCATCTGTCAAATCCAGCGTTGTGGAAGTCATTTCACCGGGCCCATCCTGGGCAGGAATGGCTGCAGCGCAGGCGATGGTATCCCTGGGCTTCATAACCTGCACGGTGGCAATATAATTGTTATCCTGGGCAGTTACCGTCAGGTTGCCGGTGAGCAAATCCTTGGTGATGGAAGTCACCTCCGGAGCCGTGTCATCCACCTTAAAGGTGTTGGACAAGAAAGCGCCCCGGCCAAGCTGACCACTTTCAATCAGTTCCTTCACCACAGCCTCAGTCAAACTGCCGTTCTTTTCATACAACTCGGGGATGGCAACCACAGAAACCGTGATGGTCTCATCTTCCTTCCCACCCAGCTCAGATACAGCCTTGTTCAGCGTATAGGATTTATAGACATTCTGCCAGGAGCCGCCGTTGACATAGTAGAAAGCGCCAAAGTTCTGATGGGTGATGGGATCCATATACAGAACTTCGCCATTTTCATTGGTCGCCACCATGGTAACGGCGGAGGAATTCCGAATCAGCGCCATGATCTGCCGGTAGATGATGGTGTCACTGCGGATAGCCCCCCGCCCTGCGGGGTAGGTTTCCTCTATCATATAGGGATTGATCGCATAATAATACTCTGCAGGGCTCCCGGCATATTTGATTTTTAAGGAACTGTCCATATAAGCAGCATAGGGGATGGTGGTATCACCATACAACTTGCTGATGAAGGTGCCACGGTCAAACATGGTAGCATCGGTCCAGTTGCCATAGAAGCCCAGAACCGGGATTGAGTGGGCAGTGCCCTCCACGCCCTCGGCAGTGGTCAACTGCTGTGCGAAGACAAAGCCCTGCACATAAGCGCCATTTCGATAGCTTTCATCCAGCCGGGCCTTCTGGTCCTCGGTGAGCTGGAACTTCACGGCGACTTCCAGCTTGCCTCCGGCAGGCAACGTTACCGTACCGGTGCCCAGCTTCTGCAGTAGCAGGTAGGCATCATAAGAGGTAACCTCTTCATCGCCGTTCAAATCTGCATGCTCACCAATGGTCTCCCGTTTCCCCAGAACGTAATCCAAGATGGCTTGCACATCTTCGCCGTTCACCAGCTTATCGCCAGTCACATCATACTTGGCAGACTCCAAATCCGGTGTCAGGTCCTTTCCATCCACGGTCCAGGTCACATTGGCCATCAAATCAACCGTCTCCGTGTCCAAATAAGTCAGGCCCTCTTCCGTGAACAGGTCCTGGGTGAACAGGGCAGAGGACAGAACATACTGCTGGGACTCCTGACGCAGGTTATTCAGCGCAAAGCCGAACTCGTAAACGCCGGTCTTCTCCGGATCATCCAGAAGCTCGACCTTCACCTTGCCGTCCTTCGCCGACTGGGTGGCGTTTTCGTCCATTAGAATGTAAGAATTAGCTGCTACCGCATCGCCCACATTGGCAAGGCCGGCGCCCTGACGAATGACCGGGTAGTAATTCCCGCTGGATTCCTCCACCATAGGTTTGGCGGTGGACATGAGCAAGCTCTGGGACAGCGCCCGGCTGCTCAGGCCGGTCTCCTCATCCAGCCCGTTCTCCTGGATGTACTGGGCAACCAGAGCAGCCATACCGGCCACCTGGGGAGCTGCCATAGAGGTGCCGGACATGGTGACGTAAGCCGTGCCCCCGTCTATGGTGCCGTCCACAGAGTAGATGGAGCCGCCGGGGGCGCTGATTTCCGGCTTCATTTCCAGCGTACCAGGCACACCATAAGAGGAGAAGGAGCTCATGGTATCGTAATCCTGGTCATACATGAAAGAATTGACGTCATCGTCAATGTCCATGGTTCCGGTGTAATACAGAACATTGCCCTCCCCGTCCTTCACTGGGGTGGAATTGGCGCGAATGAAATCACCATCCGCCTGGGTAATGGATACACAGGGCTCCGTTTTGGTGTAGGTGCTCAAGTCCATATTGATTACGCCAGGCTGATTGTTGTAAATCACGGTGGCAATGGCGCCGTACTTCACGGCGGCTTCTGCCTTCTCGTAGAAGGAATTTCCGCCTCTGGAGCAGATGGCAACCTTACCCTTCAGCACATCGGCCAGGGATCCGAAATCCTCTTCTGTACCGGTCCCGTCAATGAAGATGTACCCTTGCTCTCCGGCAAGCGTTTGCAGCTTTACATTGGAGTACTCCGTCTCCTGGAAGACGATGCTCTTCCCGGCAACCTGGAAGAAAATGCCCGTGATACCGGCATTATCCACAGAGGCAACGCACATGGAGTTGGTAAACGTACCAGGAGATCCGCCGGTGTGCATGCTCACATCATCGCCGTACAGATAGCCCTGCAGAGGGAGCTGAGAGGCCTGCGCCCAGTGGCCGGCGTTACCGGCGGAGATAACAACCATAGCGTCGCTGTCTACCAAGCCATCCAGAATATCCTGATATGTAGAACTACGGCTAAAACCAGGATAGGAAGAACCCAAGGACAGATTGATAGAAGCACAGCCCAAGACAATGGCGTCCTCAATGGCTGCCAGATAGTCCGAATCGAAAGCGCCGCCAGCCTTACCAAAGACCTTCATGACTACCACCTGGGCATCCGGTGCAACGCCCTGCACATAGGTGGTGTCCAGCGCCAGGCTGAAGGTGCCGTCCCCATTGGGAACATAGGAGTTGGCAACGGCGATGCCCGCTACATGGGAGCCATGACCGCCCTGGGTATCCTGGTTGTGATCCACATAGGCAGGCGTTTTATCCACATAGTTATAGCCGTAGGGAATTTTGCTGGTCTTATAGAGCCGCTGGGCAGTCAGAGCAGGCGTGCGCTCCTTGGCATTTAGCTGATCCAGCACAGCTGCAATGTCCTCGGTGTCCATGCAATCGTATGTCCCATCCAACTGAGACAGAGAATATGCAAAGGCCTCATCATCGAAGCACTGGTGGTCCATATCCAAACCGGTATCAATGATGGCCACCTTGGTGCCGGCGCCGGTGTAGCCCGCTGCATAGGCGCTGACCGTACCAATCATGTTGCGGGAGGTAGCCATGTTGGGGTCTGCAGTCCCCTCCTGATCCACAACACAGGGCTCATACCGCGTCTCTACGAAGACGTCCTGGACCCCGGGCACGTTTTGGATGGTTTCAATATCGCCATAGGTCACATTGGCGGAGATGATGTTGGCAGCCAGAGTCAGGTTCCATTGCACATCCAGCTTTGTACCCACTGCCCGCTCAATCCGGGCGGTCGTGGCGGCCTGCTCGTCCCGGAGCGCGGCGCGGTAGGACATGGCCTGTGCATTCTGGACGATATTCGCCGTGGAGTAGCCTACCTCCAAAGTAGACTTTTTGTCCATGACAATGGATACACGCACCACATCTGTGGGTGCATATTCCGGTTGTTCCGCAATTTCCTCTACAGGATCTTGCTGGAATTGCGGAGATATTCCGGATGTTTCCTTGAAGTCGAGACTGACGCTTTGGGCAGACTCTGCGTTGGCAGGAACCGCAAAGCCCCAAAGAATTGCCAGTACCAACAACAGGGAAAGAACGCGGGAACCGATACATTTCTTCATGGGTGTTTCTCTCCTTTGCATATTATTGCCGTCTGAAGGGGCGGCAACCTCTATATAACCGGCCAGGCTACACCGGTGATATATACCGCACAGGCAAGTTGCTTTCAGTTTGCCGCGGTGAACTGTTGCTTTTTATTATACAGAGGAAGAAGCCCAAATGAAATCAGTCGATATTTGGGCCGCATATCTCCTGCCTTTTGTGAGCTCAAGTATATTTTGAGTTATCTGTTCCATCTCCCTGGATATCCAAAAAATGGGAGATGTTCCGGGAGAAACCCACAGTTTACTAGATTTTTTTCTATCTCCTCTTGCACTTTTAAGAGAGAATCCATATAATACAAACAAACCTTTGCACAGGAGGTATGATTGCCTTGGATGAAAACCTGTTGAGTCAAAACATCATCCGCTACCGAAAAGCCGCCGGGCTCACCCAAGAGAAGTTGGGCAAGCTGCTTCATGTATCCATGCAAGCTGTATCCCACTGGGAACGGGGCGGTGCGCCGGATGTGACACTGCTGCCAAAGCTGGCCAACGCGCTGGGGGTGAGCATTGATGAGCTGTTCAATCATACCACCAACCGGCACTTGGATACTTCTGTGCTGCTGCGGGAGGAATTTCAACGAACACCGGAGGAGCACCGGTTTAGCAAAGCCAACGATTTGGCATGGGAGCTGTTCAAATCAGCCATTGGGGCCTACGATAACCAGGGGGACATGCTCTATCAGGTTGCAAACCTGCACGAGCGCATTAACCGGAAACAATACAAGGATCCCTCCTCTGTCCCCACAATCATCAGCTACGACTCCGATGACGGTATCATGAAAGCATCTGTAGCGGAAGATTTCCAGTATACTCTCATTATGCCGGAACCGGAGGATGGTTACGCCGCAGTGATGAAAAACGAGGAGGAATACGTCCGCCTGTTCCATCTCCTGGCAAAGCCCTACCGCCTGCGGGCCTTGGCTTATACCCACACCAGACAGCAACGGGCATTTTCTGCCGCCTTACTGGCAGAGGATCTGCAAATTGACTCTGCCTTGGCCGAAGAGGTCCTGACGGAGCTGGGCAAGCACAACCTATTGATGATGTCCCAGTTGGACACGCCAAATGGACCGCTCAACACGTATCAGCTCCGGCCGGGATGCAATTTGATTCCCTTTCTGTACTTCGGAGCAGAGCTCATGCGAAGTCTGGGACACTACAGCCTGATTTTTCCTGCTCGCCGCACAGCGCTGATGCGGGGAGCTCTTGGTGAAAACAGTCTCTCACCCCACTGGATCACAACTGCACATCAGGAAGAAAACCAACTCCCTTACGGAAAATACGGCATGGATTGACATACAAAGCTGTTTGGGCGGAGATCAAATCGCATTTGAGCCTCCCTGTGCTCCGAATTGAAGTTGCTGCAGCACTGCGGCTTGTCTTTGTAAGCCCCCAGTTGACCAACTTGGTAGATACTTCCGAAAAGCCGTAGGGATGGGCAAATTGGACATGGGAAAAAGATTTTCACTAGATGGACACAGAAAAAGTACATGCTGCTGCCCTGAAATATCCCCCCATGGGGCTTGCGTCGGGCTGTAACAGATGGTAAAATTGAGAGCCGATGAATTGTAGGCTCCATTGCCCGAGGAGCGCATCCATAACGCCTCCATCCCTATTGTTCTTGTGGCGGCGAGAAAGTGTGGACAGCCTTATGCCTGACAAACGAAACAATCATGGAGAAATCCGGGATTTGACCCAGGGTCCCATTCGAAAACAGCTGATTTCCTTTGCCCTTCCCCTATTTGCCGGAAGTCTCATTCAATTGTTATACAACACCGTGGACCTGATGTTCGTCGGGCGGGTCTTGGGCACAGAAGCTTCCGCAGCTGTGGGGGCCAGCAGCTTAATCGTCACCTGTATTTTGGGCGCATTTACCGGCCTGAGCGTTGGCGTCGGCGTTGTCACGGCAAAAGCGGTGGGCAGCGGAAACATCGGCAGGTTGAATCAAATCATTCATTGTGCCGCCGGTCTTACCTGTGTTCTGTCCCTAGTTTTCACCGTACTAGGCCTCATCATGGCGCCGGAGTTTCTCCGGTGGATTCAGACCCCGGCGGATGTACTGGAAAGCGCTACCGCTTACCTGCGTCTGTATCTGCTGAGCTTGATTTCCATTGTCAGCTATAACATGGGCTCCGGCATCCTGCGGGCCCTGGGAAATACCAAGTCGCCCACGCTGTATCAGCTCGCCGGAGGCATTGCAAACATCATAGGAAATACCTTGTTCATCTGTTTCCTGGACTGGGGCGTGCAAGGCGCGGCTCTGGCCACTGCCTGCTCCCAAGGGCTGGCCGCGTTTTTGATCATTCGGCACCTTTGCACCATAAAAACCCCCTACCGGCTCAGGCTGCGGCAACTCCAAATCAATGCCAGTATTTGTGGGCAGTTCCTGTTGGTTGGTATCCCCGCTGCCATACAGTCCATCGTGATCACCCTGTCCAATCTCATCGTTCAGGCTCATATCAATCAGCTAGGCATAGACAGCATGGCGGCTTTTACCGCCTACTTTAAAGTAGAAAACTTCATCTACCTTCCGATTATGGCCTTTGGGCAGGCATGCTCCACATTTACCAGCCAGAACATTGGCGCCAATCAAGTAGACCGGGCCAAACAGGGAGTCAAAACCTCCTTGTTCCTGGGAATCACCGTCACCATTTCTGCATCGGTCCTCACACTCTGCTTCTCAGATTTTGCATTTGGCCTGTTCTCCAAGGAGCCTGCCGTCATTGCATTGGGGACTAAAATCGCGTTTGTTGCCTACCCGTTCTACTTCATTTACGTATTTCTGGAGGTATATGCCTCAGCCATTCGCGGAGCTGGAAAGGCGCTTCCGGCCATGCTGATCGTGGTGATCAATATGTGTGTGGTCCGGACCTGCATTTTGAAAGTTGTGCTGCACTTCTACCCAAACGCATTGGGTGTAGCGGCGGTTTATCCCCTGACATGGGCATGTACAGGACTGTGCCTGTTTCTTTATTATAAAAGCGGAGGGTGGTTCTCTGCACAAACGGACGTTGCACGCAAACGAATTTCCGTTGGGCAGCGGTAGGGGCAAACGCAAACCTGCACCGTCACAGCCCGCCCGTCAGCATCCAGATATACGGGCGCTTCCACCTGACTGGCCCCGATTTCCGCATGGACCGTCAAATGTGGCGTGCTTTCGGCATCTGCGAACGCGATGGTGGCCATGGCGAAGACCAGAGTCTATGCCAGAAGCAATGCTGTGATTCTCGCTTTTACGTCGTTCTTCCTTTCTTTTTTGAGATTTTGATACGTCATCGAAGGCCGCCAATGGCTTCCTGATGTATCCACTTGTGATTTCTCCCCACTTAAGGTATCCCATGGCACTTAGCAGAAGGAAATCGCGTTGTTTTGCAAAAATCAATAAATAAGCGCGCTCAGAAAAGGAAAGACCACATAATAAAATATTCAAGATAACTAAAAATAAAAGACGCTACGCAAACGGTTCGCCGAGTGCATAGCGTCTTTTCCATCTGCCGCCAAGTTCCAGCAGAAGTGCCCGGGCCCGCAACCCGGGGCACTTCTGCTGGAAATTCAAATTTTGGAAACCCTTACGGTTTTATACGTTCTCACTATAGCGCAGGAAGATAGTCGCGATCTGCGCCCGGGTTGCGTTGCCTCTGGGATTCAGGAGACCGTCCATGCCAGTGACGAGTCCCTTGTCCACCGCCCAGGCCAGCGGTTCCTTGGCATAGTCGTGAATGGCTCCATGGTCGCCAAACTCCGTCAGATCGTAGTCTCCCGTCACGTCCTCACCAGCCAGATTCGCGTACCGGTACAGGAAGGTCACCATCTGCTCCCGGGTCACCGGTGCATGGGGAGCAAATACCGTGGTGCTTACGCCTTTGGCGATGCCGTTTTTCGCCGCCCAAACCACTGCCTTGCCGTAGAACCGCTCCATATCCACATCTGTGAAGGGGCTATCGCCCTCTGTCTCCGGCTCCCCGGCCATCCGGTACAGGGTGGTCACCAACTGGCCCCGGGTCAGGGTCCCATTGGGCTGAAATAGACCGCCTCCCATTCCTTTCATGATGCCGTGTTTCACCACGAAGTCCACGCCCTCGTGATACCAGCGGCTGGCGTCCACATCCTGGAAATCTTTGGACGGACAATGAGCTCCATTGGCCTCCACAGTCTGACTCTCCCTGGCCTGGCAGTGGGCGCAGGTCCGGACTTCGACTCCGGGATGGAAGCAATCCTCCGCAATCTCCTTGGTCCATTCACCCCAAGCATGACCCAAGGCTTCGACGTAGCCGTCCACGTAGTGGTCTTCACAACGGCTGCAGGTGTGGGTGGTATAGCCCTGCTCCGTGCAGGTGGGTTCTGTTAGCACAGCCTCGTAATCATGGCCCAGGGGTGCCGTGAAATGATCGTGATACTCGTATCCACAGGCGAAGCAGAGGTACTGCTCATAGCCAGAGGAGGTGCAGGTGGGATCTACCACCGTCTTGTTGTACTGGTGGCCGGTGGCGGTGATGTTCTCCTCTCTGGTGGCATGGCAGCTCACACAAGTATAGCGCATGACGCCGTCTTCCGTGCATCCAGCCTCTTGCTTCACCACCCCCTCGTCCCAGGTGTGACCCGTGGCGGGGATCGTCTCTGTCCGGGTCTCGCTACAGTGGTTGCAGGCAAAGGTTCGGACGCCGTCCTCCTCACAGGTAGCAGGGGTCGTGACGCTGCCCCCATCCCAGTCGTGGCCCAAGGCCTCGGTGTAACCGTCTACGTAGCTGTCGCCGCAGCGGCTGCAGGTGTGGGTGGTGTAACCTTGCTCGGTGCAGGTGGGCGCCGTTACCTCGGCCTCGTAATCATGCCCCAGAGCAGGAAGGAGTTCTCCCTGGCGGATCAGCAGGCCGCAGTCCTTGCAATAGGTATCTCCGGTGTAGCCGGGCTCCGTGCAGGTGGCAACTTTTTCGTTGCGGAGCTCCGTATGGGTGTGGGTAAACTCCACGGGCAGTTGCTCCACATAGCCGGGCTTCTCCCCATTGGCCTCCTTGTGGGTCACCGTAATATACGTATTTTGGGTGTTTCCTTCCTTTACCGCGAAGGTCAGCGTAGCAACAGGCGCTCCGGCCTCCAGAGCTGCCGCGGCAATGTAGCCGAAGGTCACCGCACCTGCAGCTGTTAACCGGGCGGTGTAATCACCGGAAATCCGGACGTCCTTCAGTTCCAAAGCTGAAGCGTCATAGGTCACCGTGGTCAGTCCGTTATTGGCTGCCAAGCTGCTGCCCTGTGCATCCTTCGCAGTCACTTCCACCGTGACCTCCCGCTCCTCTTCGCCAACTATAACGCCGGACATCGGCTCCTCCGCCCGGCCTGTGGTGGGGGCAACTCTCGTCATGGTAAACCGGGCGCTGGGCTTTGCAGCCGCCGGCTCTCCCATCTGGGCGTCTGCCGCCTCCACCGGCTCAGCATCCGTGAGGTCGCGGATTTGGTGGCTGGCTTCTGCCTTGGCGCCCCCTTCCGCTGCATAAAGGGCTGCAGGACCTGTGGAACTACCCACATTTCCAATGGGCGTCGCGTCATAACGGGGGATCTCCGCGTCAGTCACTTCAATCATCTGATAGAATGTGCTCGTCTCCCCATTGAAGGCAGACAGGTACAAATTTCCGTCCTCACCCGTAATGAGGGAGCAATACCGGTAACCCTCGTGGCTGTCAAAGCTCTCATACTGGGCAAGGTTGCTGGCATAGAGCCGCATGAAGTTTCTATAGCCTTCGCTATCCTCGTATACCCACCAGTTCCAAATATAGCCGCCGTTGTCCAAAAGCACAAAATGCTCTGCGTCATACTCCGCTCCATACCGCTCAATGCGCTCATAGCCCAAGCTGGTCACCGCCACCAAAGCGTTGGTGCTTGCAATGTCCAGGTAATCCCGGAGGTTGAAGGAGACTGTGTCCAAATTCATGGGGTCCTTGGGGGTGAGGAAGTAGCTGTTGTAAACGCCGGTAATTTTGGGTGCTTCTTCCGTGGAGAAATACTGGCTGTACGCCAAGTCCCAGAACGGAGCCCCGGCTGCGTTGGCAGCGCTGGCTTCTGATTTGCCTGTGGACGGGTCCACACGGTGCATGTTCCATGCTTTCGACTCCCCATCCATGATGTACAGCTTATCATTCTTCGTGTCCCGGGTCACGGAAATCAGGGAGGTATCCAACTCCTTCTCCTTGCTCCAGGTGCTTTGAGCCATGTCCCAGCTGAAGAGCACGGAGTTGCCCTCCTGATCCTGGAGCGCACCCTTCAGGGTAATCTCCACAGACTCCACGGTCACGGTGCAGGACGCGGAGACGTCCGGGTTCCGTACAGAGGTGGCCGTAATGACCGCCGTTCCCGACGTCACACCGGTCACCACACCGGTTTCATCCACCGTGGCAACCTCCGGATTGGCAGAGCTCCAGGTGACGCTTCGGTCCGTTACCGTCCAGGGCAGTACCGCAGCGGACAGGGTTACGCTGCTGCCTCTGAGAAGGGTCACCGTCTCGGGGGAAATCTGAATGCCGCTGACCTCTTCCGTGGGGGTAGTCCAGTCGCTGCCAGCTGCTTGTTTCGGGATGATCAAACAGGACATCTCGTGATCCAGGTTGTTATATAGGGAGTAGGTCCCGGCTTCCGGGTCAATTTCAAAATAATACGCAAACCCATAGGTGTAGCCCTCATAGGTCATGGTGGCATAGCTGACCCAGCAAAGCAGGCCGTTGTTGGGATTGACTTCCATGGCCTGAAGGTACTGGGTGGTAGACAGGGAAGTTTCCACCGCCAGCTTCACCCCAGTCAGGTCTCCTGCATCCAGCCTGGTCTCAAACAGATAGGCGTCCCGGGTGGTAATTTCTCCGTTTCCGTCAAAATCAGCGTGCTCCCGGTGAGAAACGGTGGTGCGGACTCCGGTGGCGTAATCCAGGAGCGCTTGCACATCCCCCGTGCTCACCGTTCCATCGCCGTCAAAGTCGTATTTCACCGGTGGTTCAGTTTTCAGGCTGTCCAGAGTAAACTGCCAAATCTTGCCTGTGCCATATTCATTGCAGTAGAAGGTGCCATCCTCGCTGCAGGCCAGGGTATTGGTGGTGACAGGGATTTGCCCCACCACCTGAACCTCAGCCGTGAATCTGTCTACAGTCACGAGGCTGCCGTCTGCCACGCCGTAGATCTTCCCATCTGCCGGATTATAGGCCATGTCGGACAGCACCGTGCCCAGATTGGCAACCCGCGTCAGATTGGTCAACTCGTCCTCGGGCATGACATACAGGTCGCCCTCATCTGTGGAGGCCAGTACATAATGGTCCACAATGGTAGCCGCATAGAACGTCAAGTCAGAGGGGGCATAGCTGGTGAGGTCGGAGCTGAATGAGTCCCTGGTAAAGCTGGTCCAGCAGCCTTTGTCCAGGTCAAAGGCAATCATCTCAGGCAGCTCCTCCTGTTCACCTGTCTGCACCTCCACTTTGTAGGTGGCGGTGTTCATGGCATAGTCCGTGACCTGCACCAGGAACTTGCTTCCCTTCACGTCCGTCAGATCCAGGGCATATTGGGCCTCCTTACCGGCCTGAATCTCCTGCTTTGCACCTGCGCGCCCCAGCAGTTCCGTTCCGGCTGCGTTGTACAGGGCCACAGCCGCCACGTACTGATTATCCTGAGCCGTAATCAGCATCGTATGGTTGACCAGGCTCACCAGGATGTCCTCCACCTCCGGGGCAGTGTTATCCACCACAGCAGGGACCCGGAAGGAAGCGCCCTCGCCCAGAGATTCCCAGTCCACAATGGCGTTTCCATCCGAATCGTAGGAGACGTTGTATTCCGGCGCCAGAGTCAGGGCAATCTCCAATTGGTCCCCCTCACTGGCGCCTTGGGGGCGGAAGCCGACTCTGAGGCCATAGCCTGTGTTCAGCCACTGGCTGTAATTGCTGTAGTAATAGGCTCCGGAGACGCCGCCAGGGAAGGCCTCTGCCAGGATTTCTCCCCCTTTGCTCAGGTTCCTTACCTGGAGGCGGGATGCAGACGCATTCCGAATGGCCGCAAAGTTGACGTGGCTGATCTGGTCCCCATTTACACCGTTGATGGCGTTGCGCTCCGGCATATAATGCTCGTCCTGCACCACAGGGTTGCCGCCGAAGTAATAGCTGGAGCCCGGCGCCTGGGCATAGGAAACCAGGAAGCTGTTGCCACTGATGCCATTGTTGTCATACAGGTAGGGATACCGTTTCTCAGCGCCCATGACGTATTCGGCGCGGCTGCCTACGTCATACATAGAGGGGTCCGTCCAGTTGCCGTAGAAGCCCAGCACCGGGATGGAATGCTCCGTTCCCTGCATGCCCTCCTCCGTGACTTCGCCCTTGGCATATACAAATCCTTCCACATATGCGCCCGCAGGATAGTCCGCCTGAAGCTTCGCCTTCTGCTCATCCGTCAGGACCACGGTGACCTGGATGTTTGTCTCGCCGCCAGCAGGAACCGTAATGGTCTTCCCGGTGCTGAATTCCACAGCAGCGTCCAGAGCAGCAGTCTGGGTGTCCAGATAGCCGGTTCCGTTTTCCGTAAACACAGCCTGGGTGAAGAAATCGGCAGACAGCTCATAGGGGAGCGCCCGGTCCGTCAGGTTGTGGATGGAGAAGGAGAACTGGTAGGCGCCGGTTCTCTCGGGATCGTCTCCCAGCTCCACCTTCACCTTGCCGTCGGCATAGGACCGGGTAGCGTCCTCGCCCATGAGGAGATAGCTCTCTGCCAAGATAGCTGCACCCACATTGGCAAGGCCAGCGCCCTGCCGCAGGATGGGATAATAGGCTCCGCCGTTCTCCTCCTCCCGTTGAGGAACTGCTGTGGACATAAGCAGACTCTGGGCCAGCTGCCGGGACGTCAGGCCGGTTTGTTCCGCCAGGCCCGTCTCCCCAATGTACTGGGCCAGCAGAGCCGCCATGCCGGCCACCTGGGGAGAGGCCATAGATGTGCCGGACATGCTCTCATACGCATCGGACCCTCCCAGCAGCGGGCCGCCTGTTTCGGCCTGGTGACTGCCGTTCAGGGAGTAGATGTTACCGCCCGGGGCGGTGATCTCCGGCTTCATCTCCAGAGAGCCAGGCACACCCCAAGAGGAGAAGTCGCTCATGGTGTTGTACGCCCCCGGCAGCACCTGGGAACCAACCCCCTTTTGTATCGTCAGCTTGCCCTCATAGTACAGCACGTTGCCCTGGCTATCGGTGACAGGGGTGGCCTTTTCCTTTAGCATGGCGCCATCGGCCCGGGTCATGGAAACACAGGGGGCGGTGTAGCCATAACCAGTCAGATCCATGTTGATGGAGCCCTTGTCGTTGTTGTAAACCACGGTGGCAATGGCGCCTGCCCCAATTGCCGCGTTGGCCTTCTGATAGAAGGAGATTCCGCCCCGGGAACACACTGCCACAGTCCCCTTCAGCGCCTCGCCCACAGCAGCCCAGTCCGCTTCTGTGCCATAGCCGTCTATGTATACATAGCTCTGCTCACCGGCCAGGGTAGTCAGAGGCAGGTTCCCATAGGTTGTACTCTGGGTGTAGACGATGGTGGAGCCGCCTACTGTAACATACTCACCGGTGATGCCCCGGTTATCCACGGAGGCCACAGCCAGGGAGTTGGTATAGGTACCCGGCGTGCCATTGGTCTGCATGCTCACATCGTCGTCATAGAGGTAGCCGCCGCTGCTGGCGTTCTCCATCCAGGCGCCGGAGTTGCCGGCGGACATGGCAGCCACAATGCCGGACTTCTCCAGGTTCTCCATGATCTTCTGATACTCCTGGCTGGCATGGCGGGAGGTGCCGGGGTTGCTCGCGCCCAGGGACAGGTTCACGGCATCACAGCCCAGAAGGACAGCGTCCTCAATGGCCACCATGTAGTCCGAGTCATACGCGCCGCCGTTTTGGCCAAAAACCTTCATGGTGATAATCTGGGCGTCCGGAGCCACGCCCTGCATCAAAACCTCGTCCAGAGCCTTGGCGTAGGTGCCATCTCCACGGGGGATATAGGCGTTGGCTGCGGCAATGCCTGCCACGTGGGAACCGTGCTCGGACTGGGTGTCATGGTCATGGGTAACCTCCAGGCTCCTGTCCACGTAATTAAAGGCAAAGGGCAGCTTGGCATTGCGGTACAAATCCTTTGCCGTGGCGTTCACATGAAGCTGACCCAGCACAGAGGCAATCTCCGCCTCATCCAAAAGGTCCAGCTTTTCCAGGTAGGCTTCCTCCGTCATACCGGCTGCCTCGGCCTGCTGGGACAGGGAGTACCGGAACGCGCCCTCGTCAAAGGACTGATGGTCCGTGTCGGTACCGGTGTCAACGATGGCAATCCGGCTGCCCGCGCCGGTATATCCAGCGGCCCAGGCCCCGTTGGAGCCAATCATGGAGGGGGAGGTGCTCATATGCGGATCGGCAGGCAAATCGGTCTGCACCACATCCGGCTCATACTGGGTCTCCAGGAAGACTCGCTCCACCTCCGGGATTCTCTCAATGGCCTCAATCTGGCCATAGGCCACATTGGCAGAGATGAGGTTGGCCGCCACAGTCAAATTCCAAACCACGTCCAGCTTTTCGCCGGTGGCGCGCTCAATCTTCTCCTGCACCTGGGCTTGCTCCTTGACCAGCGCTCCACGGTAGGTCATGGCGGCAGGGTTACTCCCCATGTGCTCTGCCTGGAAGCCCGCTTCCAGGGTGGACTTCTTTTTCAAAACAATGGAAACACGCACCAGGTCCGTACTGGCGTGGCCCGGTTCCTGCTTTTCTTCCGCCTCCTGCTCCAGCAGGGAAGCGGACACCGCGCTGTTGTCCACCTGCGTGAAGCTGACCCCATCTCTATGGGCGGTGCCGGCTGCACTTGCTGGGGCGGCGAAGCCCCACAGCAAAGCTAAAACCAGCAGCAGGGAAAGCAGGCGGGATTGCACATGCATCTTTTTCATACTCATTCTCCTTTTCCAGATATCTTGCCGGAAAGTGGCCGGCGACTCCTCTTAAAATCGGCGTAGGCAACGCCAATTGAAGATTCCGGGACAGTTTCCCCGTAACTCCCATCCCCTTGGCTGAGGCTCCGATATGGTTCGTTCTGATATTACCACTTTGAATTTCCCCTGCAATTATTGTACAAATTTAGTATAGCACAGTTTTTACCTGGAAGAAAGGTAGCAGATTTGGGAAAAAACAATGGGATTCGTCCCTGGAGCGGCCCTATTTTTTACGGTTCATGAAATGTAAGGATCATTCGCCCATCCAGCGGAGCCATGACTGAGGAACGGCGAAATCTAGCCAGTTGATATGCAGTTTCGTAAAAAAGGAAACATGTTACGTCTTGATCGGTCTTGCCTACCGGTCTGTCAGATATCGCCGCTCCTCATTCGACCGCCTGGCGGCGGCCACCTTCTCCCCGGGGGCATACTCGTACAGTTAAGACGAGCACCGTTCGGTTTTCAAGGGACCAGTTGTGGGAGACGGCGTAGGGTGCGGCCTCCCGGACGCACCGGCAGGAGAGACTGGCCGGTCGCTGGGGACCCGGGCAAATTCGTAAACTATACGCATATGCCCCGGGGAAAAGCAGGGCGCTGCCGCGCCAGGGCAGGAAAAGGAAATGCCGCTGCCCCGGACGGCCTCTCTCCGTCAATTGACAGGGAATATCATCTCTGCTATAATAAAATCCATTCCACAGAAAAAATAAAATTTTCTGACAAACCGGAAGAGGAAGGGAGCATCAGGCGATGGTGCAGTGGCTGCATATCTCGGACCTGCATTTTCAGCCAAATACAGATCCGGATCAGGAGAGTCTCATCCGCGCCTTACTGGCAGATTGCAGAAGCCGGAAGATCCAGGCGGACTTCGTGGCGGCAACCGGGGATTTCCACAACTTTTGGGATACCGGCAATTACCTGGCCTCCTGGAGGTTCCTGCATACCCTGATGGAAGCCCTGGGGCTGGATATCACCCGGGATTTATTTCTCGTCCCCGGCAATCATGATGTGAATCCGGTGGAGGGGGCCGACCCGGTGCAAGCCTTCCTCACCCAAGCGCAGGCAGACTGCAGGGACCTCCATTACGCATGCACCCTGACGAAGCATGGGGACCTGCTAAATCCGCTGCTGGAGCGCTTCCGCAGCTACCGCGCCATGGCAGGTGCCCTGCTCCCAGTCTATGGAGCAGACGGCCTGGACCCGGCTGGCGTCCACGTGCGTCCATGGCGGGACCGGCTCAACATCCTGCACCTGAACACCGCCCTCCTGTCCAACGGGGAGCGGGACCACATGGACGCGGTGGACCTTGGCGCCGCCTGCAGCCCGGCCATTCAGGAGCAGCTGAAGGGCGGCCTGCCCACCCTGGTCCTGGGCCACCACAGCTTCCACGACCTGCACCCCACGGTGAAGGACCGGCTGGTGCAGCTGTTTAACCAGTCAAACGTGTGGGGCTACCTGGCCGGGGACAAGCACCGGACCAATTACCAGGGAGACACCTATTTAATCGACCGGAAAGCCGGCGTAGAGGCCTGGCCCAACCTGGTTGCCAGCAAGCTGGCTGCCGCCGCTGACGACTCATACTCGGAATTCGGCGTGGTGCACCACCGCTGGGACGAGCACAGTACCGTCCAGATCACCTACTGGAACTGGGAGCCCCAGAGCAGCGGCACCGGCCTGACGCCCCGGTCGGGACGCACCTACCCCATGTGCAGCGACCTGGACAGCGAACTGTACTACGACCTGGCGGAGCGCCTGGCCAAAACCCGCAGCCAGCACCCCAGCTTCCAACTGATGGAGGTGGACGAGAACCTGTTCCCCGAGGCCCGGCTCCAGCTGGAGGAATGCCTGGCCCAGGGCAGCGCGGCGGAAGCGCCCCGGCCCCTGGCGGCGTTTTTCCAGGAGAGCTGGAGCAGTCCCACCCAAAACCACCTGATGCTGGAGGGGGAAGGGGGCATCGGAAAAACTGTGGCCCTCCTCTCCCTCACCACCCGGGAGCATTTCCTGCCACAGAACCATGGAACTTCCGGCAGGTGACA
>OFMD01000096.1_pt1 | contig 78552 bp, 78 predicted proteins | sample 1541211 | NCBI WGS metagenome assembly OFMD01 (sample SAMN04209231, study PRJEB22552) | human gut metagenome | biome: gut; material: feces | host: Homo sapiens | place: USA: Oklahoma | reverse complement strand
ATAGATTTCTACCAGTGACCAAAATCTATTTTGCGCATAACTCTTGACACTACCCACTCCATCTCCAGGTCAGTTGAAAATTGGAGCCAACCGGACCTGCAAAATGGAACCAGCTGTTGACCTGGTCGCAAGTCTGAACCACACCCCCCTGGATCAGGGGAACCTCCGTACCATCTTGCAGGAGAAGTGCCATTTCCTGGACGGCGCCCAGCTTTGTTTCCTCCCCCTCGGAGATGGTAGCCACTGTGACGCCGCGAATGGTAATCGAAAACGGCGTCATAGCAAACTCCTGCACTTGTTCATGATCCAAAGTAAGGGCGCGTGCGCTGGTGCAAACTGTGGGAATGTCCAGCATACATATGCCTTCTGCCAGAATCTCAGGAGGCTGCTCTGGAGCTTCTGTGGGCTGGGTAGTGTCTTCCTTGGTCTGGGGAATTGGGCGATCTTGCATCGCCAGGTACAGAGGGAAGGACTCTCCCTGCACAAAAGGCCGGTTCACCGTAAACACAGAAATTCCAATACGTTTGCAAGTCTCAGTTCCATCCGGCAGAACCCAGTGGTCCCAGCTAATGGCCCCTCCGTCCGGGAGCGGATCAGGATGATCCCGGTTGAACGCACTCAAGTCATAGAGCAGATCCACATCCGCCAGCCTTGCCTGCCCCTCCGCATCCAGAGGCGTGATTTCCAGAACCACGTTGGCGCTGTCTGTGGTAAACAGGCTTTGGACCACCTGCACCCGGAAATGGTCCATGGTAAGCTCTGCCAGGACTCCCTCCTGAATCTGGTCTTCCCATTGGACTGCCTCCCGGCCCAGCATTTCCTGGAAGGTCTGTGACCGCAAAAACGTAGCAGCCAATGCAGTGGTAACCAAAATTGCCACCACCGCTGCCGCCAGGGAAATCCGCCGCAATGGGCGCCGCCGGTGGGTTTCCCTGGCCTTTTTCTCCATGGCACTGCGAATCTTCCGATCACAGTCGTCCGGCATGTGAATTTGATTCATTACATCTCGATACCGCTCAAGCATTTGTTTCCTCCATTTCACGTTTTAGCATAGCTCTTGCCCGGTTTAGCCGTGTGGTGACACAGGAGCGCCGGATGCCAAGAATTTCTCCAATTTCCTGAGTGGAATATCCCTCGTAATAAAACAGATATACCACAGCGCGATATTTGAACTCCAGCGCCTGTACCAATTCAAAAAGCAAGGAGTCCTGAGGCTCCGCAAACGGGATCTCCGGAATTGTCTCCTGAACCAGATGACGCCGCTGCCGGAGCATGCTTCTGGATTCATTGGCGGCCACCTTCAGCAGCCAATTTTTCTCCTTGCCCGGGGTCAACCTGCTATAGTGGTCCATAAGCTTCAGGAAAACCGTCTGGCTTATGTCCTCTGCATCGGCAATTTGGCCTGTATAGCTGAGGGCCAGGCGAAAGACGTCATCCCGATAGGCATGGTACAGCGCTTCCACTCCCTCCAAGCCACCACCTCCTGTTCTTGTTTTGAACATGTTCTGCATATACAACGCAAAGAGCCCACCCGATGTCACATAGCCGCCCATTATTTTTACCCTCATATTTCCAAAATTGCAAAAAAGCCTTGACAACCTGCAGAAAAAGTGGTAGATTATACAGGCTGCCAGAGACAGCAGGAGGCTTTGCCGTAAGGGGGTTCCCGTCCTGCCGAGGTTTGCGGAATTTGTGTACGCATGTTCTGTGTCCTCATGTCTTGTGGCATGAGGCATTTATTTTTTCGGAGGTGACACTTTCATGCCCAACGCTAAGGTTCTTGAAAGCAAGAAGGCAATCGTTGATGAGCTCACCGGGAAGATTCAGGGCGCCAGCGCCGTGGTCTTTGTGGACTATAAGGGCATCAATGTTGCTCAGGATACCGACCTGCGCAAGCAGTTCCGGGACGCTTCCGTGGACTACTCTGTCGTGAAGAACACGCTGACCCGCTTCGCCGCCAACAAGGCCGGCTACAGCCAGTTCGACGAGCTTCTCAACGGCACGACTGCCATGGCCTGCACCACCGGCGACCCCATCGCGCCCGCCCGTATCGTCTGCGAGTTTGCCAAGAAGAACAAGAACGTCCTGTCCATCAAGGGCGGTCTGGTGGAAGGCTCCGTCCTGACCGCCGAGCAGCTGAACTCCTTCGGTGAGCTGCCCAGCAAGGACGCCCTCATTGCCCAGGTTCTAGGTACCTTCCTGGCTCCCATTTCCAGCCTGGCTTTTGTTCTGGACCAGATCCGGATTCAGAAGGAAGGCCCCGCTCCTGCAGAGGAAGCCCCTGCGGAAGCCTAACCCATCCATCCCACTTATTACACTTTAAAATTATTTTAGGAGGATATTTACAATGGCTAGTGAAAAAGTCACTGCTCTCGTTGAGGAAGTTAAGGGCCTGACCGTGCTGGAGCTGTCCGAGCTGGTACACACCCTGGAGGAAGTGTTTGGCGTATCTGCCGCCGCCGCTGCTGTTGCCGGCCCCGCTGCCGCTGCCGCTCCCGTGGAAGAAGAGAAGACCGAGTTTGACGTGGTCCTGAAGGAAGTCGGCGCCAACAAGATCGCCGTCATCAAGGTGGTCCGCGCCGCCACCGGCCTGGGCCTGAAGGAAGCCAAGGAGATCGTGGACAACGTCCCCAAGGCTCTGAAGGAAGGCATCTCCAAGGAAGACGCCGAGAAGCTGGCCGAAGAGCTGAAGGGCGCCGGCGCTGTTGCCGAAGTCAAATAAGACCCTTTGACCAAGTGAATTGCGGTGCTGTAGCGGCAGTAATGCTCCTGCAGCACCGCTTTTTTCTGAACCTATGCAGTTCGGAAATAGGGTGAAGCCATATGAATGTGAAATACATTTACGCACATTTTCCAGCGCGCAGATGAACGTAAATGCGGCAGCGCCCCCACGTGAGAGCGCTGCCTGTAACAATACATTATTCCGGTTTCCTGGTAAAAGCGGCCCCTGCCACCTTGGGTCCGGCATTTGCGGCAATCACCGCGCCGATTTGGTAGGCAGCTGCCGGGGGATAGCCTAGCTTTTCCGTGAGGAGCTTTGTCATCTCCTCCCGTGAGCTTTCGTCGCTGCCGTAAATCACCTCATAGGGGGTCCCGGGGAGGATGCTCTCGGCGGTCATCTCCGCCACCTTCTGGGCCAGCTTGGCGTCGCCCCGGCATTTTGCCGCCGTGGTAATGGCCCGGTCAAAGATTTTCATAATGGGCTTTAACCCCAGCTTGTCCCCCAAGAATGCGGCGGCGCTGGGAATCCGGCCGGACTTGGCGGCATATTTGAGGGTGTACATGCCAAAATACACCTGCCTCTGGGGCAGGCAGTCCCGGAGATAAGCGGTGATGGCGGTAGCATCGGCGCCGGACTCTGCCATACGGGCAGCCTCTATCACTGGCGCGCCGTAGAGGGCGGAGTAGCCCAGGCCGTCGAAGCTGTGGATGTGTACCCGGTCCCGGTATTCCGGGTGTTCTTCAAAAAACTGCTCAGCGGCCAGAAGAGAGTTGCCATAAGTGGCCGAGCCTTCCGAGTTGATGAGCACCAGGATCAAATCGGTATATCCCGCCTGGGCCTCCCGGAGATAGATCTCCTGAAACTGGAAGGGGTTTACTTGGGCGGTTTTGGGAATTTCATCGCACTGGGCCATCCGTGCATAGAATTGCGCGTTATCCATATCTACCCGGGTGGTATAGGACTCGTCTCCCAGGGTCACCTGGAAGGGAATCACGCGGATGCCATATTTTAACTCATCCTCACTGGAAATGTCACTGGCCGCGTCGGTGATGATTTTAATTTTGCTCACAGGATGTCTCCTTTTCTGAGGGCTGCGACCGGAACTGCCGCGCCACTGTTTTTATGGATTGCTACAAGCCACAGCAATGGATCGTCCCTGCCGGTATGCCTCACCAAATGGTAATGGACCAACGATTTTCAAAGGTTTGTCCCGGCGCCACAGTGGTCATGTCCGGCATCTGGCTCAGTTCTTCCACCAGATTGTCACGCCCGGGGAGAATGGACCAGGGCTCAATGCACACATAAGGCGCGTCAGTCTGGGGCTTGTGCCAGAAGCCCACATAGGGCATCTGAGGATAGGCCACAGTGACCCCATGGCTGCCCTTGGGAGAGGACAGGGTGACCTGCCGGGGCGCTCCGGCGAGAACCACGGCGTCCAGGTCAAACAATTCATGGCGCAGAGGGAGCTTCCGTCCCTCTTCCAAGGGATACGCCGGCCGCTCCGGCGCCACCTGCAACGCCGGGCTGAACACCACTTGGCGCGGGGTGCAGGCCTCCGGGAAAGTCAGCTCATAGTCCTCAAAGGTCAGCCCCTCCTCCAAGGGGACGTTAAAACCGGGATGACCGCCCATACCGCAGTACAATGGCTCCTCAGACCGGTTTTCCACTTGGAAGGCCACCTGCAGCACCGGCCCCTCCAGAGCGTACCGGATGCGGAAGGCAAAGCGGTAGGGGTAAACAGCCAGTGTCTCTGGAGAATCGGTGAGTAAGAAGCAACAGCTGGCCTCCTGCTCCTCCTCCACCGTCATTTGCGCGTGGCGGACGAAGCCATGGATGGTCATAGGATAGGCCTTCCCATGGAGTGTGTAGGTTTTCTCATACAGCCTTCCCACAAACGGGAACAAATTGGGAGCCTGGCCGGTCCAGTAGGCCGGGTCGCCCTGCCACAGATACTCTCTTCCGGTCTTCGCATCCCGAATGGAGGTCAGAGTTCCGCCCTCCTGGGTCATGGTAACAATCAAGTGTTGATTGGAAATCTGAATCATACTGGGTGTTCCTCCCTTTTGGTGGTACAATGTACCGTTATTGTACCCCGCCCACCAGAGAAATGCAACCCAAAATTCCCCGGATACGCCGTTTGTAAACAAATCATGAAAGGACTTGACAGAAGGGAAGACCGTTCCCTATAATCTCATGTGACAAAATCCGGCAAAGGAGACTGAAAACATGGCAGAGAGCCAACAGATGGAGCAATCGCTGCAGGTGGTGCTGGAGCATGAGGTGGTGCAGGCGCAGCTTTCAGAGATGTTGGATGGGGACCTTATGAAGTCCTTCCGAGAGAATATGGCGCCAATTCGCGCCCTGATGTCCAGGTACCGCTGTGCCATGATGGAGGTAGAGACCAAGTTCAAGGTCCTCAACGAGCAGTTTTCCCTGGAGCATGACCGGAACCGGATCGAATCCATCAAAACCCGCCTCAAATCCATGGACAGCATTTTGGAGAAGCTCCACCGGCGGAAGCTGCCCATCACCCTGTCCTCCATGGAGGAAAATCTCAACGATGTGGCAGGGGTGCGGGTGATTTGCTCCTTCGTAGACGATATTTATGTTCTGGTGGACTGCCTGCTGCGGCAGGATGACGTCACCCTTCTGCAGGTGAAGGACTACATCAAGCACCCCAAGGCCAACGGTTACCGGAGCCTGCACCTCATCATCTCCATTCCCATTTTCCTCCAGGAAGAGACCCACTACATGAAGGTAGAGGTCCAGCTTCGGACCATTGCCATGGACTTCTGGGCCAGCCTGGAGCATCAGATGCGGTATAAAAAGAACCTGGATCCTGCCGGGGCCGCCAAGCTGGCCGCAGATCTGGGGGAATGTGCCGACATCAGCGCCATGCTGGATCAGCGGATGCAGGACATCAAAAATCACATCGAGGGGAATTGAGATGCCCCCTCAGCGAGGAATATCCTATGGAAAAAATTTTACGGCAGCTGCCGGATCGGCTCCTGCCCTGGTTTGCAGAAAACCGGCGGGATCTGCCCTGGCGGCGGGATCGGGAGCCCTATCACATCTGGGTCTCGGAAATCATGCTGCAGCAAACCCGTGTGGAGGCTGTACGCGGCTACTACGCCCGTTTTTTAGAGGCCCTACCTACTGTGGCAGACCTGGCAAAAGCCCCGGACGATGGACTGGGGAAGCTGTGGGAGGGCTTGGGCTACTACTCCCGTATGCGCAACCTCCGTGCAGCAGCCCAGGTGGTCCAGGAGAAGTGGAACGGACAGATTCCCCGGGACTATGACGCTGTCCGCAGTCTGCCGGGGATTGGCGATTACACCGCCGGGGCCATCTGCTCCATTGCCTTTGACATGCCCACTCCTGCCGTGGACGGGAATGTGCTCCGGGTTCTGGCGCGGGTATTGGCAGACAGCCGTCCGGTAGACCTGCCCGCCGTCCGGCGGGAGGCCCGAGAGGCGCTGGCGGCAGTCTATCCGGAAGGCCGCTGCGGCGACTTTACCCAGGCGCTCATGGAACTGGGGGCCACGGTGTGCATCCCCAACGGCGCGCCCCAGTGCGGCAGGTGTCCCCTGGCAGACCTGTGCCAAGCCAGAGCCACAGGGCAATGGCGGGAGCTGCCCTGCCGCCTGCCCAAGCGGAAGCGGCGTCAGGAGGATTGGACCGTGTTCATTCTGGACTGCGGTGGCCGGTTTGCCCTGGAGCAGCGGGGCCCTTCCGGCCTCCTGGCAGGGCTTTGGCAGTTCCCCAACGTGCCGGGAACGCTGGAGAGCCAAGCGGCCTTAGATCAGGCAGCCCGATGGGGAACGGAGCCCACAGACTTTCAGCGCAGCGCGGACCGGACCCACATCTTCACCCACATCCAGTGGAACCTCCGTTGCTGCCGCATCGTCTGCCGGCAAGCAATCCCGGCCTTCCGGTGGATGACGGCAGAAGAAATCCGAGCCCAGGTACCCCTGCCCACGGCCTTCCGTCAATTCCTGGACTTTTTATGAAAAGCGAACAATACCGGTGGAAATGCAACCTCTGCCTTTCCACCGGTATTCTGATGTCAGGAATGCTGGTTCCGTCAGGCCTGGGAGAACATGTCCTTGCCTACGCCACACAGGGGGCAGACAAAATCCTCCGGCAGGTCTTCCCACCGGGTGCCAGGGGCGATGCCGTTGTCCGGGTCACCGGCGGCCTCATCATACACATAGCCACAAACATCACAAACGTATTTTTCCATGGTAGTTCCTCCTGTTCTGGAATCATTTCATAGACTGCTTCCCGGTTTTGTATCCGGGGAATTCACACACTCCTATTGTACGCAGTTCCAGATGAAAAAGCAAGAGAGATTTCTGCCGGTTTGTGGTAACAGATTCTGCCCCTCCGGCGCGCTGTAGGAGAATGGGGCAGGAAAATTTTTCAGAAAAGTGCTTGCATTTTCCCAAAAGCGATATTATAATATGCCCGTTTTCTGATTGGTGGCTATCCAGTCAAAGATACTGACCGCTTTCCTCCGGAAAGCTGAGGCTACACGGACGGCCGGGTCAAATGCCGAAAACCCGACGAAGAGACGGGACCGCACCGCCAGTGCGGTTTGGCAACTTTCGTTGCCTTATTGATTGAGTTAGGAGCTCAAATTTTATAAGTTGAAGCGGTCAACTTGTGAAACGGTCAATAAGAGTAGTAAAAGTATCTTTGCTGTATAGACTCTGAATGCCAGTTTAACGCAGCTCCTGGCCCCACCGGCCCATGGATCTGTTGCTTTTGCAGGTGACATGTTTCTGGACGTGTCACCTGTTTTTTATATATTTTCAAAACGACTTTAGGAGGAAAAACATTGAGAAAGAAATTGACCGCATTGTTTCTGAGCCTTGTACTTTTAGGGCTCACCGCCTGCCAGCAGCCCACGGCTCCCACCGAGCCTACCCAGGAGCAGCCTGCCTCCCTCCAAGGGATGTACGATGGCTTTATGGATGCTGTCTCTCCGGATTTTGCCTATGACATCGCCCTGGAGCTGACTACAAATCCGAAGTACTTCAACTCTGCCCTGGGCGGCCGGAACGCCGGGAGCGATGCCGAGCACGCCACTGCGGACTATCTGGCCGGCGTTATGGCGGAGATTGGCCTCACAGATGTGGAAAAAACCGCAGCTTCCTGCGATCGCTGGCAGTTCAACGGCGCCAGCTTTACCGTAGATGGCAAAGAATACCCGGTCTATTCCTATGCCACCGCCTCCACTCCCACGGAGGGCATTACCGCAGAGCTGGTCTATGCAGGCAAGGGAACCATGTGGGACTACCAGGAGCTGGACGTGACCGGGAAAATTGTCCTCATCGACATCGACCAGCGGGCCGACTGGTGGATTACCTATCCCATGCTGGAGGCAGAGCATCAAGGTGCTGTGGCAGTCCTGGCAGCAAACGTGGGCGGCTTTGCCCAAATTGCAGACGATGCCCTCAACAGCCAGGACATCTGCGGCCCTGCCAATATCCCCACCCTGTCCATTAGCGTGGCAGCTTCCCGGGAGCTTCAGGAGAAGCTGGCCGCTGGGACCGTCACCGCCACCCTGGTGGTGGACAACCAGGTGGAGGTGGACACCGGGACCACCTACAATGTGACCGGCGTGCTGAAGGGCAAATCCTCAGACCGTCAAATCCTGGTGGGCGGCCATTACGATGTCCATTTCTGGGGCTTCCAGGACGACAACTGCGCCGTGGGCCTGGTGCTGTCCATGGCCAAGGCCTTGGTGGACAGCGGATATCAGCCGGAAAACGACATAGTATTCTGCCTCCATGGCGCTGAGGAGTGGGGCTCGTCCTACACCCAGTATGACTGGACTGTGGGCGCCTGGGAGATGATCAACCAGGTTCACCCCGAGTGGGTGGGCAAGACCCTGGCCTTCATCAACTTTGAGCTTCCGGCCTATGAATTTGACACCTATACCAGCACATATTCAGCCCCGGAGATGTTCTCCATGCTGGACTACTTTGCCAATGAATACGCCTACTCACCCGATCCGGAGGGCTGCTTCCCCGACGGAGTTCTGACGGAAGGATATCAAACCTATACTTACTCGGACGATTTTTCTTACTATGCTGCCGGCGTGCCCTCCACCGTGAACGGCTTCCTGCTGCAAAAGGATATGGAGACGGTCTTCCCCTTCTACCTTGACATCTACCACAGTCAATACGACACACCGGACACCTACAACGAAGCCGTCATGGACTTCAACATCCGGTATTACGGCGCCTTGGCCATGTACATCGATCAAACTCCGGCCCTCTATCTGGATTTCACCGCCCAGTATGACCGCATTCTCGCCGCTATGAATGAACCCCTCATGGCTGAATCTGGCGTAGACACCGCCGCCTTCCAGGCAGCCCTGGAGGAGCTGAAGACTGCTGCCCAGAACATGATTGGCCGAATTAAAACCGTGAACAACGCCTATCTGCAAGCCCAGAAGCGCCAGGATTTGGAAACCATGGCCTCTTTGCGGGCTGAGGGTGCACAGCTCACGGACCAGAACCTGAAGGCCTTTGCATACGCCCAAAAGCACCTGCTGGGCCTGATGTACGAGCGGCCCATCGTCCCTCACGAAGCCCCTCAGGAAAACATTCAGCTCTGCCGAGACATCATCGCCTGCCTGGAGACAGGAGACGTGGCCACAGCCGTGGACGAATATGCCTGGACTGTCAATAACGTGCTGGAATGGTACGCCATGTATTTCTCCCCAGAAGTCATCGCAGTGCAGGACGACATGCTTTGGGGGCCGGACAACCAGGAAAACCTGTACTGGGGTACGAACATTGGCTTTGCCAAAGCCGATGTGGACGCCGCCACCCGCAGCATTTTTGCCCGCTATGACGAGGTGGATGGAGACTTTTCCCAGGAGATTGCCGTCTATCAAGCCGCCATTCAGGCGCAGCTTCAGATCCTCCGGGACTTGGGGACCGGAGAAATCGCGGCCATGACAGAGCTGGCCCAACTGCTGGGCTGACGATAACCGGAACCAGGCAAATCCCCTAGGGCGTCCACTTGAAACTCTGAAAAAACAGGCTGCTGCAAGGCTCCGGATTGAATGGAGCTTTGCAGCAGCCTGCACGTTTCGATCGTTATTCCAAATCCAGGGCACTTTCCGGGGGCACCACAGCTACATAGGTCTTACCCGCTGCCAACGTAGCGGGAGATCCGTCTGCAAGGGTGTAGGTGAAGGGCATATCCTCCTTCTCCCGGGACCAGGTAATGGGTACACACTGACCATCCCGAATGAGGTGGCCCTCCCCCTTCCCGGTCAGGGTGACCGCCAGACGGCCGTAGTCATCAATGGTCTTGGTTTCGGCGCCAAGCACCAGAAGATTACGGAACGTGAGCACCGTCCCATCATTCCCATCGACCCAATCGCTCCCGTACTGCGCACCGGCATAGAGCTTGGTTCCGGCATCGTAGGTGAAGGAGGTGGTCTTGCTGGTACGGAAATGCACAGTCACCTGACTGGCAGGCGTCCCATCTGTAAGGGGCTCGCCTGTAAAGGAGAGGGCATTCTGGTAATCCTCATGCTGAAAACGGCAATTCATGGCCTTGGCGTAGGCGGCAGCACTGTCCATGTCGATAAAGAGACTGTGCTCATAACCGGCGTTGTTGATCCGTTCCTGGACCCGATAATAATAGTTCCCGGAGTTGGCGCCTTGCACGCCGTCAATGTGGTCCCAGCCAGTACTGGCCAGATCGGCATAGGCTCCCTCGCTGGCCCCGGCGTGGACCATAATGGCATCGTAGGAGCGGGCAATGCTCAGGTAGTAAGGGCGCAGAGACCGGATGGAACCCAGGGGCGTCTCCCCCTCCAGGTTGGAGAAAATTGCCATCATCCGGGTGATGCCACCCTCTGCCAGAACTTCATACATGATGTCAGCGTGGCTGGTACCGCATTGAGGCATAGCCACTTGGATGTTATTGATCATGACCGCATAGGGACGGCTTTCGTCATAGGGAGCGCTCAGGGCCTCTCCAGTCAGAGGATTGACATAGCTGGGGGCCTTCTCTGTCTCCGGCGGTACGGTTTCCGGCGCCGCCGTAGGCGCTGACGTAACCGGGGTTGTCTCGGGAAGGGTGGGTGTGGTATCCTCCGTAGCAGGGGACTTGGCGCAGCCAGTCAACAGGAGCAGGCAGGCCAGGCCAGCAGCAAGCTGTTTTTTCATAATTCACACTCCTCAGGTTCAGAAAAAATTGTCCTACTGGGAATTTCATACGTCCACTATACACGTTTCCCGGAAAAAAGTCAACGTTTCCCCTGCATTTCTCCACAGCATGCCCTTGTAGGGGCGCACGCTGTGGGCCCGCACAGGGGTGGGCCGTAGCTCCCACCTGCCGCCCCCAGTCTCACACTTGACAAACCGGCTGTTCGGGCACTATACTGGCAGGTACGAAGAACAAAGGAGTCTACTAAATATGTGGTTTGACGAATCAGTTGTACATCAGATTTATCCCCTGGGCCTCTGCGGCGCGCCCCGGGAACATGACGGGAACCTTGCCCACCGGATTCTTCGGATTTTGGACTGGATCCCCCATATCCAGTCCACTGGTGCAGACACCGTACTCCTAAACCCACTTTGGGAAAGTGACCGCCATGGCTACGATACCCGGGACTACAACGCCGTGGATTGCCGCCTGGGAACCTGGGAGGACCTCCGGCGGGTTTGCCAGGCCCTCCACGCAGCAGGCCTCCGGGTGATGCTGGACGGGGTGTTCAACCATGTGGGCCGGGGCTTCTGGGCCTTCCGAGATGTGCAGGAGAAAAAGTGGGACAGCCCCTACCGGGACTGGTTCCACCTGAGCTTCGATGGAGACACCGGCTACCATGACGGCTTCTGGTATGAAGCCTGGGAGGGACACTATGAGCTGGTGAAGCTGAATCTTCAAAATCCGGCCGTGGTACAGCATCAGTTTGACGCCATTTCCCGGTGGGTCCGGGAGTTGAATATCGACGGTCTGCGGCTGGATGTGGCCTACTGTCTGCCGGACTGGTATCTCCGTCAGCTCCGCTCCTTTACCAGCAGGTTAAAGCCGGATTTTGTCCTCCTGGGCGAGACCCTCCACGGGGACTACAACCGGTGGATGAATCCGGACATGTGCCACAGCGTCACCAACTACGAATGCTATAAGGGCCTGTACTCCAGCTTCAACTCCATGAATCTCTTTGAGATTGGCCACAGCTTGTCCCGGCAGTTCGGTCCGGAGCCCTGGACCCTGTACAAGGGGAAGCACCTCCTCAGCTTCCTGGACAACCACGACGTGGAGCGCATCGCCAGCATCCTGCATGAGTCCCGGCACCTGCCCCTGGCCTACGGGCTCCTGTTCGGCATGCCCGGCGTCCCCGCCCTGTACTACGGCAGCGAGTGGGGCATTCAGGGGCGAAAGGCCGATGGAGACGACGCCCTTCGCCCGGCCCTGGACCAGCCGGAATGGAACGACCTCACCGGCTGGATTGCCTGCCTGGCTCAGGCCCGGCGAAAAAGCCCTGCCCTGTGCTACGGTTCTTACCGGAATGTGCACCTCACCAACCGCCAGATCATTTTTGAGCGGGCCCTTCCGGAAGAGCGGGTCCTGGTGGCTGTGAATGCCGACAGCGCCCCCTACACCGCCCATTTTAACGCCGGCACAGGCCGGGCGGAGGATCTCATCACAGGCGCCCCCCACGACTTCGGCGGCGGCAGCCAGCTGCCACCGTATAGCGTCGCTTACTGGCGCATGGAGCGTTAAAAAGCGCCTGCCGGTTATGAATTGAAGGGCGCGTTGCGAAATAGCGTTTTCTAAAATGATCCCTAATATTTTAGCGGGAGAAGACACGAATTTCTGTGTTTTCTCCCGCTATCTTTCACTTTTAGAACGAAATCAACCGTAATATGGAATGAACCTTTCCGCTGTCAGGAAAAAATCTGCATATTGGAAGGTCTGGTACACCTGGTCTGTATTACAATCCCGGACTTCAGCCCTGTATACGACATAGTCATAGTCACAGAATACCTCCAGCCTGGAATCCCTCATTTGGTCCACATCAATTGTGAAGCCGCCTCCATAGGGGCTGCCAGCAGATACGGCGATCTGTCCGCCTAATGATTCCCCGTTGTATGTCACTGCCACATCCATGTCTACTGTCTGGCTCATGGTAAACGAATAGCTGGGCACCCGCTGCCAATGGTCCGCATCAGGATGGAGTCCACAGTACACATTGCTCTCAGAGCCGTAGTAAATCGGCGTTTTCTTCAGATATGTAAAGCCAGCCGTTCCGCCGCCCCGTTGCCCGCTCATGCTCTCGGGGTTGCGGGCGTCAAACACATAAATACTGTAGCATAGCAGCAGAATTCCCGCCAAGCACACGCTTACAATTTTCTTCATAAAAGTCCCTCCTTTTCCAGTTTCTACCACGCTCTGGCTGCTTCCAGCCCCCTCTTCTGGCAGGTACTCAGGAAATGAACCGCCCTGTACCACCATGCATAGGCATTTTCCCCAGCCTCTTAATCCAATTACATAGTATCACACTATATGCACAGTGTCAAGAGAACGCTACGGCATGTGCTCCAGCCATGCACAAAATGACTGTGATGTCAATCCGTCCCGACTGCTGCATAGCGAAACGGTCAAGGCCGTACCCTACGGATGTTGCATGGGTTTTACGCTCCATCCCATAGGGTAGGCCCTGACCCGCCCACTTGCAGCTTCCTTATTTCTTCCGGCGCTGGAAGAACTTCACCAGCTCTACCAGAGGCAGCATAGTCACTGCCAGACCCAGGGCCACGGCGTACTCTTCCAGGCGGATGGGGGTAAATCCGAAGGCATTGGCCAGGACGGGGACCTCAATGACCAGGGTAGTCAGAGCCAGAGAGGCCAGGGCCGCCAGATTCAGGGCCTTGTTCTGGCCCTTTAGAGTAAAGATGCTGTTTCTCTGACTCCGCATGTTCAGGCTGTGGACAATTTCCGCCATGGAGAGGGTCAGAAACGCCATGGTCATGCCGTCGGGAGAGTTGGCAATCTCCCAAACGCCAGACTCCATGAAGTGGCCCACAAAGTAGGAAATCAGGGTGAGCACCGACACCGCCAGGCCCTGGTAGGCCACATCCAGCCCCAGGCCCCCGGCAAAAATCCCCGCCTTGGCGTCCCGGGGCCTCCGGCGCATGATGTCCGGCTCCGCCCGCTCCATACCCAGGGCCAGAGCGGGGAAGCAATCGGTGATCAGATTGATCCACAGCAGGTGCACCGGCTGAAGGATGGTGAAGCCCAGAAGGGTAGCGGCAAAGATGCTGATGACCTCGCTCATATTGGAGCCCAGGAGGAACTGAATGGCCTTGCGGATGTTGTCGTAAATCCGGCGGCCCTCCTCCACAGCTCCCACAATGGTGGCAAAGTTATCGTCAGCCAGGACCATATCCGCCACATTTTTGGTCACATCGGTGCCTGTCACGCCCATGCCCACACCGATGTCGGCGGTTTTGATAGAGGGGGCGTCGTTAACGCCGTCGCCGGTCATGGCGGTGACATAACCGGCGCTTTGCCAGGCCTTCACAATCCGGGTCTTATGCTCCGGCTGGACCCGGGCATAGACGGAGATATTCCGGAACTCCCGCTCAAATTCCTCCTCCGTCATATCGTCCAGCTGGGAGCCAGTGACGGCGCGGCTGCCGCCCTCCAGGATGCCCAGCTCCCTGGCTATGGCCACCGCCGTGTCCACATGGTCGCCGGTGATCATAATGGGGCGGATTCCGGCGCTCCGGCACTGGGCGATGGCGTCCTTCACCTCGGGCCGTACCGGGTCAATCATGCCAGCCAAGCCCAGGAAGGTGAGCTCCCGCTCCAGGTTGGCGGGAGAGGTGTCGGCAGGGACGGCGTCCCAAATCCGGCAGGCGGCACACAGCACCCGCAGGGCCCGGCCTGCCATGGCTTTGTTGGCCGCCAGAATTTCCTGGCGCCTCGCCTCGGTCAGCTCCACCCGGCGGCCCTGTTCTTCAATCCAGGCGCACCGCTGCAGCACCTCGTCCGGCGCGCCCTTGGTAAACTGAAGCACCTTGGTTCCGGCCTGGTGCATCGTGGACATCATTTTCCGGCCGGAATCGAAGGGCGCCTCACCCACCCGGGGGGCCTCCTGCTCCATACGGTTTTTATCTAGGCCCTCTTTGGCCGCCCAGGCCACCAGGGCCGCCTCCGTGGGTTCTCCCATGGCTTCCCCCTCAGGGCTCAGCTTGGCGTCGGAACACAGGGCCATGGCCCGGGCCGTCTGCTCCAGGTTGCCATAGGAATCCACAACGGTCATCTTGTTCTGGGTCAGGGTGCCGGTCTTATCAGAGCAAATGATCTGGGCGCAGCCCAGGGTTTCCACCGCCGTAAGCCGGCGAATGATGGCGTTCCGCTTGGACATATTGGTAACGCCGATGGACAGCACCACCGTCACCACAGCCGCCAACCCCTCCGGAATGGCCGCAACTGCCAGGGACACCGCCACCATGAAGGAATCCACCACCACACCAGCAGAGAAGGAACCGGCCCGCAGAAGCTGCACGCCGAAAATCACCAAGCAGATTCCCAAAACCAGCCAGGTCAGTACCTTGGAGAGCTGGCTAAGCTTCCGCTGCAGGGGTGTCTGCCCCTCCTGAGCCTCTGCCAGGGCCCCGGCAATCTTACCCATTTCCGTATCCATGCCTGTGGCGGTGATGACAGCGGAGCCCCGGCCATAGACCACGGTAGACCCCATGTAAACCATGTTTTTCCGGTCCCCCAGAGGCACATCCCTGCCGCCCTCCCGGAGGTTGATCAGGTCGACAAACTTGTTGACCGGCACAGACTCCCCCGTGAGAGCCGCTTCCTCAATCTTCAGGCTGGCGCTCTCCAGAATGCGCCCGTCAGCGGGAACCGCGTCGCCAGCCTCCAGCAGCACCACATCGCCCACTACCAGGTCCTCACTGCGGACCGTCATCATCTGACCATCTCGCAAAACCTTGGAGGTGGCGGCAGCCATTTCCTGCAGGGCCTCAATGGCCTTCTCCGCCTTGTTCTCCTGATACACCCCCAGAACAGCATTCACTACCACTACAAAAAGAATGATGATCACGTCGGTAAAGCTCTCGTTTTCATAGACCGCCAATGCGCCGCTGATGGCGGCGGCGGCCAGCAGAATGAGAATCATGGGGTCCGCCATTTGGAGGAAAAAGCGCTTCAGGAGGCTGTCTTTTTTCCCCTGCGCCAGTTGATTTTTCCCATTTCGTTCCAGCCTGGCCCGGGCCTCCGCCTGGGTCAGGCCTTGCGAGGAGGACTTCACTGCTTGCAGGGCGGCCTCTTTGGATTCATTGTAAAATCGCTGCATATGCTCCGTTCCTTTCTGCCTGTATGGCTCTTAGTTTGAGACAAAAAAGCGAGACCCATGCACAGTTTTCGCTGCACATGAGTCTCGTTGTATCCTGCCAAGCCAGGCGCACAAAGCGCCATGCATGTTGACTTGACCCACCCGCTTCTGCCGGGCGCAACTACTCCCCCATGAGAGCCCCAGATGGGCTCGCCGTTTTGTTGGGAATATGATAGCAAATTTCCCAGCAGGCTGCAAGAAAAATTTGCCGGGTTCCGGACACTTTTCTATTTTTGCCGCAAACAAGCTCCTCAAATTCCATAGAAAAACCAGATATATAAATATGCGGGGATGATGGCAGCCAGGGTAAAGGGGATGCCAATCCGCATGAAGTCCCGGTTTTGGACCTCATAACCTGCCTTGCGCAGGATGCCAATGCTGGTGATGTTGGCAGAGGCGCCGATGGGCGTCAGATTGCCCCCCAGGGTGGCCCCAGACAGGAGTCCAAAGTACAAAACCGTTGGGTCCACACCCATATCCAGGGCAATTTTCTGCACCACCGGCAACATGGTGGCCACATACGGAATGTTGTCAATGAATGCCGAAAACAGCACGCTGGCCCAGACAATGACGGTGTAAATAACAAAGAGGTTGCTCCCGCCCAGCCTGGCAATGAGAGCGGCCAGCTGGTCTATGACCCCTTGCTCCGTAATGCCGCCGATCACCAGGAACAGTCCCAAGAGGAGCAGGATGGTGTCCAAATCGATCTCCCGCAGAGGCTTCACCACAGCCTGCAGGCTCTTCTGCGTAGCCGCAGTATACAGCAGGCCAATGGTCAACAGGCTCATGCAGATGATGCCATTGATGGTCTTAGGCATACCCGGCAGGAAGGAGGCCAGAATCAGCAGTACAATGGTACCCAAAAGCAAAAACGTGGGCACATAGTTGGAAACCGGCGTCACCTGCGGCTCCGGGACGGAGGCCGTCTCCTTCCGGAACATCACAAGCAAAATGGCCGCTGAGCACAACGCCCCCAGCTCCACCGCAAAAAAGATGCTGGGCTTACCCAGGTAGACAAAGAAGTCCAGGAAATTCATGTTGGCATAGCCGCCCAGGAGGATGGCCGTGGTATCTCCCACCAGGGTGGCCGCTCCCTGCAGGTTGGAGGACACGGCAATGGCAATGATCATAGGCACCGGATTGATATTCAGCCGTTTGGAAATGGCCATGGCCACAGGAGCCACCATCAGCACCGTCGCCACATTGTCCACAAAAGCGGAGATGAGTCCCGCAAACAGGGCCAGCATCACCACGGCCCACTTCACATTGGGCACATGGGCCAGGAGAATATCCGCCATCCGGGCGGGCATCCGGGACTCAATGAACAGGGACACAATGCCCATGGTTCCCGCGATCATCATCAGCACATTCCAGTCTATGTAGCCCAGGGCGTCCTTTAAGGGCAGCATCCCTGTCGCCAGAAACACCGCTGCTGAACCCAGGGCAACAAACCGGCGATACTTGGGCAAACACAGCATTAAAATATACGTTAAGGCAAACAAGCCCAGAGCCAGGGGCATAGACTCCACAAAAATCCCTCCAAAAATGCCGGCCACAAGCCAGTCGTTTCATAAGCCCTACCTATTATATAGGCCCGTCCCCAAATTTGCAAGGGAAATATCTCCAATCGCCCCATGCAAACAGATAAGGCAGGCCAATGCGTCAGGGCCGCATCCGGTCATCACGTCATTTTCCGGTCCGTTTTGAAATGTCCTTCTGTCGAAGACAGTTTGCGCGCCGTATTGATACAACATCTGTGTGCTACCAGATGGCAGCGCAGATCACGTCCCCTATCTCCTGGATTTTCCCCAGTCCTGTTGCGTTCCTTTGCTTTTTGCGCAACATTTTTTTCCAAGACTATAGCTTTTTGCCCACCAGTCCGCTATAATGTTCTTACAGTGGGGACTGTCCCAAGCCGTCCCCGAGCAAAACGCAAATATCCCCACCTTACACATGACAAGAGGAGTGATCAAATTGCACACTGGAACCATGTGGGCACTGGTCAAAGACCAACCTGCAAAAGGCCTCTCCATGAAGCGCGTAGAGATTCCCGCCGTAGGCGACAACGATGTCATGATCAAAATTCACAAGACCGCCATTTGTGGCACAGATGTACACATCTGGGACTGGAATGAGTGGGCGCAGAATACCTTCCGGGTGGGCACCACTGCCGGGCATGAGTACGTCGGCGAAATCGTGGAAATGGGCGCCGCCGTAAAGGGACATCACCTGGGCGAGCTGGTCTCCGGCGAGGGGCACATCGTCTGCGGCATGTGCCGTAACTGCCGCTCCGGCCGGGGGCACCTGTGTAAAAACACCTCTGGCGTCGGCGTCAACCGGAACGGCGCCTTCGCAGAGTACCTGGTAATTCCCGCCTCCAACGTTATTTCCTGCTCCCCCAAGATTCCGGAGGAGCTGTACTCCATCTTTGATCCCTTCGGCAATGCCACCCATACCGCCCTGTCCTTCAACCTCCTGGCGGAGGATGTGCTGGTTACCGGCGCCGGCCCCATCGGCATCCTGGCGGCAGCCATTGCCAAATTCTCCGGGGCGCGGCATGTGGTGATTACGGATCTCAACGAATACCGGCTGGAGCTGGCCCGGCAATTTGGCGTCATGGCCGTGAACACCAAGGAGACGGACCTGAAAGAGGTTATGGCGGACCTGGGGATTCACGAGGGCTTTGACGTGGGCATGGAGATGTCCGGCAACCCCATCGCCCTGCGGCAGCTCATTGAATCCATGTACAACGGGGGTCGGATCGCCCTCCTGGGCCTGCCCAATAAAAACGCCGTGGAGCTCCCCCTAAACACCATCATCTGGAACGGCCTCATCCTGAAGGGCATTTACGGCCGAGAGATGTACGAAACCTGGTACAAAATGCAGGCCATGGTGGAGGCCGGCTTCCCCCTGGAGAAAATCATCACCCACCGGTTCCCTGTCCAGGATTACAAGCAGGGCTTTGAAGCCATGTGCTCCGGCCACTCCGGCAAGGTCATTCTGGATTGGACCGGACTTCAAGACTAATTTGAGAAAGGACGCGGTATCATGAACAAGCAAGAGGCATTTTCCTACTACGCTTCCCAGCTGGAGGGCATTCGGGAATCCGGTGTCCTGAAGGCAGAGCGGATCATCACCACTCCCCAGAGTGCACACATCTTTGCCGATGGCAAGGAGCTGCTAAACATGTGTGCCAACAACTACTTAGGCCTGGCAGACAACCGGGAGCTGGCAGAGGCTGCCAAGGCCGCCTACGACGCATACGGTTACGGCCTGGCCTCTGTCCGCTTTATCTGCGGTACCCAGTCCATCCACAAGCAGCTGGAAGCTGCTGTCAGCCGGTTCTTCGGCACCGAGGACACCATCCTCTACTCCTCCTGCTTCGATGCCAACGGCGGCCTGTTTGAGGTTATGCTCACCGCCGAGGATGCCGTCATCAGCGATGAGCTGAACCACGCCTCCATCATCGATGGCATCCGCCTGTGCAAAGCCAAGCGGTACCGTTACAAAAACAACGACATGGCCGATCTGGAGGCCCAGCTCCAGGCCGCCGACGCTGCCGGCGCCCGGCTGAAGCTCATCGCCACCGACGGCGTGTTCTCCATGGACGGCATCATCGCCAACCTCCAGGGGGTCTGCGACCTGGCCGACAAGTACGGCGCCATGGTCATGGTGGACGACAGCCACGCCTCCGGCTTTGTGGGCAAGCACGGCCGGGGCTCCACGGAGCACTGCGGCGTCATGGGACGGGTGGACGTGATCACCGGCACCTTCGGTAAGGCCCTGGGCGGCGCTTCCGGCGGCTTCACCACCGGCAAGCGGGAAATCATTGACCTCCTGCGCCAGCGGAGCCGCCCCTATCTCTTCTCCAACACCCTGGCTCCCGCCGTGGCTGCCGGCACGCTGAAATGCCTGGAGATGCTGGAGCGGGACACCTCCCTCCGGGACCACCTGGAGGAGATCACTGTGGGCTACCGCCAGGCTTTGAAGGACGCCGGCTTTGACATCATCGACGGCACCCACCCCTGCGTACCCATCATGCTCTACGACGAGCACAAGGCTGCCCGCATGGCTCAGAAGCTCTATGAGCTGGGCATCTATGCCGTCAGCTTCACCTACCCCGTAGTCCCCAAGGGCCGGGCCCGCATCCGCACCCAGGTTTCCGCCGCCCACACCAAGGAGGACCTGGAGTTCGCCGTCCGCTGCTTCATCGAGGCCCGCCGCCAGATGGAGGAGGAGGACGCCAAGGCCTAAAGCCACCTTTCTTCCACATCCATACGTCAAGAGCCCGGCAGCGTATCGTCTGCCGGGCTCTTCGTATATCTGAGCCGCCGTCCACGGAACCTATCGAATGGACCGGGCGTATTCCGTAGGGGTAATGCCGAATTTTTCCTTGAACTGCCGGGAGAAATGGTGCACCGTGGAGTATTGCAGTACCTGGGCAATTTCCGTAAAGTTCATTTTACCCTCCCGGATCATAAGCTTGCTCTCCTGGAGCTTGGCCCGGCGGATGTACTCACCTGGGGAAATTTGCAGATTCTTATGGAAGAGTGCAGTTAAGTACGAGGGACTCACTCCCACCTCCCGGGCCACCATAGGCACGCTGAGCTTCATCCGGACGTTCTGCCCGATGAACCGCTGGGCATGACCCACCACCTCATTCTCATTATTAATGGCGTTAGCCGTTCGCAGAGGAAGCCGGGCCGAGCCCTCGGCCTCTCGCAAAACCGTGAGCAGCAGCTGCCCCAGAAGGCTGATCAGCATGTCCCCGGTATACCGGTCCTCCCGGTCCCGCTCCCGTAGCATCTGCTGCAAAAGCAGCACCGCCTTCTGGGGCGTGCGGAACTTCCGATTCAGGAGGCGCTCCAAGCTATCACCCTCCAGGTCAAAGGTGATGGTGATGTAGCTGGGTGCGCAATCCGGGTCGGCATACTGCATATGCCACTGATTGGGGCCGTAAATGGCCATGTCTCCCTGGGTGAGCACCAGATCCTGACCGCCGGCCACACTGTGGATGCTCCCTTTATCCACATAGGTCAACTCCAGCATGGAGTGCTCCTCCCCCCGGAAGAAGAAGCCCCGTTCCTTTTCGTGGTAAAAGAAGGTGTACACCCGCTCCACCTGGAGTCGCCGGGACAGCGCCAGCTCCCGCACCGACACCGTCAAAGGCTCCGCCTGAGGCCAGCTGGTGCGGCGAGCCATCATGTGGACAGTGCAGCTGTCCTGGTAGGGCGCGATAGCAAACCGTACCCCGGGATAGACACACACCGGTTTGTCCAAGTAAAAGTATTGAAACTCCTCCCCCTCCTTGGCTACGGCCAGAATGCTCATGCCAGACTCATAGTCCAGATATACAGAGTCACTGGAGAGGTACTGATAGGTTTCCTGCGCAGTGGCAGTGAGGAGCCGCTCCTCCCAATGAGGCCCCTTAGGCAGGCCCACGCCGCCGGGGCGCTCAGTCAGAAGGTTCCCGTAGGAGGCAAAGGACAAGATATTCAAATTCTGAACCATGGCGCTAGCCCTCCCCTGATTCCTTTATCTCTCGTAAGTGAATTCCCAGTCGTAAATGCTTACTGTGTCTCCATCCCGAATCCCCAGTTCCTCCAGGCGGTCAAACAGGCCGCATTTGCGCAGCTGACGGTCAAAATAATTCCGAGACTCGTAGTCGTCAAAATTTACATCCCCCAGGAGCCGCTCCATCCAGGCGCCGGAAACCACCCAGGTGTCCCCGTAGTGGTCAATCTCCAGCTCCCGGGGATCTCCAGCCTGAGGCAGAGGCTTCACATACTCCGGCTCATAAACCGTAATGGGAGGCAGCTCCCGGAGTCTGGCAGCCACCACCTGCATCAGATGGCGGGCGCCCATGGTGGTTGCGGCAGAAATCTCGTAAAAATCACAGCCCAGAGCCGCTACATGATCCCGGAGCCGCTGCAGGTTGTCGGAGTCCGGCTCCAGTAGGTCGCATTTATTGGCCGCTACAATCATAGGCCGGTTGGACAGGTCCACGGAGTACTCATGAAGCTCTGCGCAGATTTTGTCGAAGTCCTCCGCCGGGTCCCGGCCCTCGCTGCCGGAGACGTCCACCACATGGACCAGCAGACGGCAGCGGTCAATGTGGCGCAGAAAATCATGGCCCAGGCCCGCCCCCTCAGCCGCGCCCTCAATGATACCCGGAATATCGGCCATCACAAAGGAGACGCCCTCATCCACATAAATGACCCCCAGGTTCGGGAAGAGGGTGGTAAAATGGTAGTTGGCAATCTTGGGCCGGGCATTGGAGGTCACAGAGAGCAGGGTGGACTTTCCCACGTTGGGGAAGCCCACAAGACCCACATCCGCCAGAAGCTTCAGCTCCAAAATCACATCCCGGCACTCCCCAGGCAGACCCGCCTTGGCAAAGCGGGGCACTTGCCGGGTGGAGGTGGCAAAGTGTTTATTGCCCCAGCCGCCACGGCCGCCACGCGCCAGAACAAAGTCCTCGTTCCCAGACATGTCCACAATGATTTGCTCCGTCTCCGCGTCCCGGACCACCGTTCCCCGGGGAACCTGAATTACCAGATTTTCTCCCCGCTTCCCAGTGCAGCGGGAGCCCTGTCCATCGCCGCCGGGGGCCGCAGTATACTTCCGTTTGTACCGGAAGTCCATCAGCGTGGTCAAATTGTCGTTGACCCGGAGGACCACGCTGCCGCCGTGGCCGCCATCGCCCCCATCTGGGCCGCCTGCCGCCACATATTTCTCCCGGTGAAACGCCACCGCGCCGTCGCCGCCCTTTCCGGCGGAGACGGTAATCCTGACCTTATCTACAAACATCGAAGCGCCTCCTTATGGTCCATTTCTCCCCGGGGTTATGCGTAACCGCTAAAGCTGCACTGCCTGCAACCGCACTGGTGCGGGAGCACCCTGGCTTCCCCGGGGGAGGCCGCGGCGAATGTGGAACGGCGAGATGTTGCGGTTTGCACACACTTGCAGAGGGAAGCAGAGACTTCCGCGTTGTGTGGTCGCCATTCCTCACCCGGCCGCTTGGTGGCGGCCCCCTGGAATTGCAGGGTCACCTGCCACCGGCAAGTGAAAAATCCTATGGCGCTATGCGCCTGGCCCCTAAGTCGGGGAGATTGCCGTCCCGTTTGCGCAGCCCGCCCAGGTCCATGGGCTCTGCAAGCAGGACGCCAGAAGAAAAAAGGGCCGTTGCAGATAGTATGCAACAGCCCTTTGTCCGTTATTACTGCTCCGCGTACACGCAGCACTGCTTCCGATCCTTGCCCTTCCGCTCAAAACGGACGGTACCGTCGATGAGAGCGAACAGTGTGTCATCGCTGCCGATGCCCACGTTGGTGCCGGGATGGATGTGGGTGCCTCTCTGACGGACCAGGATGTTGCCAGCCAGAACGAACTGACCGTCGGCCCGCTTCACGCCCAGCCGCTTGGACTCGGAATCACGGCCGTTCTTGGTGGAACCGCCGCCTTTTTTATGGGCGAAGAACTGAATGCCAATTTTCAGCATATTTACACCTCCAAAACATCGAGATAATCTGGGTATTCCTCCCGCAGACCAATGAGGTAAACCATGAGGCCGCTCAGGGCGGCCTGGACGGACTCCTCCTCGTCACAGGCAGCGGGAAGGGTCAGGGTGACGGAGGCCTTCCCCTCGTCCACCCGGACCTTGGCCCGAGCGCCGCACACGTCATTGACGGTGCACTCGGTGAGGTTGACGGCAGCAGAGACGGCAGCGCACACAATGTCCGTCCCGGCCTCGCCGTAACCGCTGTGCCCAGAGCAGCAGAATCCGGTGATTCTGTCATCCTGGGTGAAAAATTCAACTTTTGTCATGGCTTACAGGGCAATCTTGGTGATTTCCACCTTGGTGTACGGCTGGCGGTGGCCCCGGATGGACTTGGAGTCCTTCTTGGGACGGTACTTGAAGACCACAATCTTCTTGCCCTTGCCGTTCTTAATGACCTTGCCCTCTACGGTGGCGCCGGCAACCATGGGCTTGCCGAACTTGGAGTTCTCCCCGTCCACCACAGCCAGAACCTGGTCGAAGGTCACGGTGTTCTCAGCCTCCACACCCAGCTTCTCGACGTAGATCACATCGCCCTCCGCCACGGTGTACTGCTTACCACCGGTCACAATCACTGCTTTCACGATTTTGCACCTACTTTCCTTGGTAGTCTCGCTCTGGGGGCGTGGGCCCATTTGGGCACACCAACTTAAAGCCCCTTCAATGCGGCTCGTCTATTTTATCATCCAAAAACGGGGTTGTCAAGGAAATTCTCCGCAATTCTCCCGGAAAATTGTAGGATTTACCATAATGTGTGGACGCCAGGCGGGTAGCTATAAAAAGGCGGAAAACCACTGTGGGGGTTCCACACATTTCCACAACCCCTGGGCCGGTGTTCACACATCATGGTAAATCCTACACGGCCGCAATACAAAATCAAAACTTTCTGTTTACAGCCTGTGCAGAAATGTGATATGATATCTAAACTGATGCAAAGCTGACAGACAGGAGTCGTTGCCCCCATGGATTATATCATACTGGATATGGAATGGAATCAGCCCTGGCCCGGGTCTCCTTCGGCAAAAAAGCCGCTCCCTGTGCAAATTCGGGGGGAAATTATTCAAATTGGCGCTGTCCGGATCCTGGAGGACCAAACGGTGGCTGATGAATTTCAGGTCCTGATCAAGCCCCGGTTTTACCGCCGCCTGAACAAGCGGGTCTCCAAGCTCACCGGCATTCAGGAAGCCCGGCTGAAGGCTGAGGGCATCCCCTTTCCGGAGGCCATGGAGCAATTCCGAGCCTGGTGTGGGGAGGATGTGGCCTTTCTCACCTGGGGCTTCGATGATATTGCCATTTTGCAGGAAAACCTGGCTCTGTTTCAGCTGCCGGCAGACTGGACCCGCCGTTGGTACAACGCCCAGATGATGTTCAACGCCCAGACAGACGGTTCCAGCTCCCAGAAAGCCCTGAAGACCGCCCTGGCGTTTTTCCAGATCCCCCCCAGCCGCCCTGCCCATGACGCCCTGGGGGATGCCTATCACACTGCCCTTATCTGCGCACGCCTGGATCTGAAACGGGGCATCCAGGAGTACGAAGCGGCCCTCCAAAGCCATGAAAACGGCTTCCACGGGGCGGAGCTCCCCGGCTGCCTCACCCGGCAGGTATATTACGGTCTGGCCGGAAAGGAAGAGGCCCTGGACCACATGGCCGGGCCGGACAACCTCTGCCCCACCTGTGGGGCGCAAATGACCTGCCGCCGCTGGTTTTCCCAGCCTGGCCGGCGGTACATGGCCCTGGCCCAGTGCCCGGAGCACGGCGATTTCCTGATCCGCGTCCGCCTGAGCCCAGAGACTGGAGGCACCTTCCGGGTCAGCCGCCTCACCTACCAAGGCGACTCCGAGGCCGCCCTGGCCTACGCCAAGCGGGCGGAAAAAGCCGAATCCACCCGCCAAACCCGCCGCCGCAGACGCCGCCATCCTGCCAAACGAGCTACCCTTCCGGGGAATCCTGGAAGTATGTCAGAATCCTGAGCGCAAACACCGTTGGTATGCTCCAGAGAAAAGGAGCATACCAACGGTGTTTGATCTGTTGCTATTTCTGCCTCCTGCTGCCTTCCCAGGTTTCCCGGAGAAGCCCGTAGAGATACAGGTCCACCCACTGGCCCCCATTGTCTTTGACTTGGCCCCGCTGGACGCCCTCCAATTCCATACCCAGTTTCCTCATAAGGCCTGCAGATTTCAAGGGGTCTATCGTCTCAGCCAGGAGTTTATGGGCATGCAGGCTGAAAAAAGCGTAGTCCACCAGGCTGCAGCAGGCCTCATAGGCATAGCCCTGCCGCCAAATGCGGCGATTGAAAATCCACCCAATTTCATAGATATCATCCTGAATTTCGTTACACAAAAGATATCCAATGACTCGGCCGGAGGCCTTATCCTCAGCAGCCAGGGCCCCCTTCCGGCCTATGCAGAAATCCTGCAAAAATCGGGCGGTTTGTTCCAAGGTATAGGGTGGTTCCATATATACCATGGTCTGTGCATCACCCAAAATTTCCTGCAAATCTGGAAGATCTCCTTCCTGAAAGCTCCGCACCATCATGCGTTCCGTCTCAAAACGCACTACCACACGCTCCTCTCCGTCCAAGAGGGACTACCGCACAAGAACATACAGCTCCAACAATCCTGCCAGCACCGGCTGATGCAGCAGATAGAGAAGCAGAGACTGCCTGCCACACCAGGTCAGGAACCGAACCGGAGCCGCCCCAGCCGGAAATCTGGGCAGCAAGCTCTCTCCCTGCCGGTAAGCCGTTCTGCCCAGAAGGGCCCCTATCAGAAACCACCCCAGGTTAGGCAGCAGGGGGAAATAATCGCTGGAGGCAAATTCTGCCGTCGTCAGGCCCAGGGGAAAGAGCCAGGGGGCGGCCACCGTAAGGCTCCGGAACCAATAGCCCAGCGCCAAAAGGAGCAGGGCCAGAGCCCCCAATACCCAATTGGGTAGCCGCCCCAGCCACGGCCACAGAAGCATGCATACCCCCAGGCAGTGGAGAATGCCAAACCAAATGACGATCCCCCGGCCCTGGAAGCCCAGCCAGTACATCCCCGCAGTCACCAGGCTGCACAGCATCCCACACCCAAAGACTGCCAGTCCCCGCCGCACCGGGTGATGGCCCAGGGTGACGCAAATACCGGAAATCAGAAGAAACAGCACCGAGCCCCACTGCATGACAAAGGAAAAAATAGCGGGATATGCAAAATCTGCCAGGCCATACAGCTCCCGGATGTCATAGACCAGATGCACCAGGATCATACCCAAAATACACAGCCCCCGGAGGGCATCCAGCTCCCAGATCCGCCTACTCATTTCCCCTCCGGCTGAATCTGACTGTTGGCCTCTTCCTCCAGGACCCGGTAAGCCACCTTGCCCACCAAAGTCTTGGGCAGCTCTGTGCGGAATTCCACCTCCCGGGGCATGGCGTACTTGGCAATCCGCTTCTCACAGTAGCTCAGCAGCTCCTCTTTCAGCTCCTCTGTGGGTTCGATACCGGGCATGGGAACCACGTAGGCCTTCACCCTCTGCACCCGATACGGGTCCTTCACGCCGATGACGCAGGACAGCAGCACCTTGTCATGACCGTCAATGATATTTTCCAGCTGGGATGGATAAACGTTGTAACCGGAAGTAATGATCATCCGCTTGATTCTCTGGCGGAAATACACAAAACCATCCTGATCCATCCGTCCCAAGTCGCCGGTGTGGAGCCAGATCCGGCCCTCCAGATGGCGGCGGAGGGTTTGCGCCGTCTCCTCGGGGTTGTCCATATAGCCCAGCATCACTGTCGGACCGGAGATGCAAATTTCACCGTCAGTGTTGGCAGGCAGCTCCTCCGTGGTGCCAGGCTTCACAATTTTGTAGTATGTATCGGGGAATGGCACGCCGATGGAGCCAGAGCGGGCATAATCCTTGGGGGTGAGGCAGGAGGCAGTGACGCACTCTGTGGTGCCGTAGCCCTCCCGGATCTGCTCGGAGCAGTTGTGTTCCTTGAGGAACTGGTCCACTTTCTTTTTTAATTCCGGAGACAGGGAATCTCCTCCGGAAAAAATTCCCTTCAGGAAGCTGAGGTCCACCCCATCCAGGGAGTCCGCCCGGAGGAGGGCCTCAAACAGGGTGGGGACGCCAGGGATCAGGTTGGGCCTTTGCTTTTTTAGAATCTCCGCGTAGAGCTTCACGCTGAACTGGGGCACCAGTATGCAGGTAGCGCCGCCAATGAGGGCAGTGTGGATGCCGATCCCCAGTCCAAATCCGTGGAAAATGGGCATAATGGACAGCATTTTCATGCCCGCCACGGAGGTGTACCCGGAAGCGGCAATGGTCTGCAGGCCCAGAGCATTGAAATTAAGATTGGAGAGCATGATGCCCTTGGTGGTGCCGGTGGTGCCGCCGGAGTAGAGAATCGCGCCGCAGTCGTCATACTTCCCCTCGTCGGGGGGCAGCTCCTTCTTGGACCGGCGGCCTGCATTCAGAAAATCATTCCAAAGAATATAACCGGTTTTCGGCAGCTTCTGCACCGACCGGGCGGTTTTGGTCAGAGGGAACAGGGCTTTCTTCATCCCAGGCAGCTCGTCCTGAATCTTGGCGATGATGATCCGGCAGGTGTCATGGAGGTCCGGAAGAATCTGCTCCACCTTATAGTAAAACTGATCCAGGGTCAAAATGGCTTTGCTGTGAGACGCGTTCAGGTAAAACGCAATCTCGTGAGGGGCAGACAGGGGGTGGATCATGTTGGGAATTGCACCAATCCGGTTCAGGGCATAGAAGCAGTCCACACCCTGTGGTGAATTCGGCATGCAAATGGTCACCCGGTCCCCCCGGTGGATGCCCATGGCCACAAAGGCCTTGGCCGCCAGATCCACCCGGCGAAGGAAGGTGGCGTAGTCCGTTTCCTTACCCATAAACACATAGGCAATATTTTGGGGATACCGCCGCGCCGTATCTGACAGCAGCTGATACATGGTCTTGCGGGGATAGTCAATGGACTTGGGCGTGTTGCCGTAAAAGTTCACCCAAGGGGCAGAAGCAGAGAGAGCCATATTGAAATCATCCTTTCCAGTCGACAAGCGGAGGCCGGGGCCCTCCCCGGCATTTGGCGTTTCCATTATAGCACAAATCATTACGAAATCCATAAAAATCTTCTCCCGGTGGAAAAGCCGTTTACTTTCCCCGGAATTTGCGCTACAATATAGGCTCAGAATATACGCCAAATCAAGGAGGTATCTCCATGGCCTATCACAAAAAGCCCCGGAACGAAGATGACGATTTGGAGGACCTGCTCCGCAAGGCAGACCAGGTCCTGGGCGAAACTCCCCCCGAAGAGTCGGAGGAGGATGCGCCTCCTGCTCCCTGGGAGGATCTCCGCTTTTACGCCAACTACAGCAACCACTATGGCCAGGATGTGCGCAACTACCAGAACAACTACGGCCGTCCCAACGAGCCCCGGCCAGAGGCCCAGGAGGAAGCCCCCGGGCCTGCCATTCCAGCCTACAACGTGGATTTTCAAAACGAGGACCGCCGTCAGCCCCGGCGCCAGTCCCCTCGTAAAAACCACCGGGAGACCTACGAGGAGGGAGAGGACCTCCCCCTCCGTCCGGCTCCCAGCAGACAGCCCAAGCCGTCAAAGCGCCGGAAAAAGCGCCGTGGCGTGAAGCTCCTGGCCGGCGTACTGCTGGTGGTTCTGCTCCTGATCGGCGGTGCTTACCTGTGGATTCGCAGCACCATGAAAATGCCTGAGACAGACCAGCCCATTGGCGCACGGAAGGAAGGTGCAGCCACAGTGCTCCTGTGCGGCACCGACCAGGAAGGCACCCGAACCGACACCATGATGCTCCTGTATTTGAACGCCCGGGAGCAAGCTATTACCCTGGTGAGCCTGCCCCGGGACACCCTGACCCATACATCCTCCGGCAGCGACGCCAAGCTGAACTCCGCCTACGGTCGCAACGATGGCGGTCAAGAGGGTATGGAGGCCCTGTTGGACTATGTATCGGACATCATCGGTTACCGGCCGGACGGCTATATGCTGATCACCCTGGACGCCTTCGTGGATGTGGTGAACCTGATGGGCGGGGTGGAGTTCGACGTCCCCATGGATATGTTCTATGAAGACCCCTCCCAGGACCTCTATATCGACCTGAAGGAGGGCAAGCAGAAGCTGGACGGATACGAGGCCATGGGCCTGGTCCGCTTCCGGAAGGGCTACGCCGACCAGGACCTGGGCCGGGTGGACGTGCAGCGCCAGTTTCTCTCCGCCTGCGTGGACCAATGGTTGACTCTCCCCAATCTGGTGAAGCTTCCCCAAATTCTCTCCACTGTGCAGGCCTCCTCCGAATCGGACCTCACCACGGGCAATCTTCTGTGGATCGCCTATACCGCCTGGCGTTCCGGCCTGGGCAACCTGCAGACGGTAACCCTGCCCGGCTATGCAGATATGATTGACGGTGTCTCTTACTACATCCTGGACCCGGCAGGCGTGGCAGACGTCATCAACCAGTCCTGTAACCCCTACACCCGGGAGATCGACGCCAACGACCTGAACATTGTGTACTGAGGAGGCTTTCCATGGATTGGAAACTGGATGAGACCCGCCACACCGGCCGCCCCGGGGACAGTCAGGGGCGGGGCCCGGCGGAAATGGCTTGCTATGACTTTCTGGACCGCCTGGGCGTCTCCTATGGCCGGGTGGACCACAGCCCTGCCTTTCACATTGAGACCTGCCACCAGGTGGAGGCGGTTTTGGAGGCCCCCATTGCCAAAAACCTCTTCCTGTGTAACCGGCAGAAAACCCAGTTCTATCTTCTGCTGCTGGAAGGGGACAAGGTATTCAAAACCAAGCATCTTTCCGCTCAGCTGGGTTGCAGCCGCCTGAGCTTTGCCGGGGAAGAGGATCTGGCCCGGCTTCTGGGAGTTCAGCCCGGCTCCGCCAGCCTTCTGTGCCTGCTCCAGGACCCGGGCTGCGCCGTGCAGCTGGTCCTGGACCGTCCCCTTCTGCGCCAGGCCTATCTGGGGCTGCATCCCTGCCAGAACACCTCCACCCTGCGCATTGCCATGGGGGATGTGCTGGAGCGGGTAATCCCCGCCCTGGGGCACAGTCCGCTTCTGGTGGACCTGCCGGAGGATCCGCTATGAGGTCCGTGGGGCGTTTTGCCCCCACGCCCAGCGGACGGATGCATTTGGGAAATTTGTTCTCCGCCCTGCTGGCCTGGCTTTCCGTCCGGTCTCAGGGCGGTGAATTGGTTCTACGTATGGAAGATCTGGACACTCAGCGTACCAATGCGGGTTACGCCAGCCAGCTCCGCCGGGACCTCACCTGGCTGGGCCTCACCTGGGACCGGGAGACCACACCCCAAAGCCAGCGGCAAGAGGCCTACCAGGCCGCCTTTCGGCTTTTGGAGGAGATGGGGCTTCTTTACCCCTGCTACTGCACCCGCAGCCGCCTGCACCGGATTGACGCTCCTCACGCCACCGATGGCGTCTATGTATATGACGGCCGGTGCCGGAATCGAAAGCCGGAGGAGTGGGCCGCCTTTGGCCGCTTGCCCGCCTGGCGGATTCGGGTACCGGACCGGGAGGTCTCCCTCTGGGACGGAGTCCAGGGCCAATACATAGAAAATCTTGCCCGGGACTGCGGCGATTTTGTGGTCCGCCGGGCGGATGGAGTATTCGTATATCAGCTGGCCGTAGTGGTGGACGATGCCGCGGCCGGGGTCACGGAAGTGGTCCGTGGGCGGGACCTTCTCTCTTCTACCCCCCGTCAAATGTACCTGCAGGAGCTTTTGGGCGCTCCTCAGCCCCGCTATTACCATGTACCCATGCTCCTGGCGCCAGACGGCCGCCGTCTGTCCAAACGAGATGGGGATTTGGACCTGGAGGCCCTGTCCCGCCACCTGTCTCCACAGGAAATCCTGGGGCTGCTGGCCCACTGGGCCGGGCTGCTACCCAAACCGGAGCCGGTCCAGGCCCGGGACCTGGTTCCCCTGTTTCACTGGGACCGGGTGCCCCGGCAGGATATCACCGTCTCCCCCTCCCATCTACCCTAACATGCAGGAGGCTTCCTTATGCTGCAAGACATTGCGCCTCACATTTACCACAACCCCATGTCCTTCGTCCCTCCCGCCCCCGGAGATCTGGCCCTGGCCTATGCCGGGGGCCAGGTCCTGGCCAGGCTGGAAGAGGGATTGCTCCAGCTGCCCAGGGTGGAGCAGTGCACCGGCGCTTCCGGTTGGATTTACGGCTTCTCCATTGATGAAACCCACTATTATCTGCCGCAAGGCCCGGCGCCACAGGCTCCAGGCTTTTCCATGGTTTCCAATTACCGGGCTCTCGCCCCGGGGCAAACGGTCTTTGCCTGCGCCGTGGGAGAGAGCCTCGCCCGGTGGTATGCCGGGAACCGGTTCTGCGGCGCCTGCGGCAGGTCTCTGGAGCCCAGCACCTTGGAACGGGCCTTGGTTTGCCCCGCCTGTGGCCGCACTGTCTACCCTAAAATTTGCCCGGCTGTGATTGTGGCCGTATGCCATGGGGACCGGCTCCTGCTGACCAAGTACGCCGGCCGGAGTTTCCGGCGATATGCCCTGGTAGCCGGCTTCAATGAAATTGGGGAATCCATTGAGGAGACCGTCCGGCGAGAGGTTCTGGAGGAGACCGGGCTTCAGGTGGACAACCTCCGGTTTTACAAATCCCAGCCCTGGGTGGTGACAGACAGTCTGCTCTTCGGCTTTTTTGCTGAACTCGCCGGTCCTGATTGCATTCACCTCCAGGAGGAAGAATTGGCCGAGGCCCAGTGGTTCCCCCGGAATGCGCTTCCCACCGACCACTCCTCCGACAGCCTGACGGGGGAAATGATCGAAATTTTCCGGGCAGGAAAGGAACCCCGATAAGCGGCAAAGTGCAAAAAACTTTCTTCAATTTTGTTTTTTCCCCACCGAAATACTTGAAACTAGGGGGAATCTCAGGTATAATATCTTTCGTCTATGCGGATTACCCGCCGGTACCCAATTCCTAAGGATAATTGAGAGGATCTGATTAACCATGAGTGCATCACGCCAAAAGAAGCTCCGCCAGGAGCAGGCGGCTTCCGCCCCCACGACCAAGCGGCGGGCCGTCACCGAAGAAGAAAAAGCTGCCAAGCGTCTGAAGATTTGGAGCGCCGTGTTCTACGTGATCATCGGCCTGATGGTCATTGGCATCGCCGTTGCCGCCATTGCCAACACAGGCGTGCTGGAACGCACCCTTACCGCTGTCACCATCGGCAACCACAAGCTCACCGCCGCCGAGCTGAACTATTACTACCTGGACACCGTCAACAACACCATGAGCAGCAACTCCATGATGAGCTACATGGTCACCAGCGGCACGCCCCTGGACGAGCAGGAGTATCTCGGCGAAGGCTTTGATACCTGGGCCGACTACTTCCTGGATACTGCCATCACCACTGCCCGGAACACCTATGCCATTTACGACGAAGCAGTTGCCAAGGGCTACACTCTGAGCGAAGAGGAACAGTCTCAGGTGGACACGGCGCTGTCCAACATGTCTGCTTACGCCAGCATCTATGGCTACAGCAGCGCCTCCGCCATGCTCCGGGCCAACTACGGCCGGGGCTGCAACGAGTCCAGCTACCGGGAGTACCTGGAGGTACAGCAGCTGGCCAGCAGCTACGCCAATAAGTATATGAACGACCTGGATTACACGCAGGAAGAGATCGACGCCTACGGTGCAGAAGATCCCACCGCTTACAACTCTTACTCTTACCGGTACTACCTCCTCAGCACCAGCGACTATTACGAAGAGGGTGTGGAAACCCCCAACGATGAGCAGAAGGCCGCTGCCCTGACGGCTGTGGAAAACGCCGCCAAGGAGCTGGCTGAATCCTCCAAGGGCGACGAGGCCAAGTTCAAGGCCGCCGTGGAGGAGCTGGAGGAGGCCAAGAAGGCCGCCCAGGAAGAGGCGTCCACCGACACCACAGAACCCACCGAGGCTGAGGAAGAGACCGATTCCACCCTCCACGAAAACGTGCTGAAGAGCAACCTGGTGGCCGTTCTGTCCGACTGGATGGTGGAAGATGGCCGTCAAGCCGGAGACACCACCTATGTGGCAGCCGGAAATGACGCTGGCTTCTACGTGGCCATGTATCTGGACTCCAGAGACAACTCCGATGTAGAGACCGTGAATGTGCGGCACATTCTGATCTCCACCAGCGACAATGTCACCGCAGAAGACGCCAAGAAGCAAATTGAAGACCTAAAGACCCAATTTGAAGAGGACCCCACCGAAGAGCACTTTGCTGAAATGGCTGAGTCTCATTCCTCCGACACCGGTTCCAACACCAACGGAGGCCTATACGAAAACGTAGCCCCCGGCCAAATGGTAGAGGCCTTCAACGACTGGATCTTCGACTCCAGCCGGAAAGCCGGCGATGTGGGCATTGTGGAGACCACCTATGGCTGCCACCTGATTTACTTCGTAGGCCCCGGCGAATATTCCTTCCGGGATTCCCTGATTGTAAACGCCAAAACCAGCGCAGACTACAACACCTGGTACACCGGCCTGACAGAAGCCATCACGCCCTCCCAGGGACTGGGCGTGCGGTTTGTCAACAAGGGCATCACCCTCCAGTCTAACTCTTCTCAGTCCACTTCCAACTAAACTTGTGTGGATTGGAACCCCAATCCACATGGCATGAACATCTCGGGGCTGCTGCATCGCGGAACGGTTCAAACCCGCCCGCCTTTGCAGCAGCCCCATCTGTTACGAGGTACAATCACATGGAACATCCTTTTCTCCGTGAGGAAATGGCCCTGGGAACTGCCGCCCTGGAGCGGCTGTCCCACAGTCACGTGGCCGTCTTCGGCATTGGCGGCGTGGGAAGCTTTACCGTCGAAGCGCTGGCCAGAGGCGGCGTGGGGCAGCTGACTCTGGTGGACAATGACACCGTAGGCCTCACCAATCTGAACCGCCAGCTCTGCGCCCTCCACTCTACCCTGGGGCAGTACAAGGCCCAGGTGATGGCCGACCGGGTCCGGGACATTTCCCCCGGCTGCCAAGTCCGCGCCATCACCCGGCTGTACACCGAAGCAGACAAAGCATCCTTCTTCGACGTCTCCTACGATTATGTGGTAGACGCCATTGATCTTGTTTCCTGCAAGCTCAGCCTCATTGAATACGCGCACCGGCTGGGCATTCCCATCATCAGCGCCCTGGGTACCGGCAACAAGCTGGACCCCACCGCCTTCCGGATTGCAGACATCGGGGAGACCTCCGTCTGCCCCCTGGCCCGGGTGGTCCGTCGGGAATTGAAAGTCCGGGGCATCTTGCATCACAAGGTGCTTTTCAGTACAGAGCCCCCTCTGACACCGGCCCCCCTGGACGTTCCGCCTCCAGGCCGCCGTAGCATCCCTGCCTCCGTCTCCTGGGTCCCCTCCTGCGCCGGGCTGCAGCTGGCCGGATCCGTCATCCTGGATCTGATCCAAGCACCCCCACAGACCGATAGCCCCACACCACGCCGGGGCGTAAGGCCGTCCACCTAAGCAATGCCGTTTCAGACGCACTGGGGCGGCCGCTCCCCTGGCTTCCCCCGGGGAAGGCTGGGCGCTCCCGGGCCAGTGTAAAGCCCATGCATTCCACCATTCATAAGTTTGCACATTGGTGACGTGGTTCTCCCTACGTCCGGAACCCCGCGGACGCAGGATGCTGCCTCCCGGACGCGCCAGCGGCACAGTGTCCCGTAATCCATGGCATTTGGCGATTGCGACCTTCCACATAGTCCAGTGCGAATTCGCCACGGCCCACGCCACCTGTCGGCCCCTTCCACCGGTGCGTCCAGGAGGCCGCACCCTACACAGTTCCACGCAACCAGCAACAAGCCACAAAATCATAACACCAAAAGGAGAGTCCGCCATGTCCTGGAACATCTTCACTCCCCAAGATTTTCAAACCAGCCATTGGGCAGGTGGCGTCACCACCCAGCTTGCCATTGGACCCCAGGGCGCCCACTATGCAGACCGGGATTTTCTCTGGCGCATCAGCTCCGCTCAGGTGGCGCTGGATCACTCCGTGTTCACGCACCTGCCGGATTACCACCGCTTCCTCACCGTCCTGGAGGGAGAGCTGGAGCTGCAAATCGGGAGCGGCCCCAAGTTGCCGCTCCCTCCCCTGAGCATCTGCCAGTTTGACGGCGGCGTTCCGGTAGAATCCTGGGGCCGCTGCAAAGACCTAAACCTGATGCTGCGCAAAGGCGCCTGCACCGGCTCCATGGAGGTCCTCCGCCTACCTGCGGGGTCATCTGTCTTGCCCCCAGATTGGGACATCCTGGGTCTCTACTGCGTCCAGGGCGGGACCTCCTGGCTCCGAAGTGGCGAGCTTGGTCTCCTTCAGGAGCCTACACCCTGCCGCCTGGCTCCGGCAGAGTCCTCTGTCTTCCTGGCCATGAAAATCCGGCTGTTGTGAGTCTTCTGAAAAGAATGCAACAAACAAGCAGCAGGTCTATCGGAACGCAGTGACTGATCCTTGCCGGCCTCGAAGGTGCCTCTGGTAGCTTTTTGTTTTCCGGTGTATGTCCGCCCATTTTTAATTTCACAGAAAAGCGGAAAAACAGTTGACATTTACCCCACGTAAAAGGTTACCATTTGGGCAGAAGGAGGGAAACACATGAAAATCAAAGCAGTCTGCGAGCAAACCGGTTTAACGGACCGTACCATACGCTATTATATAGAGGAGGGGTTGATCTCCCCATTTTATACAGAGAACTACCTCGGCCGAAAGAACTTTGATTTTTCAGAAGCTGATGTGGCGATGCTCAAGGACATTGCCATTCTACGAAAATTTGGCTTTTCCATCGCCGAAATTAAGCAGCTATCTCAACATCCCGAGGAAGCAGTCTCAATAATCCAGCGCTTACAAGCGCGCAAACAGCAAGATGTTGATGACGAGCTCTCTATGCTGTCTGTTTTGAAACAGTTGGACACTGAAAAAACACATACCATCTCCGAATTGTCAGACGCCCTGGCAACCCCCGTCCACCCGGCAACTCTCCCAGATGGAGATACAAAAGTCGGCACCAAGCAGGCCCTTGTATCCCTTACCCGGTCCCTTCTCGCGGGAATTATCGGATTTCTTCCATTCATATTCTTGCTGATTAATATATCAGATTCTATGCGTACATATCGCTATCCTACGGTGAACCTATGGAGCTTGATTGCCACCATTCTAACGCTATTACCCACTGTCTGGATTGTAATCCTTTCGAAGTGTAAAGCAAAACGCCCTGTCAAAAGAAGCTGGCAGTTCACCATCCTGGCTGCATGCGGGCTATACCTTCCTTTTAGCTTCGTTCTGTCCTACTCCGTCTTGGGCCACTCCCAAACAACGGATATTCGTAACTATTGCGTACTGGACTCCGAATGTCCGGCCAGTAGATCGGACTTCTACCAGGAACTGTTCCCGGATTGGCCCCACTACTTTGTCAACGAAAAGCAGAAAGATGGAAGCTTTCAAACCAGATATCTGAATGCACACTATTACTATCGCTTTTTCCAAGGGTTGGATTATACCTATGACATATATGCACAATGGCCCTTAGAGCAAGACGCTTTTCATCAGGAAGTGGCTCGTGTCAAAACGCTGTACGCAAAGGCCGCTGAAACAGACACGTTTTACAAATTTCTTACTCTGGAGCAAGGGTCGTACACATGTCTGATTCGATACAGTGGCGATCAACCGTTTCAACGCGTGAGCACAAGCTACACCTATTTCATCTTTGCCTATGACATGGAAAACCTCACTGTGCGATATATCCTGTGTGACAGCCTTGAAAATGGTGCAGATCAACCATATTACCTAAAGTTGGATTGGTAATGCTTGTCGAGAAAAGTGAAGTCAAAAAACGGGGCAGCCCGAAATCAAGGATTCGACAGAATCCTTATTTGCAAGGCGGCCCGTTTATTCTCTTACCGGCGTTTTTGTACCCGTTGGCCTTTTCTTATTTTTGCGGCCCACAACCAGGCAGGATTATCACAACGGACAGAATGACGCCATAGTCCCTCCAGTTCCCAGGGTCCCATCCTAAACCCCGCCCCTGGCCATGTGAACCTGTAGAAACGGCGCCAGGTTTTCATATATCGCTCAGAAACCTTCCAGTTCCCCAGAGGCCGCCTGGCAGGCTCTCCACCCGCCTCCAAGAGACTTTTTCGCGTGTCCAAGAAGTGATCCGCAGGAAAAAATGGAGCTCTGGAATATAAAAGCAGGACGCCTCACACGCATTGAGACGCCCTGCATCCATTGGGAATCAAGAGGATTTCCGCTCACCCTCCAACCGGTAGCGGCTCCGGAAATTATTGTAATAGAGGTCAAATTCATCATTGCCACCGCTCTTGAGGCCGGTGAGATACTGGTGCGTGTCGAAGCTGCCTTCCGCCACCTCAATCATGGCCACAGCCACGTTGCTGCAGTGGTCGGCAATGCGCTCATAGCCCGTGAGCAGATCCTCCAGGACAAAGCCATACTCGATGGAGCAACTGCCGTCCTTCAACCGGGCCACATGGTGCATTTTAATCTTCCGCACCAGATCGTCGATCACCTGCTCCAAGGGCTCCACCTGGTGGGCCGCCGACAAGTCCTTCTCCCGGAAGCAATTCACCGTAATGGACAGCAGCTCCCCAAGGGCCGCCTCCAAAACCAACAGCTCCTCTTGGGCCTGTTTGGAGAACACCACCTTTTTCTGATGAATCTCCTGGGCTGTACGGGTCAGATCCCGGGCATGGTCGCTGATGCGTTCAAAGTCGCTGATGGTATGCAGCAGCGTATTGACCAGGTGACTATCCGCCACATTCATGCTGCGGCTGGACAGCTGCACCAGATATGTACCAATCGCATCCTCATACCGGTCGGATTCCGCCTCCAGCCGTTCCACCTCCGCCGCTTTCTTTTCATCCCACTTGTGCATCAGACCGATCGCCAAATTCACGCCCTGGCGGCCCAGGTCGGCCATATCCGCAGTTGTGGAAAAGCTCCGGTCCACTGCCGCAGCCGGCGTCGCCAAAAGGCGGGAATCCAGCAGCTGAACCTGCTCCGGCTCTGCCGCAGAGTCGGGGATGGTCCAGACGGCCAGCTTCTCCAACCATTTGGACAGGGGGAGCATAAATGCCGTGGCTGCCAGGTTAAAGCCTGTGTGCACCAACGCAATCCGCACACGATCCACCGGTTCCTCCATCACGGAGAAGTGGAAAACCGCATCCAGGGTATAAAATAGAGCCAAGAATACAACAGAACCGATCACATTAAAATAGAGATGTACCATGGCCGTCCGCCGGGCGCTCTTGTTGGCTCCTATGGAGGATAGCAGCGCGGTGGTACAAGAGCCGATATTTTGCCCCATAATCATAGGCACTGCATTGCCGAAGGTAATGGCCCCAGTGCCGCTGAGGGCCTGGAGGACACCCACGCTGGCGCTGGAGCTCTGCATGACGGTGGTCAGCAGGGCGCCAGCCAGAACGCCCAAAATGGGATTGGACAGATGGGCAAAGAGCTGGAGGAACCAAGCCTCATGCTCCAGAGGCGCCATGGCGCTGGACATATTATCCATGCCGATCATCAGAAGGCCAAAGCCAATCAGAATCGTCCCGACGCCCTTTTTCCGCTCCGATTTGCAGAAGGTATACAAAACAATCCCAAGGAAAGCAAGAATGGGGCTGAAGTTTGCCGGCTTCAGCATCTCAATCAGCAACCCTGTACCTTGCACGCCGTCCAGGCTGAGAATCCACGCTGTGACGGTGGTACCCACATTGGAGCCTAAAATCACACCAATGGCCTGCTGCAGCGTCATGACGCCGCTGTTGACAAAGCCCACGACCATTACGGTTGTCGCGCCGGAGCTCTGGATCACTGCCGTAACCGCCATACCCAGCAAAAAACCCTTCAGGGGATTGCCGGTAAAGGCGCCCAGGATCTTCTGGAGCTTACCACCGGCCTGCTTCTGCAGGGACTTGCTCATGGTATCCATGCCAAACAGGAACATTGCAAGGCCGCCCAGCAGACGAAATACATGGAATATATCCAACTTTCTCTCTCCTCCCTGCTTTACGCAGAATCAACATACGTCTCCACATTTTAACTATACAGGACAGATCGCCGGGTTTCATCAAATCTATGTAAAATTCTCGAAAAATAGCAGTAAAGGCGCAGGAGGAAGATCTGCCTATGCATTTTATGCCCTTTGTTCCTCCAGAATGGGCCGCAGCTTCTGGCGGTAAATGCGGAGCAGCAGGAGAGCCGTCACCGTGATACTGGCCATCTCCGCAATGGGGAAGGACCACCACACCAACTCCAGCCGGCCGGACAGCGACAGCAGGTAAGCCACCGGCAACAGCACCAGCAGCTGCCGCGCTAGAGAGACAATGGTAGCATACAGGCCCGTTCCCAACGCCTGGAACACGGAGCTGAGGACGACGCAAAAGCCGGCAATCGGAAACGCCCAGCTGATAGTCTGAAGGGCCTTGCAGCCAATGACCAAAAACTCTGCAGTAGGATCAAACATGGACAGCAGTACCTCCGGCATCAGCTGGAACACCGCAAAGCCACAAAGCATAAACAGAAACGCCGCCAGGCAGCTGAAGAGCACCGCCTTCCGAATCCGGTCCGGCTTTCTCGCCCCGTAATTATAGGCCACAATGGACACCATGGCATTGTTCAGGCCGAAGATGGGCATGAAAATAAAACTCTGCAGCTTAAAGTAAGCGCCAAACACGGCCACTGCTGTGGAGGTAAAGCCAATCAGAATCTGATTCATGGTAAAATTCATCACCGATCCAATGGCTACCATGATAATAGATGGCACACCCACCGCCAGGATTGACTTCATCACGCTTCTGTGGAGACGCATCCCCTTGCGAGACAGCCGTACCTCCGGATTCTTCCGGAAGTGGCACACCATCGCCAGAAGGAAAGCCACAATCTGGCCGATGACGGTAGCCACCGCAGCACCGGCCACTCCCATAGCCGGAATGCCCAGCCCACCAAAGATGAACAGGGGGTCCAGCACAATGTTCAAAACAGCCCCCACGCCCTGGGTAATCATGGTGTACAGGGTCCGGCCTGTAGCCTGCAGCAAGCGTTCAAAGAGGATCTCTCCGAAAATTCCGAAGGAGAACAGCGTGCAGATTTGCAAATACTCCACGCCTCCAGTCAGAATCTCCGGAATGTCCGTCTGAACCCGGAAAAACACACCTGCACCAAATGCGCCAAACAGCATGAACAGCAGGCAGCAAATTCCGGAGAGCACCAGGCCATTGCCGGCAGTCAGGTTTCCTCGGTCATATTCCCGGCTCCCCAGACATTTGGAGAGAAGCGAGTTCATGCCCACGCCTACGCCGGTGGAAAATCCGATCATCAGGTTTTGAATTGGAAAGGCCATGGAGACGGCAGTCAGAGCATTTTCACTGACCCGGGAGACATACACACTGTCCACCACATTGTACAGCGCCTGGACCAGCATGGAAATCACCATGGGAAGGGCCATGTTCGCCAAGAGCCTGCCCACCGGCATGGTCCCCATTTTGTTTTCTGTGCGAAGTTTTGTTTCCATTGCAGTACCTCACAATCCAAAGTAAAATATGGAAGAAACGAAGCCCCGTGGCCTCGTGGTTCCCGAAGAAAGGCTACCCATTGGCCCCATATGCAGCGCAAAAGTACCCCTCCCTCAAAACATGTTTGGAGGCAGGGGCGTTTCCATGCCAAAGTGCGCGCACACCGCGCCGGACAGACCGCTCTAGCATCGGGCATTCTCTTTTGCAGTGTATAACACGATCAACATAACGCGGACGCAGACAGACATCGTGATACGCAAAATCATACGTCACGTGCTGCCAGGCACTGAGTTCAAAAAAGCCACACTTGTCCAGCAAACAAGTGTGGTCTTTTTCGTGGTGACCCGTACGGGACTCGAACCCATGTTACCGCCGTGAAAGGGCGGTGTCTTAACCACTTGACCAACGGGCCTGGTAGCGGCAATCTGATTCGAACAGATGACATACCGGGTATGAACCGGGTACTCTACCAGCTGAGTTATGCCGCCATGTGCCGCTCCAACAGTTTTCCGCCGGAACAGCCTCATTATTATAGGAAATTCCAGGGTTCTTGTCAAGGGGAATTTCAAGCTTTTTTCAACTTTTTTTGTAAGATTTGCAGTGATGTGTGACGTCAGGCGGGGAGCTATGGAAATGGGCCTGTTGCAAAATGAACTGCTCCCCGTTAAGTAGACAACGAAATTATGAGCAAAGAGTTCACAGCACTGCAGTGCTGTGGCAACTGCGGATTTTGCACACTGCCTCTATGGGATAGTGGTACTCCTCATGGCAATCCCGGATCGCTCTGTGCGAACGTTCCTACCTCACTTGTCCCTGCGATCCCTCCATTCCAACTCCTTCACTTTTTTAACCGGTCTCGGCCCATGTTCGTCAGGTGGCTCTCTCCATTTTGTGTCTTAAAGTCTTCATGGCAATTATACATCTATGAATCCAGTTTCGTAAAGCGTGCCTTGCACGAATTCCGTAGCGCTCACATATTTCCTGCTGGCTTCCTTCCCCTGCTTGATACGCTACCACTGCTCTCAGCTTTTGCTCCGGGCTATGCAGTATGCTCCCATGAGCTGGTCAACATCAAGCACCGTGGCCAATTTCCTTTCGAACCGCCTCCACAAAGCGGCTGACTCCCTCCGAGGGTTCCAAGGCGTACAGCAGGCCGTAGGGAGAGGAATACTCCCAATCTACCGGGATGCTGACAAGGGCCGGGTGTACGTCTTGCCAGCAATCCAGGATCAAAAGGACGTTCCCGGTTTCCGCACAGCGGTTAAAGACAGAAATATCATAAAACTGCGGCGTGTCCTCAATTTGAATCGCCGGGTGATCCCGTGTCAGGTCCGCGCGGATCCGATCATTCGTTCTGGAATCTCCCTGCTTGACCATCATCAAGGTCTCTCCGTATAAATCGGAAAGCGCAAGCTGTTTTTTTCCTGCCAACCGGTGTTCCCGCGATACAGCGCACATCTTTTGGCAGCGGCACAGGGGCAGCATATGGCATTGATCCAACCAGAGCTTGGAGTCACAAATCGCCATTAAAAAGTCAAATTTCTCCCCAAGCCCCGCAATTTCCGCGAGGATTCCTGTGTGGTCGTCCTCAAATGGGACAAGATGCAGCTTATAATCGGGAAACTGCCGGTTCACCCGGTACCACAGGTCCATAAAGGGCTTGGCGGGGTTGAGCAGAGAGGTTCCCACGCGGAAGGTCCTGCCGTCGGTCTCCATTGCCTGCCGTGCGCTTTCCACGGAGCGTTTGGAATACTCAAACAGGAATTTGGCGTCTTTATAGATCACCTCTCCCGCTGGCGTCAGGCGAATCCCGCGCGACGTCCGTTGGATCAGCTTCAATTTCAGGTGGGCCTCTAGTAAATTCACCTGCTTCATCACAGCAGTGGGAGAAATAAACAACTGATCCGCCGCCTTGGTAAAGCTGCCGCAATCCACAGCGCGGACAAACGTAGACAGGTGAGGGTTGAACATCGCCTCGCACCTCCATATCCCAGTATCAACATTTAGTTGATGTAAGCCTAACATATTGGAGATTCCCTGTCAAGGACCGATGGGGTATCATAATGCCAGAACAATGAAAAGGAGCTGTTTTCCATGGGGGCACTCATCGCGTATTTTTCCCGGAGGGGAGAGAACTATGTCAGCGGCAAACTCAAAGAACTGAGCGTGGGGAACACGGAGGTGGCGGCAGGTATGCTCCAGCAGTTGACGGGGGCGGACCTGTTTCAACTGGAGCCAGTCCACGAGTACCCGAAAAGCTATAACGCCTGTATCGACGAAGCCCAGGCGGACCAGCGGCGGGACGCCAGGCCGGAGCTAAAGCGATACCCGGAGAGCCTGGACGGATATGACACCATCTATCTTGGATATCCCAACTATTGGGGGACGATGCCCATGCCGGTATTCACCTTTCTGGAGCATTTCGACTTTTCCGGAAAAACCATTCTCCCCTTCTGCACCCACGAAGGCAGCGGCTTGGGGCGCAGCGAACGCGATATCAAACGGCTGTGTCCGGGAGCGTCCGTCAAACCAGGGCTTGCCCTCCATGGGGGAAGCGTGAGAAACGCCCTGCCAGCCCTCCAAGCATGGCTGGGAAACTAATAAACAGGAGGAAACGAACATGGAATTTACCACCTTAAGAAACGGAGTCAAGATGCCTCTGGAGGGTTTTGGCGTGTTTCAGGTGCCCGATGCGGCGGTGTGTGAGCAAGCAGTATGCGACGCTCTGGCCTGCGGCTATCGGTTGATTGACACCGCAGCAGCCTACTTCAACGAGGAGGCGGTAGGCGCGGCCATCGTCAAGAGCGGCATCCCCCGGGAAGAAGTGTTCATCACCACCAAGCTGTGGGTCCAGGACCAGGGCTATGAGAACGCCAAAAAGGCCTTTCAGACCTCCTTGGACAAACTGGGACTTGACTACCTGGATTTGTACCTCATCCACCAGCCCATGAACGATTACTACGGCTCCTGGCGGGCCATGGAGGAACTGTACGAGACGGGTAAAGTTCGGGCCATCGGCGTATGCAATTTCTATCCCGAGCGACTGGCCGACCTGTGCCTCAATGCCAAGATCGCCCCCATGGTGGACCAGGTGGAGCTGCACCCCTTCTTCGCCCAAAACGGTGCGCTGGAGACTATGAAGGAGTTCCGCGTGGCTCCGGAGGCGTGGGGTCCCATGGCAGAGGGAAAGCATGGCATCTTCACCCACCCCGTCCTAACTGCAATCGGCCAAAAGTATGGCAAAACCGCCGCCCAGGTGGCCCTGCGGTGGAACACCCAGCGAGGCGTGATCGTCATCCCCAAGTCCACCCATCAGGAGCGGATGGTGGAGAACCTGAACATATGGGATTTCTCTCTCAGCGACGGCGATATGTCCGCCATCGCGGCCCTAGACCTGGGGCACAGTGAGATCATCGACCACAGTCTTGCCGAAACGGCCAAATTCCTCAACGGTTGGAAGATCCACGAATAAACATACTGGAGCGGCCCCCTGAGGCCTCATCCACAAGCAGAGAATACCATAAAAATATGAGGTTTTGCATCCGAACAAGGGCATTCACGAAATGTTTTGATGGCAACCGGCTGGCCTGCGGGGAAGCGGAGCTCCTGGCACGGGCCAGGCAAATCAGCGATTCGTAAGAAAACTTTAGGAGGAAATGACGATGGTAAAACAGACGGCAGGGCGGGACAGTCTGGGAGACTTCGCTCCCCAATTCGCCCAACTCAACGACGATGTGCTTTTTGGCCAGGTTTGGAACCAGGAAGGTTTATCCCTCAAGCTGCGCTCTATCCTCACCGTTACCGCGCTGGTGAGCAAAGGGCTGATTGACAGTTCGTTCCAGTACCACCTGACCACAGCGAAGCAAAACGGCGTCACCAGGTCGGAAATGGCGGCAATTTTAACCCATCTGGCTTTTTACGCCGGGTGGCCCAACGCCTGGGCAGCGTTCCGCATGGCAGTGGAGGTCTATCAGGACGGTGATGGCGCTGACGGTGGGCTGTTCGGCCTGGGTGCGCCCAATGAAGCGTTCGCGCAGTATTTCATTGGAAACTCCTATCTGAAGCCTCTCACCGACCCCAAGCAGACGGTATTTATGGCCAACGTCACCTTTGAGCCCGGATGCCGGAACAACTGGCACATCCACAAGGCGTCCAAGGGCGGTGGACAGATTTTGCTGTGTACCGACGGCCGGGGTTGGTATCAGGAGTGGGGCCAGGAGGCCAGGGAACTCCATCCCGGCGATGTGGTTACCATTCCGGCAGGCGTGAAGCACTGGCACGGCGCAGCCCAAGACAGCTGGTTCTCCCATGTGGCCGTGGAGGTCCCCGGCGAGGGAACCGGCAGCGAGTGGCTGGAGCCGGTGGCAGATAGAGACTACAGTAAATTGCCATAAGGGCTACCTGTGCCAATATAGCCAATGGCCAGGCATCGGCTCGATTGACATCAGCAGGGCGCGCAGTCCCAGAGTACTGCACGCCCTGCTGCTTCATTCCCCCTTGGCAACATACGTCTGAGATTTCAAAACAGATCGCAGATACCATGAAAACAGGAAATCCCCGGAGCGTATCCCAATCACAATACGCTCCGGGGTTCCGGACACCGTTCCCCATCCCCCTTGCTGGGGGATGGGCCGGTTTTTTGAGAGGGCTCTTAGAAATTCTGATCCATGATGGTCATCAATTTGGCCAGCTGTGCCCGGCTCAGGACGTTCCTGGGCCTTAGGGTGTCATCTTCAAAGCCTTCCAGGATTCCCTCTGCAGTCGCCCAAGCCAGGGCTTCTTCGGCATAGGGCGAGATACTGGCGGCATCCTGGTAGGCGGAGAGGTCCGCACCCTGAGTGGGCTCCTGCTTCAAGTACTCGGTGACATACCGGTATAGGAAGGTGGCTGCCTGTTCCCGGGTGGTGGAGTCGTTGGGCTGGAAGGCTGTCTCGGTAACGCCCACTGCAACACCCACATCCTGGGCCCAGGCCACTGCGGCAGAATACCACCGATTGGCAGGCACATCCGCAAAGGTGGACATTTCCTCAACCTGGGGAGATCCAGCCATGCGATACAGCGTAGTCACCAACTGCGCCCGGGTCACATTGCCGTTGGGAGCGAACCTGCCGCCGCCCATGCCGTTCATGATGCCGTGGTCCACCACATAGTCCACGTACGTGTGATACCACTGGTTGGTATCAACGTCAGTGAACGACTTGGAGGCACAGTGGGCGGGAATCACCTCACCGGCAGAAACCAGCGCTCCGCACACGGTGCAGTAAACGTCTCCGCTGTAGCCGTCTTCTGTGCAGGTGGCTGCCTTGGCGCCCCGCACTTCTTCTACATGATCCGCAACATGCACCGCCACCAGGGTATAATCGCCGGTGTTCAGCATGGCACGAATCAGGCCAGTGCCTGCTTGATGGGCAGTCAGGGTTCCATCCTCCGTCACAGAAACCACCTGGGGATCCAAGCTGGTGTAATAGACGGGGTTGTACTCCGGCAGCACATTCTCACCATAGGGCTCTACCAGCTCTGTCATCTGAGCGGTTCCATCTACGCAAAGGCCCACGCTGCTTTCCAGAGCCCGGATGCCTTCATAACGCCGGGCCAGGACAGTAATCATCCAGGAAATGGTGTCCTGGGTGGTGTCTGTGGCCGTGGCAGTGATGGTGGCAGTTCCGGGATGAAGCGCGGTGACGAAGGTGTGGTCATTGCAGCCTTCCTCGTTGGCGGTTGCAGATGCCGTGGTCTTGTCCAGGGCAATGGACTCGTGGTTGTCATAAGTAAAGGTGATGAGCTGGTCGGGGGAAGTGGCCGCCTCGTCGTAGGGATAGATCGCATCGCGGCCCACGCCAACCTCATCTTCATAGCCCTGCGTAAAGATCATGTTTACCTGGGGCGTAACCCACTTGTGATACCGTTGCATAGAGCCTGTGTTGTTGTAAATCTCCACGTCAAAGGAGGCGGTCATACCCTGGAATTCAGCAGTAACCGTCAGGGTGCCCTCCTTCTCATTGGTCCACAAATCAGAAACGCCGACCTTCTGGGCCAGGGTCTCATCGGAAATCGTCCAGTTGATCAAAGACGGACTCACCTTAAAGTCGTAGGGCTCTACATACACGCCGGGTAGGCAGATCTGGGATGCAAAGGGAACCTTCACAGTAAAAGCATCGTAATCCAGCCGGATGGAGGTAAACGCAATCACATCCTCTGTTCCCACAACGCAGGAAGCGCTGACACCGGAGGCGGTGGTGGCAGTGATTACCGATACGCCAGGGGCCACGGCGGTCACAAGGCCATCGCCATCCACAGTGGCGACACTCTCATCAGAGGACGTCCAGGTCAGATCCAGCACTTCCTCATCCACGGAATTGTAACCAAAGAGACGCTGGGAATTACCAATAAAGAGGAACAGGGTTTCACTGGAGAGAGACATGGCATCGGGGGTAACGGCTTCAGGAATCTGGATCAGGTAGGCGCTGGAATTATAGCCCCAGTCGGTCACTTCCATGTAGACAGTCTGGCCAGCATAGTCCGTCACATCCACCTCCGCCAGAACATCGTTCCGGTCCTCCATTCCTTCCAGGCCATAATTCTCCCTAAAGATGGGCTCTGCATAGTAATTGGGGGATCCATCAGCGCGCATGGAATAAACGCACACATCCAGAAGGATGTGATCATCGGAAAGAGGCATACCCAGGAACATACGCCCCTCCTCATTGGTGTGGAGGCTGACTGCGCCGGTTTTCAGGGTGGGCGCGTCAGTGTCGATGTAAACCGGGAAGGTCACAGTGTCCCGGACATTACTAGATTCGTGTTCCGTCACCGGTTCGGCCTGAATGGTATAGTAGTACTGGCCATCGGGCAGCGCATTGCCCTCGTCGTCCACGCCAAACCAGGGCTCTGCTGCATACTCCAGGAAATGGGTGGCAGGAACCATTGTCCCTTCACTAGCGTAGAAGGTAGTCTTCGGGACATTTCTGGTTTCGTCGGTCCAAAGAACCTCTCCGTCTTCATTGGTAACACAATAGCGCACCACAGATGCGTCCCTCAAAAGGCCAAGACTGGCGATTTCCACGCCATCCATTTTCTCATCGTTGTTGGGAGAGATGATGAGGTGCTCGCCCTGAATGGAAACGGGCTCATTGGTGCTCAGATTCGCGCCCAGCTTCGCAGAAAGGAAATAAAACCACGAGCCAATTCCTGTGGGATAGTTGGAATAGGAAACCTCCTCGTCATTGAGCATGGTAGCGTAATCGAACATACCCGGCTGGGACCAGTCGCCATAGAAGGCTACAAACGGAATGCTGAGCACAGGGGCGGTGTCGGAATTTCTAGGGGTCAGGCGGACAAAGCCTTCCACGAAAATGCCGTTTTCAAACTGCCTGTCCAGCGTTTCCTTCTGCTCCTGAGACAGCTTGAAGGTCACGGTGATCTCCTCCGCCGGAGCGCCGGACGGCAGCACCACGGAAGTCCGACCGCCAGTGGTGTAATCCAACAACACATCCCGTCCGCTCATAAGTCTGTAGCCGTCCCGCTCCTCCACATCGGGAGCCATGGCAATCACATCAATGTCATAGGCACAGGAGGCATCCCCCCCAAGATTCTGTGCCCGGAAGGTAACGGTGTACTCACCTGTCTTTGCAACGTCATCGCCCAGATTTGCCACTGGCTTTGTATCGCCATAGGCGTCTGCATCGGTGAACAGGTACACATCACTTTTCATGGCGGCATTGAGGTCAATCCGGCCACTGCCCTGAAGGCGGGGAGAATAGGGGAGCTCTGTGGCAGGATCATATACAATTCCGGCGGTGGACATAAGGAGATTCTCCGTCGTCTGCGCAAGCTGACTGGGCTGAACTGCCGTCCAGGTCTCCGCAATCCACTGCTTTACCAGCACGCTGGCGCCAGCCACATAGGGGGCGGCCATGGACGTACCGCTCATAACAGCATAGTCACCCTGCTGGGTAAGCATAGGAACGGAGGAGTATACACTGCCGCCCACAGCAGAGATCTCCGGCTTCAGCCGCAGATCCGGCGTCACGCCGATGCTGGTAAAGGAAGACATCTGCCCGGCAGTGGCGTTTTCTTCAACCAGGTAGTCTGTCTTCAAGGAGATCCCTACGCCGGTACCTTCCAGCTCTGCCAGCTTTCTGCCAACGTTGTAGCTGACAAAACAGGCGGGAATCTGATAATAGTTCGTAGACATTACCACGTTATAATCATCGGGATGGTCTGCATCATTGTTATAGACAATCACGCCAATGGCGTTACTCCAGGATGCATACCTCATTTTGTCGGCAAAGGTGATGTTGCTGCCATCAGCGGTCAGGCCACCCCGCTGCACGACAGCAATCTTACCGGCCACGTCAATTCCATTGTAGTCGGCATACTCGCCATAGCCGGGAATCATCACGTAATCATAGGGCGGTTCAATGGGGCCCTGTACATAGCCGGAATCCACGCTCAGCTTTACAAAATCCGGTAGGCCCAACCAAGTGCTTTGGCTGTCAGTAAACCGCACCTCCTCGTCACCCAGGAGGAAGTAGCGAATGTAAGCATTGTCGCTATCCACACTGGCTACAGACAGGTTGGAGGCATAGGTGGAGGGAGCGGAAACAATGCTGTTGTCAGGGTCTGCAGTGAGGGGTAAATTTTCTCCATAGGTATTGTATGCGCTGGAGGAGGTGTCGTTACCTGCCGCCACAATCACCATAATCCCAGCGTCATTCAGGCGCTCATACACCTGATTGATGGATTCATCCTCGTCTGCGGTATAACCACAGCGCGTGCCCAGACTCAGGTTCACAGCGTCTACGCCCAGAATGTAGGCATCTTCCAGAGCTGCCAGAATGGTTGCAGTGGTCGCACCGGCGCCGGTGTCATCGAAAACCTTCATGGCGATGAGCTGTGCGTCAGGGGCAACGCCGGAAAACAGAACCTCTCCCTCGTCGTTTACATCGTAACCGGTGGCAATGCCCGCCACATGAGTGCCGTGCTCCAGGGCATTTGCTTCTGTCTTATCGGCGGGGGCCACATTGGTGTCACCCATGCCGTAGTCAAAAGCGAAGGGGATCTTGCTGCTAACATAAAGGTCGGCGGCTCCCACGCCGGGAACCATAGCTTCCGCGTTCAGCTCTGCACCCTGAAGAATCCCTCGAATATAATCTTGGGTGAAGCTGGCCTGATCCGGCGAATTGGCAAATGCTGGGTGAGTAATGTCCAGTCCCGTATCCAGCACAGCAATGGTCATACCTGCGCCGGTATAATCAGAACCGGCTCCCGCCATGACCTGTTTCAAGCCAGCCTTAGCCTCCTGCTCTTCCGGGAGCTGATAGCTGGCAGCCACATATGCCTTTTCCACACCGGGCGTATTCCGGATGGCATCAAGATTTTTGCGGGCCGTTTTAACCGCAAAACCATTCAGCAACACCGTGTAAGAACGAGTATATTCCATCCCGGTCACACCCTGGTTGCGGTCCAGGCTTCTTTGAACTGCAGACTGATCCTGCCGAAGGCCAGCCTGGGCATTGACAACCGCCTGCTTCGCTGCGGCCTTGCCAGCGCCACCCAATACATAGGAGCAGGTTTCGGAAATAGGCGCCTCCTCCAGCTCTACAATGATTTCCACAATTTCGTCGGGATTTTGTGCAGAAGCAAGCTGGTCTTTCTCTGCAATCTCATGGAAAGGCAGAACCGGCTCCGTCTCTGTGACTGTCAATCCGTTGCTGGCAGCTTGAACCGGGACATATCCCAGCCCCGTCAGCATCATGGACAGTACCATCAAGGCTGCGAGAATTCGTTTCTTCATAAGTAAACTTCCTTTCTGTATTTGTGGTCCCGCACCGCAAGTCGGGCTAACCAGATTCTACCATATCTATAGCAAAATTGCAACATCTATTTTTATGATTATTGCACTTCAGTAGGGGAAACTAGCAGCAACCACCCACTCCCTCACACATTTTATTGTAAAAATTCCCGCTTTTTTGCACGTTTTTCAGCAATTTTGAAATCTTTAAGGTCTTCTACAACGGCCATCGTACTTTTCCCTTGACAATCCGGCTCAATTACGGTAGAATATTCCTGCAATATCTTTTGCATAGAAGAGGGGGTGCTTCCAATCGAAATTCATTTTTCTGAACACATCAATCCGGAGCTTGAATGCATCGTAATGCTGGAACGGCGCTTCCATCCCAATCCTGAGGAATCTCACAGCATCGACGAGCTTCGAACGCATCTGTCCGAACGCTACAGTATCCCCACCTTTGAGCTGAATCCCATGCTGGAGCCGTTGCTGGAGATTGAAAATTATGTCAATACCAATCTGCAGGTCAGCGAAGACCGGCTCCGCTTCTTCTTCGCCGTGCGAGCCGAGGGGCCGGTGTCTCTGGCTCTTTTTCTGTATCACATGCTCCGCTCCCGCGTCCGCTTCAGCGGTCTGGACGAAGCGGCCCGGCTGAAAGCGCTCACGCCTTTGCTCAGCAAGATTTCTGCCATTGACCCGGAGTCTCTGGCAGCCTACAGCTGTCACGACGACCTGTTTCGCTTCCTGCTGCGCACCGGCTGCACGGAGGAAATTAAGGGGCTCTGTATCGCCCTGTACTACTCCATCGATGAATATCTGGATGAGCTAGACGTCATTCTTCGAAAAGCCACCGCTCTGTTCCTGGAGCATTTGCCCGACATGTCCGCCGTGTGTCACCAAGTCATGCAGGAAGCACAGCAGAAGGCGGGGGACAACCCCTTCAAGCTGTTTGGCATTCTGGATTCTCCGGATACAACCGCCAGTGTGACCATGTGTCCCAGCATCATGGGCTTCCACCGGTTGCACTGGGATTTTAGCGCATCTGCAGTTTATGTGGGCATTTACTATCAAGTCATTGCCAATCTGGTGCAAAAATACTCCGACCCCTGCGCCAGCTTGTACAGCCGGTTAAAATCCATGAGCGACAAAAGCCGCCTGGAGATTTTTCGGATTCTCAAGGCCTCCGAATTTAACGGCTTGGATCTCTCCGAGAAGCTGGGCTTGGCTCCTACCACCATCTCCTATCACATGAACATGCTGGTGCGAGAGGGCTTTGTCTCCGTCAGCAAGCGTGGTACCGGAATCTACTACACCCTGAACACCGCTTCCCTCCGCCGCTTTGTTCAGGAGCTGGAGCATTTTCTGCTGTAAGGCCGGTAGCAGCGCCAAATGAGTCGGAAGCATTCCAGTCAAACCCGCACCTCATATCTGAGATCCTGGAGAAAACTTTTTGTTTTTTCTTCTGTCTACTTGACAGGGAGCGGTTCAATTTACATTTTGCAGCAGGCTCTTCAACATATGATTTAGATGGTGGCGCCCCGCCAAAGATTCCTGTTTTCCAACCATGTACCACAGTGGCCCAAATGAGCAATCCCGCCGCAACGCCAGAGGACGGCAGCCGGCCCCAAACCCGGGCCGGCAACTTCCATAACTCCTTTTGGACAGAACCGGAAAGCTGTCCCTACATTCCCGGCCCGGGGCAAGGTATGATAACAAAAACGGATGACCCATAGAGGGGGAATTTCTTTGCGGAAACGAGATTTGACCCGGCTTCTGATTGAGAATACCGTGGACCGGGCACTGCGGGATATGGAGCGGGACGCCCACCGCTCCCTTCGGAATCTGGTAGACCTGGCGCTTACCTTTTCCAAGGGGACCTTTGAGCGTCACTTTCTGACCCTATGCCGGAGTATGCTGGAAAATGAGACCAGCCCTTATTATCAGCTCCTGGACCGGGCACTGCGAACCTGTGACCGCCAGACCCTGAAGACCTTTGGAATCAATGTGGGCTATGAGGCCTGCAGCAAGGGGGCCCGGCGCATCCGGGAAATCGAGGCTGCCCAAGGCTTCAATGTCCCCTGGGCCCTCACCATACAGGCCGGGAGCCAGGGCCTGTCCCGGCTCTATTTGCAGCGACTGGTGACTGAGGGGACAGAGCTGGGGATTCGGGTTTTCCTTTTGCAGGATTTCCAGTTGGAGCAGGACGTACTGGAGCAGCTGCTCCGGGAGCACCCCACCTGTGCCTTTGTGGTATTCACCACTGGGGCCCGGGGCGCTGACTGGAACCTGGCCAACCTGGCCCGGTTTCCCAACCTCCTGCTTTCAGTGGATGCCCACGGGCCCCTGGTTCTGGAGCTGTGCCGCGCCCTGGAAGAGGAGCGGATGCCTTACGCCCTGCACCTGGACTACTCCGACGAAACCGCAGCCACCCTGCCCGCCCAGCTGGAGGAACTTCAGCCCCTGGGTAGCCTGTTGGTTCTGCTATACGCCCAAGGTGCATCCCCAGAGACGCAGCAGGCCGTATTCCAGCAGGTGCAAAACGCCCGGACGGCTCACTCCTACCCGTTTGGCCTCATGGAGCTGACCCGGGATCTCTTAGCCATTGACCAGGTCATTTCTGACGACCCCTGCTCCCTGACCTTCCTGGCAGACGGCCAAGCTGTGACGCCGGAGGGGCCTACTGCCGCAAACATCCGGAGCGAATCCCTGACTCAGGTCCTTCGGAAGACCCTGCCAAAGTGCCCCCGGACAATCGAAACATAAAACAAGGGATATGGACTGCGGTACAGCAATCCATATCCCGTTTGTTTTAATCGACAATGTCCACCGTAATTCTCTCCCCATTGCGCTGGGCAACGGTTTTGACAATGGTCCGGATTTCCTTGGCGATTCTGCCTTGCCGGCCAATGACCTTCCCCATATCCTCAGAGGCAACCCGGAGCTCCAGCAGGGTTCCGTCCTCGCCTTCGGTTTGGGTGACGCTAACTGCGTCCGGATGATCGACCAGGTTTTTTGCCACGTACAGCAAAAGCTCTTTCATAGCCAACGCTCCTTCGGCCATCTTACAGCACACCGGCCTTCTTCAACAGGCCCCGGACTGTATCGGTGGGCTGGGCGCCGTTCTGAATCCAGGTCTTCGCCTTTTCGCTGTCCACCGTAATGGTAGCGGGCTCGGTCAGGGGATTGTAGGCGCCGATTTCCTCGATGCAGCGGCCATCCCGGGGAGACCGGGAGTCGGCAACCACAATGCGGTAGTACGGAGCCTTCTTTGCACCCATTCTTCTCAGTCTGATCTTCACCATGGGGTTTCACCTCCAAATATCATAGTAATATATATCGTAAAGCCCAAAGGGGCCGGTTACGAACGATCACAGGCCGGGGATGCCCCCGGGCATGCCCTTCATGCGGCCCATGCGCTTCATTTTTTTCCCTGCGCCGGGGCCGGAGAACTGGCGCACCAGCTTCCGCATGGTTTCAAATTGGCTCAGGAGGGAATTGACATCCTGGGGGCGGACTCCCGCACCCTGGGCAATCCGCTGCTTCCGGCTGGCATTGATGATGGAGGGGTTGTCCCGCTCCTTGGGGGTCATGGAGAGAATGATGGCCTCGGTCCGGGTCATGGCCTTCTCATCCACCTTCAGGTCCTTCATATTGGCCCCGCCTGGCAGCTGAGCCAAAATTTCCTGCATGGAGCCCATGGATTTCAGCTGGACCAGCTGGTCATAAAAATCGGCCAACGTGAACTTGTTGGACCGGAGCTTCTCCTCCAGCTCGGCAGCCTTTTTGGCGTCATAGGCCTTCTCCGCCTTCTCAATGAGGCTGAGCACATCGCCCATGCCCAGGATGCGGGAGGCCATCCGGTCCGGATGGAAGGCCTCAATGTTCTCCAGCTTCTCCCCGGTGCCCACAAACTTTATGGGCTTGCCGGTCACCGCCCGGACGGAAAGGGCTGCGCCACCTCTGGCGTCGCCGTCCAGCTTGGTGAGCATAACGCTGTCGATGTCCAGCCACTCGTTGAAGCTCTGGGCAGCGTTCACCGCGTCCTGGCCGGTCATGGCGTCCACCACCAGCATAATCTCCTGGGGATTCACTGCCGCCTTCACCGCCTTCAGCTCCTCCATCAACGTCTCGTCAATGTGGAGCCGGCCGGCAGTATCCAGGAACACCATGTCATTGCCGTGGCGAATGGCATGCTGCACAGCGGCCTTAGCGATGTCCACCGGATTGGTCTGGCCCATTTGGAACACCGGCAAACCCAGCTTCTCGCCGCAGACCTCCAGCTGCCGGATGGCGGCGGGGCGGTAGATGTCACAGGCCACCAGTAGGGGGTTCCGGCCCTGGCGCTTCATGAGTCCGGCCAGCTTCGAGCCGTTGGTGGTTTTGCCTGCGCCCTGGAGGCCCACCAGCATCACCACAGTGGGACCTTTGGGGTTGATGGTAATGTGTTGAGTTTCGCTGCCCATGAGGCGGGTGAGCTCCTCGTTGACGATTTTCACAATCATCTGGGCAGGCGTCAGAGACTCCAGCACATCGGCGCCGATGCAGCGCTCCGTCACCGACTTGGTGAAGTCCTTCACCACCTTGTAGCTCACATCGGCCTCCAAAAGGGCCAGGCGGATCTCCCGCATGGCCTCCTTGACGTCGGACTCCTTCAGGCGTCCCTTGCCGCGGAGCTTTTTAAAGGTGGCGGATAATTTTTCAGTTAAGCCTTCAAACGCCATAGTTTACTCCTTCATGGTGGCGGCAGCCTCCAGAATTTCCCCCGCCAGACCGGCCGTGACTGGATCCTCACTCTGGGCCAAGGTCTCTGCCGCCTGACGAATGCGGGCCAGCGCCTTCCGGCAGGCCAAATCCCGGGCCACCGCGCCGACTCTTCCCTCCATGGTCCGCAAGGCGCTCTCCGCCCGGGCCAAGGTGTCGTACACCGCCTGGCGGCTGATCCCGGCCTCCCCGGCAATCTCCCCCAGGGAAAAATCCTGGTTGTAATACAGCTCAAAGCAGGTCCGCTGCTTTTCCGTCAGCAGCTCCCCGTAATAGTCAAACAGCAGGGATAACTCCAGCTCCTCCAGCTTCACAGGGCTCCCTCCTATCAAGGCTTTTCCCTTAACAGCTTCCCTAGTATAGCGGATTTTCTCTGGCTTGTCAAGAAAAAAATCCCCCAATTCCATAGCAATCCGCGTCTTTTTCACGCCTTGACCACAAGGAATGTCTTTTTATTGCACAATCGATCCACAGCATGGCCGAATCCGCCATTAAAACCGGCGGAATACCTCGCTCCTGCATTGGCGCAGGAGCGTCCCGCGTCAGTGCCTTTGGAAGGCCCAGTATAGGTGATGGGCTATTTCCCCAATTTAGTTGAACCAGGTTGACACAGCGCAGAATTTAATATATAATATGCTTATACATCAGCAGGTTTCCCCGTATGATAGGAAAAGCTGTAAATTCTGAAACATGACCGAAGGAGGGATTTTCATGAAAAAACGCAATTGGTCGTTCTTCTGCGCACTGGTAGGCCTGGCCTTGCTTTTGACAGCCTGCGCTGCCCCGGTACAGGGCGAGGGCCGACTCTTGGAATTCCCCAAAACCTCCTGGGAGATGACTCCGGAGGAAGTCATGGCGGCCTATGGCGTCTCCCAGGACGCCGTCACGACCAGCGACTCTGGAGAGCAGCCTGCCTTTGCCATTGAGCAGCTGGAATGCTTCGGCGAGACCACCAGCCACGCTGTATTCTCCTTCCAGGAGGACGACGCCGGCGTCCTGCGTCTGGTGAATGTGCTCCTGGTGTATCCTGACGAGGCCGATATGGCCCAGGTCAAAGCCCAATTGACCAGCGCCTACGGCAGCAGCGTGCAGCAGTTCACGTCTCTGCGCACCGGGGCGGGCGGCGTTGGATACGAAGAGGAAACCCTGGCGGAAACCCAGCACTTCGCTTTCTGGCACAGCGCCACACCAGTCACCCAATACCTGAGCGGGGAGGATCTGGAGGCGTTCCAAAAGGCGGCGGAGCAAACCAACGCCCAGATGCAGGCAAACGGCGCCTGGAAGGACTACGCCCAGCAGATGCCCCTGGTCCGCATCACCTGGGAGGATGACGCGCAGCTCCCGGGCACGGTGACAGAGTCCGTCTCCTATCCCAAAAACCGGGTGGAGTTCAATGCGTCCAATCTGCATTTTCTTCCTCAAATCACCCAGAGCGCCTGAGCTTCTGTTCTAAAAATCAAAAAGGCTTGGGGGAAACGCGGCGAGTCACTCTCGTCTGCGTTTCCTCCAAGCCGTTTTTTACTCTGCACTGCGCCTTTTTGCCTTGGGTTGGGCAGGCTCCCGCCACCGGCCCAGCCGGTCAAAGCGGCGGGTGAGCAGCACCTCTGTGGGAACCATGGAGGCAAACACCAAAAGATCCTCCACGATGATGCAAATCAGGGCCGCCTGGCACAGGGTCTCTACCCCCCGGTTCCGCAAGCATATGCACACAATGGCGAACACCGCCGTCAACGTCAGCCCCAGGCAAAGCCAAATCTGGCCCGCCACATTCTGGGCAAACTGCCAGGCCTCCCGGCTGGCCCGGGCCCGGCGGGACCGGTAACCCAACGCCCACGTGGGACCCTTGGGCGGATACCGCCAGCAAATTAGCCCCAGAATCAGGGTGAGAACCGGCGTAAGCAGGATCAGAAAACTGAGTATTCTCCAAACTGTCATGGGGCTCCCCCTTTTACTTTTCTTCCAAAAATTTGTTTAGCTCGTCCATAAAGCTGTGCACGTCTTTAAATTGCCGGTAGACAGAGGCAAACCGCACGTAAGAAACCTCGTCCAGCCGCCTCAGGCGCTCCATCACCAGTTCGCCGATGGTCTCGGACCGGACCTCCCGCTCCAAAGAGTTCTGCAAAATTTGCTCAATCTCCGAAACCGCCTGCTCCAGGGAGGCCAGAGGCACCGGCCGCTTCTCGCAGGCCCGGACCATGCCATTGAGCACCTTGTTCCGGTCAAAGGACTGGCGGCTGCCATCCTTTTTGACGACAATGATGGGCAGACTCTCCACCGTTTCATATGTGGTAAACCGCTTCTGGCAGGACAGGCACTCCCGCCGCCGCCGGATGCTGAGGCCATCGTCAGAGTGGCGGGAATCCACCACCTTACTTTCCTGGTCGCCGCAGTAAGGACATTTCATGGAATTGGCTCCTCTCCGTATGCTTTTGTACATTATAGCAAAGGATTTTCCCCATGTCCAGTATTTTCCGCATATCAGGCGCAAACCATATCTAAAACCATATGCTCCATAGCCTTCGGCTGGATCAAGCCATCTGCCAAGCAATTGAGAATCGAGGTGATTTTGGGGCCAAAGGGCGTCAGGCCTCGAATGGCCTTTTGATCCAGGAGCGTATCCCCTTGGAATAATAGCGTCTTCGCCCCATAAATTTCCAGGCTGTTGCAGCCGAAAATTACCTCATCGATGAGGAGATAATACTGCAGCAGGAACCGCCGTCCCGTTTCATCGTGATACGGCCGCTCATACATCAAAATGCTTCTGGTCATGTCCTCGCCCCCCGTCTCTATTGAATCACATTTGATTCTAAAAAGACAGAAAAAAATAACGCAGAAAGCGACAAAACCAAAAGGAAATCGGGAACTTTTTCTGAAAATTTCCAGGTATTTTCCCAGGTTTTCGAAGAAAACAGCAGAGCTTGCCGCTTCCCGTCGAACGATTTTTACGGCTCGAACAGGGGAAGCTCCAAGGGTGCGGCAGAGCCAATCAGAAGGGCGCCGCCCCACAACCCCGCCAGCATGATGCAGATCCCCACCTGCCGCTCCGTCCAGGGCCGTTTCTGCAAACGGCATAGCAAAAGAAAGCCCAAGGCCACCACCAGGCCATACAGCCCAATGTCAAAAGCAGTGGACTCCACCCCAAAGCCATACCGGGCCGTGTACCAGCTTCCCAGCAGAACCGGCGGCATAGCCAGCAGGCTCCTGCAGGCCGCCCCCCAGAAGGAAACCGGAGACGGCGCCCAGTGGGACAGCACCCCGCAGACTACCAGAAACGGCCAGTAGAGCAGCTTTAGGTGCTCCCAAACACTCTCATTGACCGGCGCAAATAAACCAAACAGGGGAATGGGCCGCCAGGCATAGAGAAAGTGCAAGCCCGTTCCCAGCAGAACCGTGGCCAGAAAGCCCACATAGCAAAGCCGCTTCATCCAATCCCTCCCTGCAAAGAGCCTATTCGCCGGGCCCCGGAATCATACCGGAGCCCGGGACAGGATATACTGCATTACCGGCATCCGGCGTTATGTGCCGCTTTCCTCAGCGCAGACAATGGTACCGGGCTGGCCCGTAAAGGAGGACAAAACCTCAATGGCCAGGCCAAACCGCTGCGCCAACTCGACGGACCGGTCATGAAGCACCTGCGCACCGCCGGCTATGAGCCTGCGCATTTTTTCATAAGAGATCCAGTCAAATTTCATGGCGTCGGGGTACAGCCTGGGGTCTTTGTCGTAAACGCCGTCCACATCGGTGTAGATTTGGCACAGGTCCGCGTGGAGAAACACCGCCAGGGCCACCGCCGTGGTGTCGGAGCCACCCCGGCCCAGAGTTGTAATGTCTCCGGCCTGGTTCACGCCCTGGAAGCCAGCCACCAGGACAATTTTGTCCCGGTCCAGCTCCTGGAGAATCCGGTCATTGCCCAGCCCCAGAATTCGGGCATTTCCGTGGGTGCCGTCGGTGTGGATGCCGGCCTGCCAGCCGGTGAGAGAAACCACCGGATATCCCATGGCCTGGATGGCCATAGCCAGGAGGCCCGCCGAGATTTGCTCCCCGGTGGAGAGGTACGCATCCATTTCCCGAGCGGTGACCCGTGGATGAATGGATATGGCTTGGGCAATCATATCGTCTGTGGTCTGTCCCTGGGCGGAGACCACAGCCACCACCCGGCTGCCCCGCTTGGCCGCCTGGGTGATGATGCGGGCCGCAGCGAAAATACGCTCCCGCCCCTCCAGGGAGGTCCCTCCGAATTTTTGCACAATCAGCATGGTATCACCTCCATAAGACAGCCGCTGCTGTCTCATGGCATCTTATGCTCCTGCGGGCTGTCGTGACCGCCGCCAGGGAAAAATCTGACAAAAAACGCCGCATACAGATGCAGCCCCCGGCCGGGAGCCGGGGGCTGCAAGAAATCTCAGATATGCACTCCAATGGCAATCAACCTGCCAGAATCTCTGCCCGTACCACCCCATCCATGGCGTTGAGGTGCCGCAACAGCTCCTCCAGAGAGGTCTGTAAATGGTTGGTTTCGGCGGAGATGGTCACGGCGGCACAGCCATTGGTGGGAATGGTCTGGTTGATGGTAAGTATATTTGCGCCCCATTGGGCAAAAATGGTTAGCAGGGAGGACAAATTGCCAGTCTCATCGTGGAGGGTCAGCTGAAATGTGATGATCCGGCCTGCCATCAGGTTCTGAAACGGAAGAATGGAATCCCGATACTTGTAGAAGGCGCTGCGACTGATGCCCGACTGACGGGTGGCATCGTTGACGGTGGAGGCTTCGCCCGTATCCAGCAAGCGCTTGGCTTCCGCGACCTTCAAAAAAACTTCCGGCAGAGCAGAGGATTCAATGATGTAGTATTTTGGATTATTTGCCATAAGGCAACCTCCTGTAGTCGCTTTCACTAGTTTTCTGGGGTTTGTCCCAGGTTCATTGTAGCATATTTCTCAGAAAATGCAAGGAATTTCTGCATAATGGCATAGATTGTGTGTCAGGAGGGGCCATGCGAAGTACAGGAAATCGATACCGGCTTTTGATCACAGGAGGAATCCTAGCAGCAGCCCTGTTATCCATGCGCTATTTGCTGCCTTTGGCCCTTCCATTTTTGGTTGGCCTGGCCGTAGCCTGGATTGCAGAGCCCCTGGCCAGGTTCCTTTCCCGGCGGGCTAAATTCCCCCGGACTCTGGCCACCGGGGCCGCCATTGGGGGGGTGTACCTGCTCCTGCTGGGCCTTGTGTATCTATTGGGACGGCTGGCGCTGCAGGAGATGGACCATTTGGCCTCCGGGCTGCCCGGAATGGTGGAAGGCCTGGACCAGGCTGCCGGCCGGGTCCAGGGTTGGCTGTACCACCTGGCCCAAGACGCGCCGGAGCGGCTGCAGCCGGGGCTGGAGGAAAGCATTACCCAGCTGTTCTCCAACGGCTCCGCCCTGGCGGAGGGCGCAGTGTCCCGGGTGCTGGGGGCCGCCTCTCAGATCATTGTGACATTGCCGGATACGTTTGTATTTTTGGGCACGGCGGTTGTATCCAGCTTTATGATTTCGGCGCAGCTGCCACGGCTGCGGCCCTTTCTCCTGGGGAAGCTGCCGCCAGCCTGGTCCCAGCGGATCCTGCCGGTGCTGCAGAACCTGCGGGTCAACCTGGGTGGATGGTTTCGGGCACAGTGCAAGCTCATGGGCCTCACGTTCCTGCTGCTGACCATAGGATTTCTCATCCTACGGGTGGAGTTTCCCCTGCTTTTGGGGGCACTCATCGCCCTGGTGGACGCTCTGCCTATGTTGGGCACCGGTACGATTCTTGTACCTTGGGGACTCCTGGTGCTGTTGCAGGGACAAACGGCCCTGGGTCTGGGGCTGATTGCCCTCTATGGCGTTACCGCTCTGACCCGCTCCATTCTGGAGCCCCGCATGGTGGGGCATCAACTGGGGCTCAACCCGCTGCTGACCCTGGTCGCTCTGTACATGGGATATCGGCTCTGGGGCATTCTGGGTATGATTTTGGCCCCGGTTCTCACCATCACCGTCCTGGAAATCTGGTCCATGGCACAGCCGGAAAGAGGCAATTGAATTCTCTGAGAAAAGCCGGTATAATGAAGAAAAACTCTTGGGAGAATGCCATGGAATTGGAGCACATTGCCGTGCGGTCCGGCCGCCTGTCCAGCTTTCTCAAGGGAGAGCTGAACATGTCCACCGGCCTCATGAACCGGCTGAAATGGACGGGCGCCCTCCTGGTCAATGGACAACCTGCCCGGACCAACACGCAAGTCACGCCGGGGGACCGGATCACTGCATTGCTGGACGACCCGGAACCCGAATACCCGGCGGAGGACATGCCCCTGGAGATCCGGTACGAAGACCGGGATCTTTTGGTGGTGGACAAGCCGCCAGGGATGCTGATCCACCCCTCCCGCCACCGGATGACGGGAACCCTGGCCAACGGAGTCCTGGGGTACTACCGCAGAACCGGCCAAGCCTGCGCCTTCCATCCAGCCACCCGGCTGGACCGGGATACCTTTGGTCTGGTGCTCCTGGCTAAAAATGCCCACATCCACCGGCTTCTCAACGACATCCACACCCGGGGGCAGCTTCACAAAATCTATCATGGCCTGGTATACGGCGCGCCACCGGAGCCGGAGGGCACCATAGATATGCCCATCGGGCGCTGTCCCAAGCCCAGTCTCCTCCGGCGCATCGATCCCCAGGGCCAACCGGCCAGAACCCGATACCGTCTGCTGGGGCAAGGCCCGGCCTGGAGCCTGCTGGAGCTGGAGCCCCTCACCGGCCGGACCCATCAGCTGCGGGTCCACTGCGCCTTCCTGGGCTGCCCCATGCTGGGAGACCCCCAGTACGGAACCACGGCCAGTCAAGCCCTCTCCACCCGCCTGGGCCTTTCCTATCAGCAGCTCTGCGCCCGGGAGCTTCACTTCCCCCACCCCATGACCGGAGTGGAGGTGTCCATCCAATCGGGCCTGGGGGTGAAGCTGGCAGACGTCCCGCCAAATTTGAATGCAGCCTACGAAAAAGCGGTATGCTCCCTCCTTTGAGGCGGCATACCGCAACTTAGTTCATGTACGGAGTTGTTTTTCCAACAGATGCAACGTACAGTACGTCCCTTCCCGAGCCACCACGCCCAGGTCTTGATAGCCCCGCCGAAGGAAAAACGTCAGGTCTCCGTTGGGGAAGACACCGGTCTCGTCAGAAATCACCAGAGCGCTTTCATACCGCTCCCCCAGATATGCCTCCAGAGCATTTAAAGGCGTAGTCTTATAGTCGAACGCCTCATCAGACAGGTATACGCAGGTGAGGAACGCCTTCCTGGCATCGCGAGGGATTGCATAGGGCACTTGCATAGAAGGGACGTATTCTGCTCCGCCAAGCAACCGTTTTTCCTGCATATGCAGAAAACCAAAGACAGAAAGTCCCATGCCCTCCAAAAACGCCGCCTTCCGCCTCCATCCCCGGCAGCCATCGCACCCCGTGCAGCTTCCCGCTATGTCCAGGTTTTCTGCGGTAATGGGGAGCACGGTACCGGCAACCGGCGTTCTGCCCAGTGCCGGGCGATAGGGGACCTGCCGGGGGAGTTCCCCCTGACAAAGCCGCTCCAGAAACTCCCGGCGCAAGGGGGCGAAATACCGCTGCCGGTGGTTGACCACCGACAGGGTCGGGTAAAACATACGGAGCCTCCCGGCAAGGTCAGGCTGCCTGGAGATATCATAGGTGTGGATCTCCAACCGGCTGCTGTACGCCTGTAAAAGCGCCAACATTTCCATATTTAAGGGGCACATCGCAGCCCAGTAGTAGAAATCCAACCTCATGGCAGCGCCTCTCTTCCCGTCTACAGCATCTCCCACCCACAGGATTGGCAGCGAACCTTGCCCCCTTTGGGGAGCATTTTTCCGCACTTGGGGCAGCGCCAGAACTTATCCCGGACCATGGCCACCATCAGCGCCAGGGCCAGGGCCGCGCCCAGGAGCCCCATGCGCAGAATCTGGTTGTCCAGGGGGAGGGCAATGATTGCCAGCGCCAGGCACCCCACATAGAGTAGCCGGGTCATCCAGCGGCAGGTTTTTAAATCCATATGGGTTCCTCCCTATTTAATAAATTTTTCCACAGCCTGGCACAGATCCTCAATGGCGTCCATATCCCCAGCCGCCACAGCATCCACCATACAGTGGCGCATATGGTCCTGCAAAATCACCTTCCCCGCATTGTCCAGGGCAGAGCGGACCGCTGCCAGCTGCACCAGAACTTCGGAGCAGTCATACCCCTCCTCCACCATCCGCTTCACCTTTTCCAGGTGGCCGATGGCACGGGCCAAGCGGTTGATCACCGCCTTCTGATTGGCGTGAACATGGCCGTGGCTGTGGGCAATGCCGTGAGCATGGAGATAAGCGTGGTCATGAAGCGTCTCTTCCCCGGGAGATCCGGTGTGATCATGTGTCATAGGGCGTTCCTCTTTCCAGAATCCTTGCTGTTTTTCATCATTATAGCAGCAACCCCAGGCCAGTGCAAGGGAGGGAGGGGGATATTTTTTCCCCAATGCGGAATCCTTTGACATAGGAGAAGCTGTGCGGTATAATAAGGTCAAAATGAAGATTGGCGGCAAACGCCAATGGAGAGGAGTCCCTTTATGCACCTGGATCACGATCATGTAGGCTCTCCTGTAGAGCACTCTCATTCTTATACCCATACCCATCCTCATGACCACGACCATGAGGACACCCACGCCCATACCCACGACCACGGTGACGCGCCTCATTCCCACGAGGGGCAGGAGCACTGTGCCGGGGCGGACTGCAGCGCCTGCGGCGGCTGCCAGCACACGCCCATGGAAGAGCTGATGGCCCTCATGAAATACATGGTGGGGCACAACGCCGCCCACGCCCAGGAGCTGGCAGGTCTGGCCAAGCAGCTGGAGGAAGCCGGGGCACACAGCTCCTATGAGCAGGTGATGCAGGCTGTGTCAGACTTTGAGAAGGGGAATCTGCGCCTGTCCACGGTGCTGACTGCCCTGGAGCATGAAAGGAAGGGTTAACCATGTGTCTTTCCACGGTATATAAAAATAAAATGTCCCCGGAGGACATTGTGATGAAAAATGTGATGCGGGTAGAGTGCAAGGACGGCTGCGTCATCCTCACCGATCTGATGGAACGGCAGGTTGCCATTGAGGGCCAGCTGCAGGAGGCCAATCTGGTGGATGGCTTTGTCATTGTCCGGGAAAGTGTTCCCGTCTAAATGTCACTGCGGTGTGACCCGGCCTTCCGGGTCACACCTTTTTTGATAGGAGAAATGATTGTGAAAACAAAGCGGTGCAAAATTGGAGTTCTGCTTTTGCTTCTTCTGCTGCCGGGATGCAGCCGGCAGCCGGTAGAGGCCCAGGTATACGCCATGGATACCCTCATGACCATCAAGTTGTGGGGCAGCCATGGGGAAGCTGCAATCCAGGACCTGTCCCGGCTCTTCCAGGAGCAGGAGGCGCAGCTGTCTGTCACCCGGCCGGGCTCCCTGGTTGACCGCTTAAACGGGGGGCAGACGGTGGAACTGCCGGAGCAGATCCAGGACCTGTTCCGGGAAACCTTGGCTCTAAGCAACCGGACCGGCGGCGCTCTGGACCCCTGTCTATACCCTGTAACCAAGCTCTGGGGGTTTACCACAGGGCATTACCGGGTACCGGAGCAAGCGGAAATCCAAGAGGCCCTGGCACACACTGGTTCCAAACAGCTAATCCTGAAGAACTCCTGCGCCCATCTGGCAGCCGGGGCGCAAATGGATCTTGGAGCCGTGGGAAAGGGCTGGGCCGGACGCCTGGCGGCGGAATACCTGGAAAAGGGGGAAGGTATCACCGGCGGTCTGCTGTCTCTGGGAGGAAATGTGCAGACCTACGGAGAAAAGCCGGACGGGGCCCCCTGGCAGATTGGCATCCAGGACCCGGCCGGAGCCGGAACTCTGGGAACCCTGTCTCTGCAAGGAACCTGGGCTGTGGTCACCTCTGGGGGATACCAGCGGTACTTTGAAGCTGGCGGCGTGCGCTACTGCCACATCCTGGACCCGGAAACCGGTGCGCCTGCCCGTGCAGGGCTCGCCTCTGTCACGGTCGTAGCGGAAGACGGCCTCCTGGCTGACGGTCTGTCCACAGCCTTGTACATCATGGGCCTGGAGAAGGCGTCTGACTTCTGGCGGGAGAGCCGGGATTTTGAGGCTGTCTTCTGCACCGAAGCCAGAACCGTCTACGTCACGGCGGGACTGGCAGACCGCTTCTCCGGCTGCGCCTTTGAGGAGATTGGGCCATGATCAAAACCAGAGTTTGGATTTGCCTGTTGGGCGGGCTGCTCCTGGCGAGCCTGGCGCTCCTCCTCTGGCCCCAGGAAAGGGCCCAGTCGGCAGAAATTTGGTCCGACGGCGTTTTGGTGCGGCGGGTTTCCCTGGCACAGGACCAGAGCTTTACCGTGGACAGCCCATACGGAAGCAACACCGTTACCATCCAGAATGGAGCCATCGCCGTAACCCAGTCAGACTGCCCCGGCGGCGACTGCATCCAGACCGGCTGGCAGCAGGGCGGGCAGCCCATCGTCTGCCTGCCTCACCGGCTGGTGGTCCAGTTCTCCGGCAGAGGCGGTCCAGACGCCGTGACCGGTTGAGGTGGAGGAACACAGGAGCGATCGCCCTGTTTTCTTTGACATTTTATGGGGACGGTGGTAATATAGATCCGATTCTACCGGCCCTTGTGGAGGATCGGTACATTTTACAACAGAAAGGGCGGCTGATTATGAGCTACATTCCCATGGGCCTTCTGGCCCTGCTGATCGTGGCCGCTGATCAGATCAGCAAGTATTTCGTGGTGAAGCGCATCGCCTATGGAAGCGCCGTCCCCCTGCTGGAGGGGGTTGTACATCTCACCTATGTACGAAATTACGGCGCAGCGTTTTCCTTCCTTCAAGGTCAGCGGTGGTTATTTATTGCAGTTTTCATAGCGTTTACAGCCCTGCTGATTTGGGGCCTGCACAAAAAAATCCTGCCTTTTGCCCGGTTCGAGCTGTGGTGCCTGGCAGCCATTCTGGGCGGCGGTCTGGGCAACATTCTGGACCGGGTTTTCCGAGGCTATGTGGTGGACATGATTGCCACAGATTTTATCTCGTTTCCAGTCTTCAATGTGGCCGATTGCTTCATTACCTGCGGAGCCATTGGGCTGCTGATCCATCTGGCGCTTTTCAATCGGAGCTTCTGGCGGGAGGAAAAGAAAACGGAGAACCATCATGACGCTGATCTGTGAGACCGAGGGCCTGCGGCTGGACCTCTTCCTAGCCCAGGCCGTACCGGGGCTCAGCCGCAGTGCTGCACAAAATCTCCTGGCCTCCGGCTGCGTCACCTGCAACGGGGAAGCCGTGAAGAAAAATTACCGCACCAGGTTAGGAGACGTGATTCAGGTGGAGCTTCCAGAGCCGGAGCCCTTGGATGTAGCCCCCACCAAAATGGATTTGGAAATTGCCTATGAAGACGAGGATCTCCTGGTGATCAACAAGCCCAAGGGTCTGGTCGTCCATCCGGCGGCTGGGCATTGGGACGACACCTTGGTCAACGGCCTGCTCTACGCCAGAGGGGAGAGCCTGTCCGGCATCAATGGAGTCCTGCGCCCCGGCATCGTCCACCGCATCGATAAGGACACCTCCGGCCTGCTTGTGGTGGCAAAAAACGATCTGGCCCACACCGTCCTGGCCAGTCAGCTAAAAGATCACACCTTGGCCCGGACCTACGAGGCCGTGGTTTGCGGCAACCTGAAGGAGGATCGGGGCACCGTAGACGCCCCCATTGGGCGACATCCTTCCGACCGGAAGCGCATGACCGTCACTGACCGGGGTAAAGAGGCCGTGACCCACTGGGAGGCCGTCACCCGGTACCGGGGCTATACCCACATCCGCTGCCACCTGGAAACCGGCCGCACACATCAAATCCGGGTACACATGGCCTACATCGGGCACCCCATACTGGGCGACACCGTTTACGGGCGGAAGAAGCCGGAGCTGGGGCAGGAGTCCCAATGTTTACACGCCTCCACCCTTTGCTTCCGACATCCCAGGACCGGCCTGCCTGTGATCGTCTCCACGCCCCTTCCCCCATATTTTCAGGAGGTTCTGGAAAAGCTGGAGAGAATGGGCCGCTGAAATTCATGTCTACCGCCCCCTTGTCCTGCATACACTGGAAGCAAACCAGACAGGAGGCATGGCACATGGCACAAGGGGAGGACCGGGGGCTGCAGCAGCCCCACAAGCTGAGCTTGGACGAACGAAAAAAGCTGACCGTGTCCGGCGTTGGGGAAGTGGTAAGCTTTGAGGAGAACGCCGTTGTACTCCGCACCAGCCGGGGGACTCTGTTGGTGCGGGGCCAGGACCTGCACCTGAAAACCTTATCCCTGGACGGCGGCCAGGTGGCCGTAGACGGAACGGTGACGGCTCTCATCTACGAGGAGCCCCGGCGGGAAGGCGGATTTTTTTCCCGCCTCTTTGGCTGATGGCCCCGGCTGTGGCAGAGCAGGCCCATTGGTTTCTCTGGGCCATGGGACTGGGGGCCGGGCTGGCCTTGGTCTACGACTGCTTGCGGGAGCTGCGGCGGCTGCTTCCCCAGGCCACCATCCCGGCAGACCTGGCATTTCTGGCGCTCACCGTCTTCGCCCTGGCGTACTTGGGGCTGGCCTTGTGCCATGGCCGCCTGCAGCTCTTTCAGCTGTTGGGGCTGGCTGCTGGGGCTGGCGCATATGGAGCGGCTCTTTCTGCATGGTTCCGGCGGGTCTTCCGCTGCTTCTGGCAGACCGTAGGCCGGATCTTCCGGCTGCTTGCATGGCCAGTCCGAACTCTGTGGAAAAAAATCAAAAAATTCTTAAAATTTCTCTTTTCAATTGGGCGCAAATGGGTTACAATATTCGGTAATAGACGCCGTAAAAAAGCGCACGGCGCCCACTCTGGAGGGAAACAACATGAGATTACCCGTGAAATTCCGCAGATCCTCTTTGCTGACGAAGGTGGTGGTTCTGCTGGTGGTGGTGTCCGCTACTGTTATCCTGGTGTCTCAGCGGAGTCAGATTCGGAGCAACCAGGCCCAGTGCCAGGAGTTAGCCGGTCAGGCCGCCGAGCTGCAGCAGGAAAACCAAAATCTCCAGACCGGCATCGACGGTCTGGATTCCGACGAGAGCGTGAAGAAAATCGCCCGGGATAAGCTGGGCCTGGTGGGAAATGGGGAAATTATCTTTTCCGACGTGGGGGAGTAACCGGCAAGCTGCCGGACCCGTAGGAAGCAGCGTCTGTATTTTCTGAGGAGGACGAATTTCACAGTATGGATTTGACAGTTGGAGCCATTATCGAAGGTAAGGTCAAAAGCATCACCAACTTCGGCGCGTTCATCGCCTTGCCGGAGAACCGGACGGGCATGGTACATATTTCAGAGGTGGCCAATGCCTATGTCAACGACATCCGCCAGTACCTGACGGAGGGGCAGGATGTGAAGGTCATGGTCATTGCCCTGGACCCGGCAGGGAAAATCAATCTGTCCATGAAGCGCCTGGAGCCCAAGCCCGCTGCCCCAAACCGGCAAAGAGGCGGCAACGACCGCCCCAAAGCCCCCCGGCAGGGCGGCCCCCGTTCCAACGCCCCTACGCCTACCCAAGCCACCGTCGCCAAGTCCTCAGACCAAATTTTTGAGGAGCGGCTGAAGCAGTTTATGTCTGAATCTGACAGCAAGATTTCCTCCTTGCGGCAGTACACAGACCACCGCACCAAGAGCCGCCGGCGGTAATCACCCAATTCTGATGCACCCAGGCTCGCCTGAAGTGAAATCAAATCGTCACAAGCTGAAATGATGTGGGGCTGTCCCAAAACTTTGTTTTGAGACAGCCTTGCTTTTAAGGAGGCAGCCAGTATGGCGTCGGTTTTAATCACCGGCGGCTCCCGGGGAATCGGCGCAGCGGCGGTGGAGCTGTTCGCCGCCCGGGGCGACCAGGTGACATTTCTATACGAAAAGAACCACGAAGCTGCCCAAGCTGTGGCAAAGGAAACCGGCGCGACTGCCATTTGCGCCGATATCTCCGACCATGCCGCCGTGGCGGCAGCCTTTGCCGGACTGCGGGAGCTGGATGTTCTCGTCAACAACGCTGGAATCTGCCACTATGGCCTCCTGTCCCAGACTCCTGAGGCGGTGTGGGACAGGATCTTTGCCGTCAATGTCCGGGGCACCTATCTTTGCACTCAGGCTGCCATCCCCCTGTTTCTGCAGAAGCACCGGGGCGCCATCATCAACGTATCCAGCATGTGGGGGCAGGTGGGCGCTTCCTGCGAAGCGGCCTACTCCGCCTCCAAAGGGGCCACTCTGGCCCTGACAAAGGCTCTGGCCAAGGAGCTGGGGCCCTCCGGCATCCGGGTCAATGCTGTCGCTCCCGGCGTCATCCTCACCGATATGGTCGCCCACGTGGACCCGGCGGTGCTGGAAGCTCTGCGAGAGGAAACTCCATTGGAGCGCAACGGGAGGCCGGAGGACGTGGCAAAGGCCATGGTGTACCTGGCCGGCGCAGAATTTATCACAGGACAAATTCTGCCGGTGAACGGCGGGTTCGTCATTACATGAATCACACAGGAGGATCAAGCAATGAAAATTTCCCTGGCATGCGATCATGGGGGACTGTCCCTGAAGCTGGCAGTCAAACAACATCTGGAGGCGCTGGGGCATCAGGTCGAGGACTTTGGTACCCACACCCAGGACAGCTGCGACTATTCCGATTTTGCCGCGCCAGCGGCCCAGGCTGTGGCCAAGGGGCAATGTGAGCGGGGCATCGTGATCTGCACCACCGGCATTGGGGTGTCCATCACTGCCAACAAAGTTAAAGGCATCCGCTGCGCTCTGCTGTCTGACCTTATGAGCGCCCGGCTCACCCGGCAGCACAACGACGCCAACATGATGGCCCTAGGCGCCGGTGTTGTCGGGGAAAAGCTGGCCCTGGAGATGGTGGACCTCTTCCTCACCACCCCCTTCGAAGGCGGCCGCCACGCCCGCCGGGTGGACAAGGTCATGGCTTTGGAGGAGAATTAACCTTTCCACAGATCTCCCTTATACTGGACCTCCCGCACCTCTCCACGGCAACGTGTGATGTGTCCCTGGGAGGGCTTTTTTAGGGAGAAATGAACTCGAGCCTGCTAAAATAGCCTGCCAATTACAACGAACAAAGAAAAATCCTACCAGCACGGAATGAGGGCGAAATCTATGTCCAGGCAAACATTGCGTATTTTCATGGGCGCCAGTATGGCGCTGATGGGTATTATTACAACGTAACTCCAAAAAGCATATATTTTTTTCAGAACTGTCCGGGCAGTCAGGTACCATCCCGGTGGTAGGGGAGGCCTCCTGGACGCGCCCCCTGGTAGGCACGGATTGTTTTGGAAGGTGTTCAGAAAAACGCACCCAGACATCCATCGACCCAGGAGCCTATACTCCGGAGTCAAAGCGAAACTCCATATGTTAAGTTCGATTTTTTACATAATTGACAGGAACGGCTGGAATAATTCCCTTCAATTCGGAACACTTTCCATTTGACGGCCAGGCCGGAATATGATACACTGGATGTGTCAAAATAGCTGACGCCCTGTAACTGACGGAAGAAGTGGAGCACCACGGGGGAGCAGGGCGTCTGGATTTCTTGCCGGCCGTCTGGGCACACTTACTGCAGGCGGTAAGTGTGCCCTTTTTCATTTTGCAAGGAGGTCTCCTATGAAAAAAGTTGGCGTTCTTATGGGCAGCGACAGCGACCTGCCCGTCGTTCGGAAGGCGCTGGACACCCTGCGCGCCTTTGGCGTACCCTATGAGGTACACGTATATTCTGCACACCGGACTCCAGCCCAGGCTCAGGCATTTTGCTCTTCCGCCCGGGACCAAGGGTTCGGTGTACTCATTTGCGCCGCCGGTATGGCCGCCCACCTGGCTGGAGCTGCGGCGGCCAACACCACCCTGCCGGTGATTGGGATCCCCATGGCATCCGGCGGGCTGGGGGGGATGGACGCCCTGCTGTCCACAGTCCAGATGCCCTCAGGGATTCCGGTGGCTACGGTAGCCGTCAATGGCGCAGCCAACGCCGCCATTTTGGCGGTCCAGATTCTGGCCGTGGAAGAGCCCACCCTCGCGGACAAGCTGGCAGCCCGGCGGGCCTCGGACCGGGAAAAGGTCCTGGAAAAGAACCAGGCCGTGGAAAACGAATTTAACCTGTAAGGAGGATTTACACAAATGGAAAAGAAAGAGCAGCTCTACGAAGGCAAGGCTAAGAAGGTCTATGCCACAGAAGATCCCGAAAAGCTCATCGTATCCTATAAAGACGACGCCACTGCCTTCAATGGTCTCAAAAAAGGAACCATTTCCGGCAAGGGCGCCATCAACAACCGCATGAGCAACTTCCTCATGGGTATGCTGGAAAAGCACGGCGTTCCCACTCACCTGGTGGAGGAGCTGAACGACCGGGAGACTGTGGTAAAAAAGGTGACCATTGTCCCCCTGGAAGTCATCATTCGGAACATCTCCGCCGGCTCCTTCTCCAAACGCTACGGGGTGGCTGAGGGCATCGTGTTTGATGAGCCAACCATTGAGTTCTCCTATAAGAATGACGACCTGGGCGATCCCCTGATCAACAGCTACCACGCCCTGGCTCTGAAGCTGGCCACAAAGGAAGAGATTGAGACCATCAAAGCCCTGGCATTTCAGGTAGACGACGTGCTGAAGGCCTATTTCCTGGGCCTGGGCATTGAGCTGGTGGACTTCAAGCTGGAGTTCGGCCGTCTGTCTGACGGTACTATTGTTCTGGCCGACGAAATTTCCCCCGACACCTGCCGTCTCTGGGATTGCAAGACCCACGAGAAGCTGGATAAGGACCGCTTCCGCCGGGATCTGGGCGGCGTAGAAGAGGCCTATCAGGAGGTCATGCGCCGTCTCATGGGCGAGTAAGGGAGGACCAATTTGGGAGGATTTTTTGGAGCAGTCTCCCGGCGGGACTGCGTGCTTGATATTTTCTTTGGCGCCGACTATCACTCTCACCTGGGCACCCGCCGGGGCGGTATGGTGATCTATGACCAAAACCGGGGGTTCCAGCGGCAGATTCACAACATTGAAAACACCCCCTTCCGCACCAAATTTGAGAAGGATATGGCCTCCTTCCAGGGTTGCAGCGGCATTGGCTGCATCAGCGACACAGACCCCCAGCCCCTGCTGGTCCGGTCCCATCTTGGCCTGTACGCCATTGCCTTTGTGGGAATCATCAACAATGCCGAGGCTCTGGTAGACACCTGCTTCTCCGATCACGGCCATCAGTTCATGGCCATGAGCAATGGCAAGGTAAACCAGACGGAGCTGGTGGCAGCGCTCATCAGTCAAAAGGAAACTCTGGTAGAGGGCATTTGCCACGCCCAGGAGCTGATTGACGGCTCAGCCACCATTCTGCTCCTGCTGCCAGACGGCATCCTGGCCGCCCGGGACAAGATGGGCCGTCTGCCCATCCTGGTAGGCAAAAATGAGGAGGGCTGTTGCGTATCCTTCGAGTCCTTTGCCTATCACAAGCTGGGCTATGCCGACCACTATGAGCTGGGCCCCGGAGAGATTGTCCGGGTGACGCCGGATGGGATCCAGCAGCTGTTAGCTCCCGGGAAAAAAATGAAAATCTGCGCCTTCCTGTGGACCTACTACGGCTATCCCAACTCCAACTACGAGGGGAAAAACGTAGAGGTCATGCGTTACCGCAACGGCCAGATTATGGCCCGGGATGAAATGGAGCGGGGGACTCTGCCAGAGGTAGACTATATTGCCGGTGTACCGGATTCTGGCCTGCCTCATGCCATTGGTTACTCCAACCAGTGCCAGAAGCCCTTTGCCCGGCCCTTTGTGAAATACACCCCCACCTGGCCCCGGTCCTTCATGCCCTCCAATCAGGAGGTCCGGAACCAGGTAGCCAAAATGAAACAGATTCCCGTACCGGAGCTGATCCAGGACAAGAAGCTGCTGTTTGTGGACGATTCCATTGTCCGTGGGACTCAGCTGCGGGAAACCGTGGAGTTTTTATACGAGAGCGGCGCCAAAGAGGTGCATATGCGGTCCGCCTGCCCGCCCATTATGTACGGCTGCAAATACCTGAACTTTTCCTCCAGTAACTCCGACATGGAGCTTTTGGCCCGTCGGATGGTCCAGAAGCTGGAGGGCGATGAAGGGCAGCAGCACCTGGAGGAATACGCTGACGGCCGGACAGAGCGGGGCCAGTGCCTCCTGAAATCCATCTGTGAAGAGATGGGCTTCCACTCCCTGGGCTACCAGTCCCTGGACGGGCTGCTGGAGGCCATTGGCCTGGACCGGGAAAAGGTCTGCACCTATTGCTGGACCGGGCAGGAATAAGGCCCATCAGGTTCCCACACAAAGGAGGATACCCAACTCATGCAAAAACTGAGAGAGGAATGCGGCGTCTTTGGCATTTACGCCAAGGACAACCGGGAGGTGGCAACCACTGCCTACTATGGTCTCTTTGCTCTGCAACACCGGGGGCAGGAGAGCTGCGGCATTGCCGTGTGCAACGACGGCGTCATTGCCGCCCACAAGGACATCGGCCTGGTGGAGGAGGTATTTACCCCAGAAACCCTGACCCGGTTGGGCCAGGGGCACATGGCAGTAGGCCATGTGCGCTACGGCACCACCGGCGCCACAGACCGAAACAACGCCCAGCCCATTGTGGTAAACCACTGTAAAGGCTCCCTGGCCCTGGCCCATAACGGAAACCTGGTGAATTCCTTCGCCCTTCGGGAAGAGCTGGAGCTCACCGGCTCCATTTTTCACACCACCTCCGACACCGAGGTCATCTCCTATGTGATCACCAAAGAGCGCCTTTCCGCTCCCTCCATCGAAGAGGCGGTGGACCGGGCTATGGACAAGCTCCAGGGTGCTTACTCCCTGGTGGTCATGTCCGCCACCAAATTGATGGCGGTCCGGGACCCCAGAGGTTTTCGGCCCCTGTGCTATGGACAAACCGCCGATGGGGCCTATATCGTCGCCTCAGAGAGCTGCGCCCTGGATGCAGCAGGCGCTTCCTTCATCCGGGACGTAGAACCTGGGGAGATTGTAGTCTTTGATGGAGAGGGCGTCCGCTCCATCCGCACCCATTGCGGCCAGGCGGCCAGAACCATGTGCGTTTTTGAGTACATCTACTTTGCCCGGCCAGACTCCGTAATGGACGGCAGCTCGGTGCACAATGCCCGCCGCCGGGCGGGGATGTTCCTGGCCCTGGAGCATCCGGTGGAGGCGGATGTGGTGGTGGGCGTGCCGGATTCCGGCATTGACGCCGCCATCGGTTTTGCCCAGGCCTCCGGCATTCCCTATGGCGTGGGCATGATCAAAAACAAGTACATCGGCCGGACCTTCATCGCCCCGGGCCAGAAAAATCGGGAGAACAAGGTCCGGATCAAGCTGAATCCCATTTCCGCCACAGTGAAGGGGAAGCGGGTGGTTCTCATTGACGATTCCATTGTGCGGGGTACCACAGCTGCCCGCATTGTCAAGCTGCTGCGGGAGGCCGGTGCGACGGAAGTCCATATGCGGATCTCCGCCCCTCCCTTCCTGAATCCCTGCTACTATGGCACGGACATTGACTCCCGGGACTCCCTCATTGCGGTCCACCACTCCCAAGAAGAGGTCTGCCAGATCATCGGAGCTGACTCCCTGGGGTATCTCAGCGTGGAAAATGTGCAGAAGCTGGCGGAGCACGGCGGCGGGTTCTGCACTGCTTGCTTCAGTGGCTGCTACCCCACCCAGGTCCCGGAAAATACCAGAAAACTCCGCTTCGAGCGGAAACTCTCTGAAAAGGAGCCAAAGGCATGAACGAAAAAAGCTATTCCGAAAGCTATAAGGCAGCCGGTGTGGACATCACTGCCGGATACCGGGCCGTGGAACTGATGAAATCTCACATCGCCCGGACAAAAAACGAGGGCTGCCTGGATGATATCGGCGGCTTCGGCGGCCTCTTCGGATTGAACCTGAAGGGCTATGAGGAGCCGGTGCTGGTCTCCGGCACCGACGGCGTGGGTACCAAGCTCCGCTTGGCCTTCCTTTTGGACAAGCACGACACGGTGGGCATCGACTGCGTGGCCATGTGTGTCAACGATGTGATCTGCTGCGGGGCCAAGCCGCTGTTCTTCCTGGATTACATCGCCTGTGGTAAAAACGTGCCGGAGCGGATTGCCGAACTGGTGTCCGGCGTGGCAGAGGGCTGCGTCCAGGCAGGTTCTGCTCTCATTGGCGGCGAGACTGCAGAAATGCCCGGATTTTATCCCGCAGACGAATATGATCTGGCTGGGTTCTCCGTGGGCATTGTGGACAAGAAGAAGATTGTGGACCATAGCGCCATGGTACCTGGAGATGTGGTCATCGCCCTGCCCTCCTCTGGCGTCCACTCCAATGGCTTTAGCTTAGTGCGGAAGGTATTTGATGTGGAGCACACCGACATCCAGCCTCCCTGCGAGGCCTTGGGCGGCGCTTCCATTGGCGAGACTCTGCTGACCCCCACGAAAATTTATGTGAAACCCATGCTGGCCCTGTTTGACCAGGTCCGGGTGAAGGGCGTGAGCCACATCACCGGTGGTGGCTTCTATGAGAATATCCCCCGGGCAATCCCCGACGGTCTGGGCGCCAAGATCCAAAAGAGCGCCATCCGGATTCTTCCTATTTTTGACCTCATTGCCAAAACCGGAAATATCCCGGAGCGGGATATGTTCAACACCTTCAACATGGGCGTTGGCATGAGCGTAGTTGTGGCCAAGGAGGATCGGGAGACTGCCCTGTCTGTCCTTCAGGCAAATGGCGAGGATGCCTACCTCATTGGCGAGATCGTGGCCTCACAGGACAAGGTGATTTTGGAATGAAGACGAGAATTGCGGTTTTAGTCTCCGGCGGCGGCACCAATCTCCAGGCCCTTCTGGATGCACAGACCGCCGGTCGCATCCCCCACGGCGAGATTGCCCTGGTGGTGTCCAACCATGCTGGGGCCTATGCCCTGGAGCGGGCCAAGGGTGCTGGTGTTCCCGCAGCCGTGGTGTCCAAGAAGGAGTGCGGCTCTCAAGCTGCCTTCGAACACAGGCTCCAGGGGATTCTGGAGCTGGACGGCATCGACATGATCATTCTGGCGGGATTTATGAGTATTTTGTCAGAAAACTTCACAAAAAAGTGGCCCAATCGCATTCTGAATATCCATCCCAGCCTGATTCCCGCTTTCTGCGGAGAGGGATTTTATGGCCTCCACGTCCATGAGGCAGCGCTTTCCAGGGGCGTGAAGGTAACCGGCGCGACGGTTCATTTTGTCAATGAGATTCCCGACGGCGGCCCAATTCTTTTGCAAAAGGCTGTGGAGGTCCTGCCGGAGGACACGCCGGAAACCCTGCAGCGCCGGGTTATGGAACAGGCAGAGTGGATTCTCCTGCCCCAGGCAGCTGAACTGGTGGCCCGGCAGATTGCCACTTCCCCATCCAACACAAGATAATTCAATATCAGGAGGTCTATCATGCATGATCTGTCCGCCCTCCTAAAGGGCAATGCATATCCCGGCCGCGGCGTTCTTCTGGGCCGGAGCGAAGATGGAAAGTCCGCCGTCATCGCTTACTTTATTATGGGACGCAGCGAAAACAGCCGGAACCGAATCTTTGTGGAGACCGAAGACGGCATCCGGACCCAGGCCTTTGACCCGGCCAAAATGACAGACCCTTCCCTCATCATCTATCATCCGGTCCGCCGAATTGCCGATGAGGATGGCATCACCACCATTGTGACCAATGGTGACCAGACCGATACCCTCCGGGACTTTATGCTGGAGGGGGAGAGCTATGTGGAGGCCCTCAATACCCGGGAGTTTGAGCCCGACAGCCCCAATTACACACCCAGGATTTCGGGCATTCTGTTTCCCTGCGGTTCCTATGTTCTCAGCATTCTGAAGTCCCTGCAAGGCGACCCCAGCTGCTGCGTCCGAAATTACTTCACCTTTGACACCCCCAAGGCGGGAATGGGGCACCTGATCCACACCTATGAATCTGACGGCGCTCCCCTGCCCTCCTTCTGCGGTGAACCACGGCCAGTGGCCATTACGGGGACCCTGGACCAGTTCACCCAGACCATCTGGGAGAGCCTGAACGGGGATAACAAGGTTTCTCTGTATACGGCCTTTGTCAACCTGGAGACTGGAGAGACGGAGAGCCGGATTGTAAACCGGCATTGTGGGCAGTAATGCAGCAGCGACATAATCTGCGCCTTGCCGATTTTGCCTATGCTGGAGCATATGTCTATTTTGTCACATTTTGCACGTAGAACCGGCTTCCCCTTTTGGGAAGCGTTCAAATTCTGTCCGTAGGGGCGGACCCATGTGTCCGCCCGAGCCCGCCTGGACAGATGGTGGCCCAATGGGTCAAGAAGCTGGAGGAGAAATTTCAAGGGGTTCAATTGATTGCATCTGTTGTGATGCCGGACCACGTGCATATCCTCTTGCGAGGACCAGAGCGGGAAGAGAATGCCAACCTACCTCAAATGATACAGTGGTTGAAAACCCAAACGACAAATGCCTATATTCGTGGCGTGAAAACAAATGGATTTCCGCCTTTTACAAACAGGCTGTGGCAGAGGGGATATTATGACCATGTGATTCGGAACCAGAGGGACTTTGAGGAAGTCGGTGCCTATATTCAAGAGAATCCTTTGCGATGGGCCGTGAAGCATGGACTTATGGAGGCTGGAGACGGGCGGACAC
>OFMD01000084.1_pt1 | contig 83634 bp, 108 predicted proteins | sample 1541211 | NCBI WGS metagenome assembly OFMD01 (sample SAMN04209231, study PRJEB22552) | human gut metagenome | biome: gut; material: feces | host: Homo sapiens | place: USA: Oklahoma | reverse complement strand
CCGGCTGGTGCGCGCCTTTGCCATATCCATATCTTCTTTACAGCCGGCTGCGGATGTCCTCCACATCGCGCTTCACGCTCTGAATGAACAGCGCGGCGTCGAGGCTGTAGGCCATGGCATCGAAGCCCCTGCGGAAGCCGTCGATCACGCCGTCGGCCGTGCCGGTGAAGAACATGCAGTACTTTCCGGCTGTGCGGCAGGCGGCGACGATGCGCGTGACGGCCGCCTGAAACTCGGGCGCGTCGAACTGTCCCGGCATGCCCATCGAGATCGACAGGTCGAACGGTCCGACGAAGATGCCGTCCACGCCGTCCACGGCGCAGATGTCCTCGATGATGGCGAGCGCTTCGGCGGTCTCGCACTGCGGGAAGAGCAGGGTCTCGCCGTTGAAGTGGCGCATGGTCTCCGGCACGGAGCCGAGCCCGTCAAAGCCCCAGCCGTCCTTGCGCGACGGGCAGAAGCCCCGCTGGCCGATGGGGTAATATTTCGCGTAGTTTACGAGTTCCTGCACCTGCGCGAGCGTCTTGACGTTCGGCACGATCAGGCCCTGAACACCGACGTCGAGCAGCTTGAGCACGGCGGGGCGGCTGATCTCGCGCACGCGCGCGAGCGGGCAGATGCCGCTCAGCTCGGAGGCACGCACGAGCGCAGCGGTGGTCTCTGCCTCGATGGGGGAGTGCTCGTTGTCGATGATGGCAAAGTCGAGCCCCGTGCGGCCGAGGCACTCCATAAGGCTCACGCTGGCGGTGTCAAAAAAGGTGCCGATAGGCCGCGCGCCGGCGGCGAGCTTCTGTTTGAGTGTGTTTTCCATGCGGATTCCTCCTTGTCTTGTCTCAATGGCCCGATTATACGTGCATTTTGGCGGGATGGCAAGTGCCGCTGAAAAGAGGGATGCAGTTTTGCATCCCTCTTTTTCATGCTGGAATCACATATAACGAGCCAATGTTTTATGCAGCAGGTCACTGTATTGTTCCAGATCATATACACTTGTCAAGTTGAATTTTTGGCCCTTTTTCTCCTCGTCCGGCACAATCAGCGTTTTCACTGTGTCGGTGAGTTTTAAGCGGCAAATCCATTTGCGGGTATTTTTCTTGTAAAGAATATTGATATAGGACTCTGTGTCCTTGTATGTAATGTCTTGCAGGTCAACGACGTCTTTCAGCAGACTTTTGATAATGAAATAGGCTTCCAGTTCTTCTTCTGTTGTCACGATTTTCGATTCGCTGCTGTCAGGAGTATCCGCATCTTTTTCTGTACTTGCCGCTTCCACTGTGGACTTTTCAGAGACGGAAACGCTGCCGCCAGAGCCGCCGAGAGCGTTTTTGATTTTATCGTTCATTGTCTCACTGATGTAATCATTGAGCGCTTTTTTCAGGAGAGGGCGGAATTTTTCAATAACAGCCTGCGTTTTCTGGCCGGTGTAGCAGCCTTGCAGGAAAAGTCGAGTAAGTTCATCGGACGGATTTTCTACCTGCTCTGCAAATTGGTTTTTAAACTCGTGTACATACTTCAGTTCCGATGCAGTGCTGAAAATGGAATCAATATCGAATTCTGATTTGCAGAATTTTTTAAGCTCACGCACCTGATTTTCACGAATGTCGAGAATGTTGATGCTCAGAAACGGATCACTATCCATCTTGTTGGGATTATCCAGATCGGTAAAGAAGCGATAGATGAGACCGTTTGTTAGAATTGCGAATTTTGCATCCGTTGTGCCGAAATAGCGGAAAAGCTGAGAGTCATGACGCTCCAGATTTTCAGATATGGATTTACATTCAATTAGGATGACAGGTGCGTCGTCCTTCATGATGGCATAATCGACTTTTTCACCCTTTTTAATGCCTACATCTGCAGTGTATTCTGGAACGAATTCCTGCGGATTAAAAACATCATAGCCAAGCATAGAGAAAAACGGCATTATAATGGCGGTTTTTGTGGCTTCCTCTGTCTGGATAGAGTCTTTCAGAGTGTCCACACGCTTAGCAAATTGTTTGAGCTGGTCTATAAAATCCATAATACGCACTCACTTTCCTGTATTTGATTTTTTCGACTGTTTATTCAATTTTATCACGGGCGCGGTGGAAAGTCCATCCTTTTGAGATGAAAGATTTTTGGTGCTCAGCGGGGATTTCCCCTAACGGGGATAAACTTCGACTCCCCGGGAGCGACCGAAAAAAATATCCCCCGCCGAAAGGCGAAGGATATTTTTGGTGCTCCAGCGGGGATTTCCCCTGACGGGGATAAACTTCGACTCCCCGGGAGCGACCGGAAAAAAATATCCCCCGCCAAAAGGCGAGGGATATTTTTTGGTGCTCCAGCGGGGATTTCCCCTGACGGGGATAAACTTCGACTCCCCGGGAGCGACCGGAAAAAAATATCCCCCGCCAAAAGGCGAGGGATATTTTTTGGTGCTCCAGCGGGGATTCGAACCCCAATAGAATTACGCATTTTCAGTGCTTATCACTTTCTGACAACACTTTTGACAACTTTCTGCTGCGTTTTACGTACCGGTTGACCTTGTTGTGTACCTGCTGTTTGCGCTTGTCCTCAAGGTCGGTGTAGATATCCTGCGTCATTGCGATGGTGGAGTGCCCGAGCAGGTATTGTGCATCCTTGACATCGATATTCGCGCTGTGCAGCATGGATGCATATGCGTGCCGGAGTTGATGCGCAGTCGATTGGATGCCATGGCTCTGCTGGTATTTTTTCAGGCCGGATTCCAGCTCCGTCTTTGTCGGCAAGCCGTCAGGGAAGAAGATGAATGTCTCCGGGTCGTCATAGTGCGGCAGGATCTCGATGACATTATCCGGCAGGTCTAGGTAGCGCACGCCGGCTTCGGTCTTAGGGGATTTGAGAACCGGCTTTCGCGTGTCGGAATATGCAACGGCACGCGCGACGCACGCAGTCCGTGTGGTGAGGTCAATATCTTTTTGCTTCAGCGCAGCGGCTTCTCCGCGGCGTGCACCCGTATACGCCATGAAATACGACATTCGCGCGAACAGGCTTTCCGTCTTGGATTCTTCGATTTTCTGCAGATCATCCGGCGGTGTCGGCTTTCTGGGTACGCGCGGGTTGCCCTTTGGTGTCGGGATTCCAATGCAGGGGTTCACATCAATGTCGGCGCAGAGAAAGGCATAGTTCAGAATCTGCCGGATCACAGACTTAGTATTATTGATGACCTTCTGAGAGTAGCCGCGCGCGGCGAAGCGCTGCAGGAAGACGACAATCTGGTGGCCGGTGATGTCTGCGATATACTGATCGCCGAAAGCGTCCACGGCTCGATTTTTCGCCGTTCTGTACCCGCATACGGTGTTCGGAGACAGGCGCGGTTCGCACTGTTCCCACCAGTCATCGGCGACGGCCTCGAATGTCCGGCCGTTGTCTGCGGCATCGTTCGCGTGTTTCTCCAATTCGCGGATATAGTCGTCACGCTTTTGCTCGACTTCTTTGTCGGTCTTCCCGTAGAAATATTTTCGCTCGCCATTGATGGTGTCAGATAAGACGATGCGGCCATCTTTGCGCAGCGTGTATTTTGTCCTTTTTCTTGCCATTGGTGTCCTCCTATGGTATCATAAAAGGGTAGACGGCTCCCTTTATTGACGTATTGGTGGGTTTCTACTCTGACCGTCCTGGTGTTGCAGCACCGGGGCGGTTTTGTATAAGAATGAAATGTTCGGAAATTTGTAAAGATAACAGTGCGATGAAATGTTGAATTACAAAAACGCTTGATTTTGAAATTTAACTGTTTCCATAGAGCACTGCACCGGGGAAAGGAATAGATGCTAGCAAGGAGTAAAGAGAGCGAGCAGTCAAGTGCAAAAATGCACATATTTGTTAAAGTTAGACAACCAAAGATAGTAAATTATGTGCAATTAGATGTTTACATTTCCGTGAAAAAAGCATAGAATATAACCGTAGGATGTTTATCATCCTATGCAAGATAAGAAACACATGTTTCGTCATCTCGCGTCCACCACGCAACTGCCGCCTGTCGCCAGCGGCCAATAAGAGTGCGACTTGCTTACGATTGCCGCCCGCCTGCGTGCGGCATACAAGTGCAGGCTTGCAACACACGAAGCCCTCTGCAGGAAGCGGGGGGCTTCTGCATTATAGACAGAGGAGAAGCCTATGCAGTTGGTTGCGCATGGCCTTTATACGGTTAAAGACCGATACTTCACCGAATTTGGGAACGGATACTGGGTTGACAATAAGCAGGAAGGAAGGCCGTACTATTATCTGTTTCAAGATACCGACGGTGTGGATTGGGTGATTCCAATCAGTTCACAAGTTGATAATTATAAAAGGAAAATTGCGAAAGAAGAGAAAAAGCGCGGCGTCGGCAAATGTATCTATTATCATATTGGATTGGTTGCTTCGAAGGAGCGAGTGTTTCTGATTGGAGACATGTTCCCGATTGATGAACGATACATAAAAGCACCATACAGAATCAGCGCTTACCATTATGTCAGCAAGAACAAAGCGCTCAATACTACGCTTCGCAGGAAAGCCACAAAATATCTTCGGCTGGTAGAACGGGGCGTAACATACAGCCGCAACGATATCATGGGAATTAAGCAAAAACTGATATCCGATAGAGTAGCAGCAACAAAGTAAATGAGCCAGTTGTCTGCCCACACATTCGCCGCCTCGGTGTTCCAGCACCGGGGCGGTTTTTTATTATACAAGTGAGTATTTTTGCTTGCTTTGCTCAGATTCGCCGATATTTTGTGCATTGCTCCGCATGATTTGTGCCCAATTGTCTGGGAAACTGATATGCTTCAAGAGAACGTACTTATGCGCTGATATTGCGCGCGAAAGGTCAGCAATAAAGGCCTCTTTCTTCTCTTCAGGTAAGAGCATGTAAATTGCATATGCATATCCCCAAAATGTACTCTCATTCCCCGCGAGCGCATCAGGGAGACGAATTTTGGGAGAAAGAAAGCGATTATAGAACCTGCCGCCATGCGCAGCAATATTTCGCGCGACGACCGCACATTGGATCCAGCTTTCGATATATTCTCTGGATGGAATGTTATAGAACTCCCTAGCCATCTTGTTCCGGTCTTCGCTTACCATGTTTTTGTAGAACTTCGATACTTGCCCAAATGACATGAGTTCTGTAGCGACCCACACAGGGAAAATGTTTCCTTTGCAATCTTTGTGGTGTTGTACAAAAAGTTCGTTCCTTCTGGCATCCTTGTCTTTGCGCAACTCGTACATCATGCCACTGTGCCTATCGATATCCTCAAAATTCTCGTAATTCAGATACCCGATGGGGCCGTATTTCTGAGCATGATAATAGGCAATATAAGCTTTTAGATTTGTTTCGATTGTCGACGTTGCCGATAAGATGATTTCCCTCAGATCGACGTCAAATTGGTAAACATCGACGACATTTTCAAAAGTTGTGTTTGGATAGAACACGTCATCTGGCGGATCTCCATGCTTTTTCACCATGGTCAACCAATAGCCACTCAAGCGGTAGTAGTTTTCAGAACGAAGCACTCTTTTGGCGTACTCTTCATCGTCAATGATTAACCCACGCGTCCTAAGCTTTTCTATCTGTTGCTGGTATGTGCAAAAAGGCTTCACGAATTCAACAAAATTCATATTTATCCCCTAAAATGCAAATAACCCGCCATGATACGCATAGGTGCTGTCGCATCCAGAGGCTTGGCGGGTTCCGTTGTTTTTATTTTAAACCGAAACACGCAAAAAAGCAACCACTAGATATAGAACGTTATCGGAAGAACAATCACAAAATGCGGATTGTTAATGAAGCGCTGCGCCGGGGCAATTCTCATTCTCCCTTAGTTAGGAAATGCCGCCTGTACAGCTCTTTCAGCTCATCGGCGGTATAGTTTGTGCCGAACCGGCGATTGATGAGGCCGCGCGTGAGGCCCCAATTCCAGCCGTATTTGTGGATCATGCGGTACATGACGCTATAGATTTCAGGCTGCATGTGTGTCACGCCTCCTCACACGGTGCTTTCTTCGCTGATCGCGCTGTCGATCATCTGCTGTAGCTTATCGCGATCCCACAGCAGGATTCCATTCTTTTCGGCAAGCTGTTTTGCACCAGCGGTAAAATAATTATTTGTCATCACAACACCAACATGGCAGTTGTACATGCTTTTACCGGCGCACACTTCCTGCACTGGTGTGTTCCCCAGCGCGGAAGAATAGCATTTACACTGGACGGCATAGCGAACGCCTTCTTTTTCGGCGATCACATCAACGCCCTGGTCGCCGGAACCCGGTGTCACGGACACGTTGACAAAGCCGTTCTTTTGCAAAACAGTGGCGCAATATTTTTCAAAGCGGTGTCCGTCCATGTGGTCGACTTTCCCCATCGGGTTAGGAGAAGCAAATTTGGGGGCATATTCTTCGCAGAGCTGCCCATAGCGAACATGCACAGCCAAAGGGAGCGTAGGATCACCATACTTTTTCTTTAGTGCATCAAATGTTCTGCGGCAGTCATCGCGATTATAAAGGCGGGAGAATGCAGCTTTGTAACTCTTTTGAAAATCCCGTTCCATTTTACGAATCATATCCAAGTCGGATTGTTCGTAGCTGATTTGTGTCTTGGGTTCTTTGCTTAGCTGCTTGGTGGTGCGGGCACCCGCCTCAGGGGCTTTTTCTGCTGCTGGGGTACGTTTCGGTGTGTTTTCGGGAACGTTGCTGGATGCCTTTGCGGTGTAGGAAAACGGTATTTTCGACAGAACGAGTGACGCAAAACGGTCTGGGACAACTGGCGGTTGCTTGACAGTATCAGTACCTGCTGCTGTGGTATTTTGCGCCGTTGGGGAGGGACTGAGTTCAGCGTTAATGGATTCTGTGGTGTACGTGAGGGGCGAGGTAAAAATTCTGATTCCATCGCGGGAGATCGCGGAAACAGAACCGCCGATGGCGCAAGCTATGCTGATTAAGATAGCGCCGGCGGAAATCATAAGATAAGTGGTGCCGATGCTATCTGCATTAGCGTAATAATCATCTCCAATATAGGAGGCGGCAATGACAATGGCGGACACAAAGGTGTATATTGCGATGATTGCAAATGCCAAGGCTATATCGAAAGCAGATATGCTTTTATTTTTGAGCTTGCGCTTGGTATACACATTTTTCAGGATCGGGACGATGAGTAAACAATCGACGATGCTGAAGAATATAAAAAGCGCTGGTTTTATGGAATTTATAAACGAGCACAATACAGAGATAAATATCAGAACAATATACCACCAACGTTTGTAAATCGGGCTTTTTGTGTACGAACGCTCCGTCTCCATACTGCATCCTCCGAATCCTTCAACTGTTTATACATATCATCCTTCTGCCATAGGCACACGGCTGATAATTGAAAAATAGCATATTTCGGGCAGTATTGCAATAAGTTAGCAAAAAACGTTCGGAATACCGAACGTTTTCAACACGCAGCCGAAAAATGTGGTAGGATTATGGCGAGGATGAAAAACAATGTACGGGAGTATAGAGAATACAAAGGCGTCAGCCTGCGGTGGCTGGCCGGAAAGGTGGGGTGTGGGACAAGCACACTATGCGACATAGAGAGGGGCAAGAGCATTCCAAACGTCCGCCTCGCCATTCGGATCGCAAAGGCGCTGGGGACGACCGTGGAAAACTTATGGGAGGATGAACTATGACGGAAACGGAATGGAGGGCGTACTTACGGCGCGAAATCGAGCGGCTGCTGGAAGCGGCCGGCGAGCGGGAGCTGCGGCTGACGCTGGCACTGCTGCGCGCAGCGTAAAGAAAAACAGAAAAGCAAAGAAAGAGGAGCAGGAAATCAATCCTGCTCCTCTTTCGCGTTTTCGGCGGTGATCTGCCGGGCAAAGTCCTCGATGTCGGCCCAGCGCTCCTCCGGCAGCCGGGCCAGTGCCAGAAGGAAACGGCGCTTAAAGTCGTCGCCTGCACCAATGGTCGCTCGGCCGACGAAGTCCATGATCTCTTCGTCGCGCGTGGTCGCCGTAAACATCTCGCCGTCGCCGGTGCGCAGCCAATGTTCGTCAACGTGGAACTCGCGGCAGATGGAGACGATTACAGCATCAGACGGCACGCGCTGGCCGTTTTCATATCCTGTGACCGTGTTTCCGCGAACACCAATCTTTGCGCCAAAGTCTGCCTGCGTCATATGCAGCGCCTTTCGGACTTCACGAATTCTATTATGCATATTGTCACCTCCCTGCGCGAGTATAATATCGCAATAATGTCGCGCTGTCAATATTTTTGATGAAAAACTATTGACAAAATGCTCGCGGAGCGATATTATAAACTCGCAACGAGAAGCTACGGACTCGCAAAGTGCGAGGAGGTGAACAAAATGCTGACTAAGAACGAGCAGAAAACCATCGAGCGGCTGGCGGCCATGATGCAGAGCATGGACGACATGCAGAAGGCGCAGCTGTGCGCCTTTGCGGAAGGGCTGGCGATGGCGCTGGAGCACAGCAAGCGCGCGTCGTAAGGCGCGCGCAATCCGTTCGATTGGAGGTGAGAACATGAGAAAAATTACTGTCTTTGATTTTTGCAGCCAGATTGGAGCGGCCAGCGATGAAGTTCCCATCGTGGTGAAAGCTGGCGCACAGGTGATTGGCCGTTTCAGCAGCATGTACAGCATTCCTTCCAAGGCCGCGCCGGCTGTGCTGGACGCCAAAGTCAATTTCGTGACGCTGAAATGCTCCGAGATTATCATCCAAGTCAAATTAAAAGACTACAACAGCAAGCTGTAACTACCGATTGGAGGTGAGGACATGTACACCCTGAAGACGCTGGTCGCCGTTGGCGTGATCTGTTGCTTTGTTGGCTTCCTTGTATGCCTTGCGATCTGCAAGCACATCTGCGATAGCTGCCTGAAATCCACGTTCGAGCGGGAGCGGGCAACCGAGAAGATGTATACAGATGCACTCGAGCGGCTGTCAGGTGACCAGCGGAATGATGATGGATGCAGCGAGTGACACTATGGCAACGATTTTCGAGAACAGGGCATCTTTTTCGGCCTTTCTGGCCTGCTCTTGCGCGGAAACGGCCTGCTGCCTTGCAATTTCCGCGCGCTCGGATGCGGCGTCAGCGATTCGGCGGAGCTCGGCGAGTGACTGCGTGTGGTCAGAAATCTCCTGAAGCAGTGCCTGTTGCTCGCCGAGTAACGAACGATAATTTGGCACTTGTCCAACATCGGGAATGACCTTCCCAAGTACGAGGTCAGGAATCTTCAAATGCGTTCCGTTAAAGTCGAGATAATCATTTGTGTTTGAAGCCATTTTTTCATCTCCCTTTGGTTGAATATTACCATTGCGGAAGATGGAAAACAAGAAAATGTGTTAATTGGAGGTGAGGACGTGAGACCCACAAGAGCCGGATACATCATGCTATCCATGGCGACGCTGCTGAATTCGATCACGTTGGCGATTCTGGTGTGGTCGAAACTTCTGGCATGACACCGCAGAAATAAGCGAAGGAGGTACAGCGTGGAAAACATCGTGAGCATCCTGTCCGGGCTAGGTGTTGAAATCCCGCAGGAGCTGGTTCCCGCTTTGCATAAGGAAATCGCGGAGAACTACAAGACGGTCGCGGAGTTTCAGAAGCTCCGCAAACAGCTCGACCGGTTGAAAAGCGGGCTGCCGGACACGGCCGCAAGCTATGCCAAGCTGATGGTCGCAAGCAATGGGAGGCAGAGCGCGGTACTGCTCGACGGCGTTATGATCGGCGTCGGCGTTGACGGTATCCGCCTCGACGTGAAGGAAGGTGTAGCGGAGCTGAGCATTACCGGCATTGATGTGGCGCGGTTCCGCGCCGGGACAGAAGAGGACTTTGAGCGCTTTTGCACCGGATTGTCAGGGAATGAACTGAGCGGAGAATGATAGCCGGTTCATCTGATTTCAAAAAGGAGAAAGGTACATATGCCGCGAGAAAAAGAAACCTTCCGGCTTGAGCTGGAGGAAATCCTGAAGTTCACCGGCGGCCGCCGGGTGTTGACGGTGACAGACGTCAGCAATTATACAGGGCAAAGCCGACGGGTGTGCCGCGAGCGGTACAACGTCAGCGGGAAAGAGGGCATCAGCGCCGTGGCGCTCGCCCAGATGCTGGCCAGATAGGTCAAGAGAAAGGAGAAACCAATGAAAGCAACAGGAATCATCAGAAGAGTCGATGACCTCGGCCGCATCGTGCTGCCGAAGGAGCTGCGCCAGACGATGGGCATCCGGGCGGGTGATCACATGGAGATCTACACAGACGCGGACAACATCATCCTGCGCAAGTATGCGCCGGGCTGTGCGTTTTGCGGAAGTGTGGACGGCGTCCGGCATATCCACGACGTGCCGATGTGCGCTATCTGCGCGAACAACATGCAGATGCTGTACCGAACGGCAGAGGGGAGTGACGACGAATGAAGGTATTCGGAGATCCGCGCGCCAAGGCGAAGCTGCGCCGCTACATCATCTGGGGTATCGAGGACGGAATCGTCTGCGCGTCCTTCATTGCCAGTATTGCGCTCGCCGGGTGGGTGTTCCACCTTATCTTCTCGGTCCTCGGCGTCGCATGAGACGTCCGGAGGTCGTATATATGTCACCGGCAGAGCTGGCCATGCGACGCCGGAATGACCGCTGGGCAGCGCATGGCCGCGCGCGGGTGGCGCTCCCGGGGCGCAAGGCCGTGGTCGTACCGTGCGCATCGCCGTTCGCGGCAATCCAGTGTGCGGCGGAGCTGTGGGGCGTCCCATGGCAGGAAGTCGTCCACGGGGCGCGCGTCATGTGGGCGCCACCGGAGACATAAAAAGACACCGCCTGCGAAGATCGTCAAACCCGCAGGCGGTGAAAACCCAATAGCGCACAGGGCGCGCTACACTATATATATTATAGCATACAGTTGCCCGCCCTGCAAGCCGAAAAACGCTGACGCCGCAAGGCGTTTTCAGCTTCGGTAAGACCAATTACTAACTCGACCGGAGACAGACAGGGAGGCAATCATGCCGTATGTACATCGCACCGTCGTGTGCGGGGAAACGGTCGAGCACCGCAAGATGTATTCATCCCGTGTGCACAGCAAGGAGGTCAAGCCGCGCAAGCGATCATCCGAGAAGGAGACCTCCAAGTGCCAGGAGCGCATCAACGAGCGCGTGGCCGAGGAGCACCTGCGCTGGCTCATCAACTGTAACTACCATTACGGCGACTTCCACCTGGTGCTGCACTACTGGTGCAAGCATGTCACGCTGGAACAGGCCGAGCGGGACAGGGCGGCGTTCCTCCGCGAGCTGCGCAAGGCTTATGCCAAAGCAGGAAAGCGCCTGAAATACATTGCCGTGCTCGAAACCAAGCACATGACAAACGTGCATCATCACATCCTCCTGCCGCGCTTTGACGCGCAGATCATCGCCGCCGCCTGGACAAAGGTGACCAACGGCGCGGGCTCTATCAGCTTCCAGATGCTCGATGACCGCAAGAACCACGCAAAGCTCGCGTCCTACCTCATCAAGGAATCACGCTCCACCATGCGCCGCTGCCGCGAGCAGGGCATCCGCCGCCGGCGGTATACCTGCAGCGCCGGCATGGCAAAGCCGGAGATCCGCTATCAGGTCGCAAAGGCCGAGACGTGGAGAAAAGAGCCGAAGGCCAGACGGGGGATGCATCTCTATCGCTTTGACGATGGGTCGGAGTATAAGAGCGGCTGGCACGAACTGAGCGGTTGGCCGTGGCAGGAGTATTACGAGATCAAAGACACCACATAGGAAGGAGCAATTACAATGGGCATCAGCATGGACAGTCTGCCGCCGCGCTATCAGAAACAGGCGGCGCGCAAGCTGGATCCTGTGGCGTATGAAAAGGCGCTGCAGTTTTTCTACGCCGAGGAGTCGGCGAAAAACCCAGCGCGTCAGGCACAGGGGAGTATCAGCCGTGCGACCGGAGAAGGCTTTGAGGCGCAGATCCTCACGGCCTGCGCGTATTACCGGGCGCATGGTATCGCGGAGATTGACAAGACGCCGGAGCCAATCAAGGTCATTTCCGGCCGGCATCAGAATCCGAGCGGCTGCTGGTCGTTCGAGGCGGTTTTCACCAAGCAGGCGCAGCCGGATTTTCAGGGCACGCTATGCGGCGGCAGCAGCGTAGTGTTCGAGGCCAAGGCCACGGACAAAGACCGCATCATGCAAAGTGCGGTCACGGAAGAGCAGGCGCGTGCACTGGAATCGCACGCCAATATGGGCGCGCTGGCGTTTGTGCTGGTGTGCCTGCGCGGGCGCGCAGTGTATCGTGTCATGTGGGAGGACTGGCAGAACATGAAAGAACTATTTGGCCATAAGTACATGACGGCCGTGGAGCTGGAGCCGTACCGGGTGCAGATGCGTCAGGGCGTGATCCGGTTTCTCGGCGACGCAGGATAAAAGCAACAGAAAGAGAGGTATAACTATGAACGAATTTTACGAGAAAGCCATCGAGCGGCTGCGCGATGACAAGGGACTGAGCGGGAACAAGGAGCGCGCCATGGCACCGGCCGTGCGCGAGGCGCTGGAGAAGTTCTGCGAAGAGGACGGCGAGTTTGCACAGGCCGTGGCGCAGGGCGGGAGCTTCCCGGAGTGCATGCAAGTCGTGGCCAAAGGCGTGGGCGGGAGCATATCGGACATCGAGGCGTACCGCAAGGCGGTGCAGTTCTACTTCCCGGGCGCGGAGATCGAAACGACGATGCGCGTGCGCCTGTGCGGCGATGACGCGAAGCCGGAGGGCTTGCTGCTGAAGCTGGACGACTTCTTCGGGGTGTGAGCCATGCGGTACTTAAAGTGCAACCTGCCGCCGGAGCGGCACGAGGAGATCCTGGGGAAGATCTGGCACTACCCGACGCAAGAGGAAGAGGACGCAGTGCACGATCTGTTCACGCCGCACGTATTTTTCGAGACCTATGGCAACGAACGCGAGGCGTGGGCAACATGCTGCCGCCAGCATGGGATCATCGGCAAGCACGGGCCGAAGCACGGCAGCGAGGGAAGCTGTCCATTTTGCGGGCAGGTGGCCAGATGGAACGCCATCGGCAAGTATGGAGAGCAGATGCGTTCCCTGCGGGAAGAAACGCACGTTGCGTTTTTGCGCCGCAGCGGCGAGGCACTGCTGATCGAGGCGATGCAGATCGAGATCAGCTACACGAAGGGTCTGATCTATGACGGCATCTACTACGACATGAACTGCTGGGGGCAGAAAGCCTACTATCTCGCGCCGGGGACGGTGCAGATGTGGGAGCGGACGCGTGAATGGAGCTGCGGAGAGTGGACGCTGCCGTACTGGAAGGCGAAGGCCACGGTGTCAGAGCCTTTTTCGCCGAACATGATGGGCTGGGCGTGCTATCAGGGCGACTATACCGTAATCGGCACGGACGCGCTGAGCGAGACAAAGGCGTGGCGCTACTGCCAGATCGAGGACTGGATGCGCTATGAGCTTGCGGAGCGCTGGGAAGAAGAGCCGGTGAAGTGGGCTGTGACGTATCTCGCGGGCTACGCGATGTGGCCACAGATCGAAATGGCCGTGAAGCTCGGCCTCGGGGACGCGGTGACACAGCTTGTGGTGAGCGGCGTGAAAAACGCGCGGATCCTGAACTGGAACGCGCGAAATCCGGCAGACTTTATGCGAATGAGCAAGCAGGAGGCGCGCGCATGGCTGCAGTCTGGCGGGAACTTTGAGACGCTGAGAAGCTGGCGGGAGACCGCGCCGGAGCTGACACCGGATGTGTACATCCATCTCTGCCAGCGGCTCTGCGGGGGACGGATGGTGGAAGCGTGCAAGGAGTGCGCGGAGACGGCCGGCGTGAAGCTGGAAAAGGCGGCACGATATGCCGAGAGCAAGACGGGCGTGCAGCTGTGGGCGGACTATCTGCGCATGGCGCGCGAGCTGGGCTATGACCTGACGGAGGCGACGGTGGCCATGCCGAAGGATCTGCGGGAGCGGCACGACGCGGCGGCTGAGCTGCTGGAGATCCGGAAGGACCAGGCCGCCACTGCGGCCTATGCGAAGCGGTACAAGAAGCTGTGCCAGAAGTACGAGTTTGCCATGAGCGGCTTGCGCATCATGGTGCCGAAGAGCGGCAGCGAGATCGTGCGCGAGGGCAAGACGCTGCACCACTGTGTGGGCGGCTACGCTGCGCGGCACATGAACGGGAAGACGACGATCCTGTTCCTACGGCACGAGAAGCGGCCGGAGCGACCGTGGATGACCATCGAGCTGACGGGGAAGGACACGATCCGCCAGATCCATGGGTATAGGAACGAGGGGTATAACCATGCGCAGGATCCGGAGGAGCGGTACGCATGGTTTCTGGATGCGTGGCTCGGCTGGGTGCACGCAGGCAGCCGCCGCAACAAGCAGAAGCAGCCAATACTGGAAGCAAAGGAGAAAACGGCATGAATGAACTGACAAGGACGCCGGAGACCGTGGGCGCGGAGATCCGTGGTCTGACGGCACAGGCAAAGCAGATGACGCTGTGGTTCGGCATCGAGATCGGCCGCCGCCTATGCGAGGTGAAGGAGATGATCGGCCACGGGGAGTGGCTGCCGTACCTGAAGGCGCAGACGGAGTTCAGCCAGAGCACGGCATCGCGCTTTATGACGCTGTACCGCGAATATGGAGCGCAGCAGCAGACCCTTTTCGGGGCGGAATCAAATTACCCAACGTTGAATAATTTGAGTATTTCCAATGCTTTGCGGCTGCTCGCACTGCCGGAAAACGAGCGGGAGAGCTTTGCCGAGGAGCACGATGTGGAGCACATGTCGGCGCGGGAACTGGACGAGCTGATCCAGGCGAAGAAGGCGGCCGAGGCCGAGCGGGATCTGTACGAGAAAAAGCTGGCCGAGCAGATGGGCGCGGCGGAGCGGCTGAAAAAAGACGCCGAGACGGCGGCGCAGGAGGCTGAGGTGCGCCGCCGGGAGCTGGCGGAGACTCAGGCGCAGATCCGGGCGCTGCAGGAAAATGTCAGGTCACTGGAGAGCCGGCCGGTCGAGGTGGCCGTGCAGGTGGACGAGGGCGCTGTGGCCAAGGCGCGCGCGGAAGAAAAGGCGGCGGCACAGAAAGAGCTTGAGCGGCTGGGAAAGAAGCTGCAGAAGGCGGAAAAGGCGCGCGAGCAGGCGGAAGAGACGGCAAAGGCGGCGGAAGCAAAGCTGGAAACCGCCGCGGAGGACGTGGCAAAGGAGCGCGACGGTCTGAAGCTGGAGCTGCAGGAGGCGCGCCGGAGGCTCGAAATGAGCGACGTGACGGTGGCGCAGTTCAAGATCGTTTTCGATGCCACGCAGTCAAGCATGAACGATATGATTGCATTGATCGCAAAGGCCAGCGGCGAGAACCAGGCAAAGCTGCGAGCGGCCGCGGAGAAGCTGGTCGATGCTTTTAAGGGCCGAATCGAGTCGTGAAAGGAGGACAACCATGAAAATCTACATATCAGGGAAAATCGCCGGTGATCCGGACTATAAGGGGAAATTCGCCCGAGCGGCTGCACAACTTGAGCGGCTGGGCGCGACGGTCATCGATCCGGCCACAGCGCCGGAGGGGATGACCAAGCTGGACTATATGCGCATCTGCTTCGCTGAGATGGAGGCGGTGGACTACGTCGTGTTCCTTCCGGACTGGGTGGAATCCGCCGGCGCGAAACTGGAACGCGCATGGTGCGACTATGTCGGCGTGCCAACAGCAAACTGGGACGATTTTCGGGTAGACATGCTTGTGCGGAAATCGCACGGCTGCACATTCCGCGAGTTGCTGGTGCTGGAGCATCCGGATGCGGTCGGAGAGGAATTCGTCGGCGGATGTTATGGATGCCCGCAGAACTACGGGTATGAGCCAGAGAACAAAGCGTGCCCACATGAACATGAATATGTGCGTCAGCAGGAGGCCAAAGAAGTACTGTGCGCGGCCTGTTGGGATCGTATCGTCCCGGGAAGCGAGGTGCGGAATGGCTGAATACATAAGCGAGGCGGAAGTGCTGCAGAGAGCGCTGGACACCTACGGCTCCGCCCTGCAGATCGTGGTGATGATGGAGGAAATGAGCGAGCTGCAGAAAGAGCTGTGCAAGTACCTGCGCGGCAAATACTCGCCAGCAAATATCGCCGAGGAGATTGCCGACGTGGAGATTATGCTCGAACAAATGAAGATGCTGTTTTGCTGCGCAGACGATGTGCATGATGTTCGCAGGAGAAAAGTGGAGCGGCTGAAAGAGTGGCTGGACAATGGAATCTGAATACATCGAGTGGAAAGCGCTGGATAAAGCACTGACGGCCGCCGCGGCACATGACAAGGACAAAAACCGCCGCACATGGGCAAAGGCGATCTGCATTCTGCACGATCTACCGGCTGCCGACGTTGTGCCGGTGGTGCACTGCCGTCATTGCCGATCCTACAATAAGCCGCAGCTGGGATGGTGCTCAGTCCACCTCGACCGCGAAGGTCCGGACGACTTTTGTGGCTATGGCAAACGAAACGAGGTGACTTAATTGGACTGGAAGCGGGAGGCGGCTGATGAGCTGCGAAACTACCAGAACCGGAAGCTTGCGATTGCGAACATCAGCGACCAGATTGCAGACCTGGCAACGGAGATCACAAGCATCCGCAGTGCCTCGGCGGACGGCAGTCCGGTCGCCGGCGGCTCGAACGGCCGGGACGATGCGCTCGTCAACAACATCCTGAAACGTGAGCGGCTGGAAGAGGCGCAGCGATTGACCGAGAACCGGGTGCGCCGCGTGGACCGTGCCTTGAATCAGCTCTCTGAGCGGGACCGCTGTGTGCTGCAGCGTTTTTACATCACGCCGTGTATCGGCGGCGTCGAGCGGCTGTGCCGGGAATTGGCCATTGAGAAGCCAACAGCATACCGTTGGAAAGACAGCGCGCTGCGGAATTTCACGATTATCATGTATGGCCTCACGGAGAGCTGACGAAAAGATGAGAAAAAAGTGAGACGATTTTTTCGAAAATCTGTGTTAAAGTGATATCGCGGGATTGTGAGAGAGACCAATCCCACACCTTCCATTGTGATATACCTCTCTTCCTTTGATCCTTTTTGCAGAATGTACGCATGGCTTTTCCTCTTGTCTCTGTCAACTCCGGTTTTCTCATGTCTCTCAACAAAGCAAAGCACCGGCCTGGTTTCGGGTTCGGTGCTTTGTGCATTCTGGTGCGGTTATGAATCTGAAACAACTTACCTACAAACTGCAGGCGGCGCTGAACCAGCGCGGCGAGCATTACAAAGTCAATCAGTTACAGCACTACTCCGAGCGGCTTGGCCGGATGGTAACAAAATACGTGCTGGAAAAGGCAGAAACCGATGAAACCGGGAAGCATATCAGCACGCGCGTACTGGAGACTTACAGCATGGCGGATGTCGTAAAAACGCTGGCGAAAATCTATAGCGGGTGATCCCATGAATCTCACGCCAAAGCAGCGCGCTTTTGCGGATTTTTACATCGAATTGGGCAACGCGACCGAGGCGGCGCGCAGAGCGGGGTACTCGGCGAAAACCGCCAAATCCATCGGAGCGGAAAACCTGACAAAACCTGACATCAAAATCTATATAGCGCGGCGGCAGGAAAAAATCGAATCCGAGCGCACGGCATCCCTGAAAGAGATCCAGGAGCTGCGCACGGCGATCATGCGTGGGCAGGAAAAAGACCAGTTCGGCATTGAAACCTCCATCGCTGACCGCCTCCGTGCGGCGGGCGATTTGGAGAAGTCGCTGCGTATCAAGGAAGAGCAGGAAACAAAGGCAGCAGCACGCGCATCCGCACATTATGAGCTGCCGGCGCGCGTACTAGGCCGGGCATTTGTCGACATCAACCGGCGCATTCAGCCGAACATGACGTATGTCTTTGAAGGCGGCCGCGGCGGCCTGAAATCATCGTATATATCCCTGAAAATCGTCGAGCTGCTGAAAAACAACCCGACGATGCATGCCTGTATCATCCGAAAGATGGGCAACACCCTGAAAGACAGCGTGTATGCCCAGATGAAATGGGCGATCAACGAACTGGGGCTGTATGATGAATTCAGCTGCAAGCTGTCGCCGCTGGAAATCATCCTGAAAGAAACCGGCCAGACGATCTATTTTCGCGGCTGTGACGACCCGCTGAAACTGAAATCCATCAAGCCGCCGTTTGGGTATATCGGCATCCTGTGGAAGGAAGAAAAAGACCAGCTTTGCGGGCCGGAAGAAGAACGTTCTATCAACCAATCCGTGCTGCGCGGCGGAGCGGATTCCTACGACTTTTCGTCCTATAACCCGCCGAAATCCAAGTCCAGTTGGGTCAACAAGGAGCGGCTTGTCCCGGATCCGGGGCGCGTTTTTCATCATTCCAGTTACACGGAAGCGCCACCGGAATGGCTGGGCGCAAAGTTTATCGCCGACGCGGAACACCTGAAGGAAGTCAACCCGGCCGCGTACGAACATGAATACGAGGGCGTGGCCAACGGTGACGGCGGCAGCGTCTTTGACTATCTGGAACTGAGGGAAATCACGGACGAAGAAATTTCGCATTTTGACCGCATCTTTCAGGGAGAGGACTGGGGCTGGTATCCCGATCCGTACTGCTTCATTCGCTGCTACTACGACAGCGACCGCGAGGCGGTGTATATCTTCGCAGAACACTACGTCAACAAGGAATCGAACGAGCAGACGGCGCGCTGGATCATCGAGCACGGCTATGACGATTACACCATCACGGCCGATTCGGCCGAACCGAAAAGCGTCAACGATCACCGCGAAATGGGTCTGCCGGTCACCGGCGCCGTTAAAGGCCCGGGCTCAATCGAACACGGCATGAAGTGGCTGCAGCGTCGGCGCATCATCATCGACCCGGTGCGCTGCCCGAATGCAGCGAAAGAATTTTCGGAATACGAATACGAGCGGGACAGGGACGGCAACGTCGTCACCGGATACCCGGACGTAAATAACCATAGCATCGATGCCACGCGGTACGCACTGGAACCGCTGACGATGCGCAGGGGGGCAATTGCATGACTGTAAATATTTTGGGGACGGAATATAAAATCATTGAAGCCGCGGCGGCCGAAGATGCAATGCTTGAGAAATGCGATGGTTACTGCGACAAAACGGTAAAAACCATTGTTATTTCAAAAAAGGCCAAAGACTGCGATCTGAAAGATTTTAGCGTCTATCAGAAAAAAGTCGTGCGTCATGAGATCATTCATGCGTTTCTGTATGAAAGCGGGCTGTCCGAAAACTTTACACATCCGGAATACGGCCATGACGAAACATACGTGGATTGGATTGCTTCGCAGTTCCCGAAAATGTGCGAAGTATTCAAGGAGGTTGGCTGCCTGTGAAAATCAATATCCCGCTGGACAGTGTGAAGAAGCAGATCCGTGAAGAATTCCGCATTGCGCCGCTGGTAACGCCGGAAATGCGCGAAGCGGAAGACCTGTGGATGCAGATCTGGATGGGCACCCCGCCGTGGGCAAACGATCAGGATCGCACCATCAATTTTGCAAAGGCAGTGACCGGCGAAGCTGCGCGTCTTGCGACGATGGGCGTCAGCGTCGAACTGTCCGGCTCGGCCCGCGCGGATTGGCTGCAGGAACGTCTGAATGAAGAACTGATTCCGTTCCTGCGTGACATGGTGGACGTGGGCTGCGCTGCTGGCATGTTCTTGCTGAAGCCCACGCCGGACAGCATCGGCCTGTACACGCCGCCGGAATTTACGATCACGGCTGTGGATAACCGCAAGCGTGTGATCGGCGTCGTGCTGTATGACACAAAGGCAACGCCGGATTATTACTACGTCAAGGCCGAATACCACCGCTACGACGGGACGCATTATGTGGTTTCCAACCGCGCGTTCCGGCTGACGAAGGGCAAAACAGCGGCATCCCGTGCGAATCTGGACGAAGTGCCGGATTGGGTGGGCATCCTGCCGGACGCCGTGCTAGATGATACCGCGCCGCTGTTTGCCGTGTGCACCATGCCGGACGCCAACAACATCGACGGCGGCGCTTGCGGTATGTCCATCTATGCCAACGCCTTGCCGGAGCTGCGCGGGCTGGACGTCGCATGGTCGGCTATGGTGGACGAAATTCAGGATTCCCGGTCGATCGCCCTTGTGGATGACCGGCTGCTGCGCGAGCCCGGCCGGAAAAATGTTTCCGTGCGGCTGCCGCGCTATGTGCAAAACGTTGCCGGTTCAGCGGCGGAAAGTTTCTATCAGGAAATCGACCGCAAGCTGAAAACCGGAGAACGCCAGACCGGCATCAATATGCTGCTGCAAAGCCTGTCGACCAAGTGCGGCTTTTCCGAAGGCTATTTCAGCTTCAACGAAAAGCAGGGCCTTGCCACTGCGACACAGGTGGAAGCTGATGACCGCCGCACCATCCAGCGCATTAAGGACATCCGTGACCGCATCCAGAATGCTGTGGATGACCTGATTCAGGCGCTGAATGACTATGCCGATATCTACGACCTGGCGCCGTATGGTACGTATACCGTGGCGTACAATTTCGGAGACATCACATACAGCTACGAAGAAGACCGGCAGAACACAAAAAGCCTTTGCCAGCTCGGCGTTTTGCCGTGGTGGATGTATCTGGTGCGCTTTGAAGGATTCAGCGAAGACGATGCGAAAGCGGCCTATGCCGAAGCCAACACGGCGAAACCGGGGCTGTTCCCTGATACCGAATGATCACCCCGGAACAGTTCCAGGAGATTGGCGAAACCCTGCTGCCGCTGCTGGACGACCTGACGGAATGGATCGCCCGCGACATGATCGAGCGCTTCATGATCCGCTTCGGCCGCGGCGAAAAGAAGCTGCTGACCGGCACGGATGAATGGCAGGCGTGGGTGCTGAAACAGGCCGGCGGGAATCTGGACGAGATCCAGAAGGCGTTGGCCAAAAGCACCGGCAAATCGCAGCAGGAGATTGCGAAGATCTTCAAGGATAGCGGCATTCAGGCGGCAAAGGCAGACGCCGAAGCTGCCGCTGTGACGTTTTCCGGCCTGTCGCCCCGCATGATGGCGATCATTACAGACGCCTATGAACGCACGGCCGGTGAAATATCCAACATCACGCGCACGACTGCCGGTGCGACCAATCAGGCGTTTATCGACATCTGCGACGCGGCATATTGGAAAGTGCGCACCGGCGCGCAGTCCTACACCGCCGCCATGCTGGATGGCATAAAAGAGCTGGGGCAGATGCAGCCGATCGTGCGCTATCCGTCCGGCCATAAGGACACGCTGGAAGTGGCGGTACTGCGCTGCATCCGCACCGGCGTGGCGCAGTCATCCGGTAACATGACGATCCAGCAGTGCAAAGACATGGGCTGGAATCACGTGCTGGTGTCGCAGCATCTGGGCGCGCGCGTATCCGATACCGATCCGATCGCCGATCATGCCGGCTGGCAGGGCAAGGTGTACTGCATCGATGGCAAGGGCGCGCAGTTTGATAACCTGCTGGATGCGACCGGCTACCCGGAGAACCCGCTGGGCCTGTGCGGCTATAACTGCCGCCATTCCTTCACGCCGTTCCTGCCGGGCGTTAGCCGGAATAATAACAAGCCGATCGATACCGAAGCCAACCGCCGCGCGTATGAGCTGTCGCAGACGCAGCGCGCGATGGAACGCCGCATCCGGGCGCAGAAGCGCAAGTGTGCGGCGCTGCACACAGCCGCGAAAAGTTGCGAAGATCCGGCAGCCAAGGCAAAATTGCAGGAGAAATATGCGCAGTCTGCCAAGCGCCTGCAGGAGCAGAACGCGGCCTACACGAAGTTCTGCGCCGATAACGATTTGAAACCGTATCATGAGCGGCTGGCCGTTGCCGGCTGGGATCGCTCGGCGGCATCAACTGCGTCTGCGGCGGTGCGCTCTGGACGGGCGCCGGTGGAAACCGTTGATGCGAAACTGGCCCGGGCGCCGCAAGAGCCGCCGGTGATTGCAAAGCTGGATGCACAGCGTTATTCCTGCGTCGCGGAGCATATTCGTTCCAGCTATGTTATATTGACCGAGAAGCAAAAAGAACATATCATAGAACGGCGCGGGAAAGAGTTTTACAATAAATACAGCCCTTATTTCAAAGAAATAATCGAAAATCCAGACTACATTTTCAAAGACAAAAAGTTTGAAAATACCGCCATTGCGAGTAAAACCATATCGCTTAATTCAAAGAATATCAGCATTGTGGTACGCATTGCCGTAGAAGGAGACGAGCCGTGGCGGAAAAGTTCCGTTATTACTGTCATGTGCGAAAATGCAAAACGCTATAGGCAGCGCGTCCGGAACAATATTATTCTTTACAAAAGGGAATAATCTGGCTATAATATAATTATCATAAAGACAGGCGTTTGAGGTGGTAAATTTCGTAGCGACCACACGCCTTAATGGTAAAAAAAGAGATGCAGGAGGATGCTACGCCTGCCAAGCGCCTGTCTTTGTGTAAACGCTGAAGCAGAGAATTATTTTATATAATAATCACGAGAACCATCTTACCAATCGGCAAGGTGGTTTTCTTATACCCAAAATCGAATCAGGATACGCAGGGGCGGACGGGAAACCGGCTGCCCCTTTGCCATATCACGACCCTGCCGGTGGTTCATCCGGCTCAATCCGTACAGCTGACGAGCTGTTAAAAATCACGTTCAGGAGGATTACGCATGAAGAACATCGAGACCATTCTTTCCGACTTCGGTATTACGATTCCGGAAGGAAAAGCGGCGGATCTGCGCAAGGCCGTCGCCGAGAACTACAAGACCGTGGCGGAATTCACCAAATTGCAGGAACGCCACGACGCGCTGGACACATCGCTGAAAGACGTGCAGGGCAAGCTTGCCGCCTTTGACGGCGTGGATGTCGCAGCGCTGAGAGGTCAGATCACGACCTTGACCAATGACCTGCAGACCGAGCGGGACAACCGCAAGAAGGACGCCGCCGCTGTGAAGCTGCGCAGCACGGTGGACACGTTCCTGTCGGGCAAGCATTTCGTCAACGACATTACGCGCGAAAGCATCACGGACAAGCTGGTGACGGCACTGGGGTCTGACGATGCGCGCGGCAAGTCGATCGACGATCTGTTTACCGGCCTTGTCACCGATCAGAACGGCAAGGAGATCCCCGGCATCCTTGTGGCCGACCCCGCCAGCAAGGCGCGCTTTTCGTCTGATCACAGCGGCCTGGTGCCGCCGGCGGGAGGCGCGAAAGAATACGTAGCCCAGAAATACAAAAACAACCCGTTTTTCAGGGGCTAAGACTACGAAAGGAAATGATGATCTATGTCTATCCAGTATGGATCCATGTATGTCGATGAACAGTACAAGGCAACTGTTCTTCCCAACCTGTTTTATAAGACCTGGCTTGTGCCCGGCGTGACCTATCAGGACGTGATGGTCGACGGCGCCGGCGGCTGCTACTGGCACAAGCTGACCTCCACCGCAGCGTCTGTCGGTACGCCCGGCCGTGACTTCACGGACACCGCTGCCGCTGATACGCTGGTGCAGGCTGTTTTCAACAACAACCTGCAGGCGTCGAAGAAGATCTACGGCGTGCAGGCGGCTGCTGTGGCGTTCCCGATTGCCGAGGAGCATCTGGCCCTCGCCACCCGCGAAGTCGCGGAGGCAAAGAACCAGTGCGCGCTTGCCTGCCTGATCTCCGAGGGTACGGCGTCCACCAACACCACGAAGACCACTGCGGCCAACTTCAAGGCGCAGGTACTGGCAGAACGCAAAGCCATGGTCAAGGCAAAGGCCAATCCCACCATCGTGCTTTGCAGCCCGGACTTCTTTGCCACGATGCTGGAATTTGCCGGTGAGAAGTACATCCCGACGTCCAACGAAATGCTGCTCGCCGCCGCTGCCGGCGGTCAGGTCGGCAGCTTCATGGGATTCACGTGGATCGAAGTCAATGGCTTCGCGTCGTCTGCTGATCTTGCCTACTATCCGCACGGTGGTACGAAGGCCAGCGTCACGGCGGCGAACCTGGCGAAGGTGGAATTCATCATGTACGATCCGAACGCCTTCGGTGTCGGCGATAACTTCAGCATCGTCCGCATGGTCGACTCCGAGCTTTTCGCCGGCAGCAAGGCGCAGGTCGAGGAAAACGCCGCCCTGCGTGTGCTGGACGCTGCGCAGGTGCACGTGAAGTCCTACGCAAGCGCGTGATCGGCAGGTGAATCACGGTGTACGCGGATTTTGACACATACGTAAAACGGTACGGGGACGATCTGTCCCCTTTCCGAGACGAAGTGACTGCTGCCCGCTACCTGCGTGCGGCGTCGCGGGAGATCGACCGCTTTACGTTTGACCGCTTCGGCGGCACGCTGCCGGAATCCACGATCGACGCCGAAAAGCTGCAGGACTGCGCGTGCGAACTGGCCGAATGCCTTTACCGCATTGACCAGGCGCGTGACAGCGCAGCGGAAACCGCAGACGTCGGCGGCGTAAAAACCGCCGGCCCTGTGGCGTCGGTGTCGTCCGGCAGCGAATCGATCACATATAAAGCGGCCGACAGCTGCTACACGACCGCCGCGAAGACCATAGCAGCGCGAGACGCGCTGGTGTTTGACTTGCTTCGGCGCTGGCTTTCGGGCGTGGCCGTGGATGGCGTCCTTGTGCTGTACGCGGGGGTGACGTGCTGATGCTTCTGCATAGCGATACGATCACGCTTTTTTCGCGCGTGCGCGGCGCGCGCGGTCAGGCCGATACGTGGGCGCGGCACGTGCTTGCCGGCGTCAAGGTGGAAGCAAAAACCGCTATGGCGCCAGGTACGACCGGCGACGTGCCTGGGCACTATGTGCTGCTGCTTGTGCCGAAAGCGGCCATTGGCTCGCTGACCTATGCGACGCCGGAAGTGTACCAGGCGGCGGATGATCGCAGTAGACTGATCGCATTTCAGCCCGGCGACTATTTCTGCCGCGGCGATCACGACTGGGCGGAATACGACGCGCTGTGCAAGGTCACAGAATGCCACCGCATTACATCCTGCGCGTGGTTTCCGCTTGTTCCACATTTTGAGGTGACGGCATCATGAGCGACATCCGGCACTATAAGAACGTCAGCTATGTCAAAGGGCACGTCCGGGTAAATCTCCGGTTCGCCAAATACGGCCCGCGGTTCGCCAAAGCGCAGGAATGGCTGGGGCAGCAGGTGCTTGCGGACAGCAAGCTGTATATGCCGCTGAAAACCGGCAGTTTGCAGCAGCAATCGTATGTCACCGAAGGCGGCCGGCAGGTTGTGTTCCCCGGCCCATATGCGCGGTATCTGTATATGGGCAAGGTCATGGTCGACCCGGAAACCGGTTCGCCGTGGGCGCGCAAGGGCGCCGTGAAAGTTGTGACTGACCGCGATCTGCGGTTTGCGACCGGCGTGCCGCACTGGGCGGAAGTCGCGCAAAACGAACACGGCAAGGAATGGGCCACGGAGTGCAAGCGGATCATCCTGGGGGAATCAAATGGTTGACACGAAAGATTTTTCAACGATCCTGAGCGGCTTGCTGAATGACTTCCCGGCCATCGGTGCGCGGGAAATCCGATTCAGCGAGCTGGGCGACAAGTCCGGTGTCGGGATCTATCCGTCCGCTGCGGCGACGGTAATCAGCGAAACGACCGACATCATGGGCGGCGTGTACCAGAAATGCAACTATGCGTTTCAGGTGGTATATCGCGCCGTGCCGCAATCAGAAACTGACCGCATCCACATCAAGGGGTGGCTGGACAAGCTGGCGCGGTGGCTGGAAAAACAGCCGATCACGGCGGATGGTCAGCAGCACACGCTTGCCGCGTGGCCGGATCTCGGCGATGGCCGGACGATCACCGCATTTGTGCAGGTGTCGGCGGCCTATCTTGCCGGGCGCTATGCCGACGGCGTGGAAGACTGGGCCGTGTCCCTGTCGATGCGGTACGACAATAATTTTGAAAGGTGATGCATTATGCCTGAAAGTACGACTTTTAACACCACTGCGGGTCAGACGATCGCCCGTAAGCTGCTGATGGCCTTCCTGAATACCGGCACGGCCTCTGCGCCGGTTTGGTCGATCGTCGGCAAGCGCGTGGAAGACAGCAGCCAGGAATATGACTGGAACAAGGAGACCACGCAGGACATTCTTGGCAACACGTTTACCACCATGTCCGCGCCGACCATCACGCAGACCTTTGACCCGTGCAATCTGGACGCCGGCGAGACCGCACTGACGAAGCTGTGGCAGCTGGCGATCAAGGATCAGGACGTTGCCGCGCTGGCCGAACAGGACATGATGATCGTGCACTGCTATGCCGGCACGAAGGACACGGCGATGTTTGCAGAGCGCTATAGCGGCTGCGCAATCGAAGTGAAGTCGCTGGGCGGAGACAAGACGGTGGACATGCCGTTTGACGTGACCTACGGCGGCACGCGCACGGTCGGCACGGCGGCCATTGCGGACGGCGTGGCCACGTTCACGAAGGCGACGGCATAAGGGGGGGGTGACGGCGTGAGCAATAACATTTCTTTTGAAACCGGCCTGAAAGCGTTCACCATTAACGGCGACGCAAACCGGAAGATCTATTTTGACCCGAACGACATCGGTATCATCGACCGGCTGGAAGCGGCAGCGATGGCGATCAAGGCCAAAGCCGACGAAATGGGCACGCAGGAAAGCGATACGGACGCTCGCACGACAATCCGCGAGCTGGACGCCTACGCACGCGAACAGGTGGACGCGGCGTTCCCTTCGCCCGTCTGCGATACAGTGTTCGGCAAAGCCTACTGCGTTTCGCTCACGCCGTCCGGTTCCCTGCAAATCATTTCGTTCCTGGAAGCGGTTTCGCGCCAGATCCGGCGCGAGATGGACGTTGCGACCGCTGCCGCGCAGAAGCGCCAGGCAAAATACCTGGATAAATACAGCGGCGGCGGTCAGCGCAGGAAGAAGCGCAGATCATGAATACCGGCCTGCCGACAAATGCAGTCTTCGGCGGCCGGTGTTTTCGTATCCGCAGCGACTTCCGCGAAATTCTGGACATCTGCGCCGCGCTGAATGACCCGGAGCTGACAGATCAGGATCGAGCCGAAGTGGCGGTCAAGATCTTTTATCCCGACTGGGATCAGATCACGGACATGGCTGCCGCGGTGAAATTCATGCTGTGGTTTTTGGACGGCGGTGTGGATCGCGGCGACCAGCGGCAGCAGCCGAAGCAGATGGACTGGGAACAGGATTTTCCGATGATCATCGCGCCGATCAACCGCGTAGCCGGGCAGGACGTGCGCGCGCTGCCGTATATGCACTGGTGGACGTTCATCGGATATTACATGGAGATCGGCGACTGCACGTTTTCCACGATCCTGGACATCCGGCGAAAGCTGCGCAAGCACAAGAAGCTGGAGAAATGGGAGCGCGAATACTACGACGAAAACCGGGAATTGATCGATTTCAAGTCGGCACACCTGACCGACGACGAAGATGAATTCATCCGGCAGCTGATGGGAGGTGGACGCGATGGCTGATGTTGTCGGCGATCTGGTATTTGATACGACGATAAACAGTGGCCAGTTTGACGCTGGCCTTGCGAAGCTGGAAAACAACGCGAACAAGGCCGCGAATAACGTAGACAAGGCCGCACAGAAGGTCGACGAATTGAAAAAGCAGCTCGCGGAGCTGCGGGCCGTCGAAGAAAGAGAAAAGAAAACCAGAAAAACCGGGACGGTATCACAGGAGACTGCCGAAGCGATCCAGAAAACAACGCAGCAGCTGAAAACGGCGCAGCTTAATCTGGAAGGAAGCCAGATCGCGCATGAAAAAGCCAGTGCTGCCGTAAGCGAATATGTGGAAAAGCAGCGTCTTGCGGCTTTGACGACACAGAAAGTGTCAGAGCAATTCAAGAAATTTACCAAACGAATTGCTGGCTTAGCAAAGCGCGTCTTTATTTTCACCATGATTACCAAAGCGCTGCGTACAATGCGCAAAATGCTGCTTAGCACAATCGGCGCAGACAAACAAATGTCAACATCTTTGGCGCAGATCAGGGGTAATCTAATTTCCGCTTTTGCGCCGATCTACAACTACATTTTGCCGGCCATTCGGACACTTCTGGCGTGGCTTGCCAAATTGACGGCTATTGTGTCCGTGTTTATCAATTCGTTGTTTGGCAAAACGGCGTCACAAGCTGATGCGTCTGCAAAGGCACTGTATAATCAGGCTTCAGCGACTGAGGCCGCGGGAGATGCAGCAGATAAGGCAAAAAAGCAGCTTTCCGGGCTGGATGAAATGAACCGCTGGGAATCGAACGATAGCTCCGGCGGTGGCGGTGGAGGCGGTTCGTCTGGCATAGCGCCGAGATTCGATTTGTCCGATCAGGTCGATGCCGGAAAAATCGGCAAGATTGCAGCCGTTGTCCGCGAGCTGTCACCTTATGTGGCGGCGGTTGCCGCTGGATTCGCTGCGTGGAAAATCGGAAAGAAGTTTCTGGGGAATTTGTCGAAGGCAAAGCAGCTGGCGCTTGCTGTCGCGGGGGCTGTCCTGATGGCCATCAACGTTGTCGATATGCTTAAAAACGGCATAAATTTCGACAATCTGACAGGGTACATCATCGGCGCTGCTGCGGCTGTCACTGGGCTTGGGCTGGCATTTGGTGTGCTTGGCGGAGCAATCACGGCAATCGTCGCGGGGCTTGCCCTTCTTGGCGTGGCAATTCGTGACGTGGTTAAAAACGGCTTCAACAATAAAAATCTTACGGCTATTACCGTGGCGCTGCTTGCTATTGGAGGCGCTATTGCCATTATCACTGGCATGTGGATACCGCTGCTGGTTGCGGCCGTTGCTGCAGCGGTCGTGTGGATCGTCGCAAAATGGACGTCCATAAAGGAATGGATCAGTAAAACGATCAGCAGTATCGATGCGGCCTTTGAGCAGTTTCTTGCCAACGTAGAAGAGGGCGTTGCAGCGGCAGTGGACTGGGTCATCGAAAAATGGACGGCCGTAAAGGAATGGATCAGTAAAACGATCAGCAGTATCGATGCGGCCTTTGAGCAGTTTCTTGCCAACGTAGAAGAGGGCGTTGCAGCGGCAGTGGACTGGGTCATCGAAAAATGGACGGCCGTAAAGGACTGGTTCAGCGGCCTGTGGGAAAAGGTCTCATCCGGCGCTGTGGCTGCGTGGGATGGAATCAAAAGCGCCTTCAAGTCTGTGCCGGAGTGGTTTCAGAGCAAATTCCGAGACGCATGGCAGAAGGTTAAGGACGTGTTTTCCACCGGAGGCCGCATCTGGTCAGGCATCAAAGAAGGCATCGAAAACACCTTCCGCACGGTCGTCAACGCCATCATTCGTGGCATGAACACGATCATCGCCGTGCCGTTCAACAAGATCAACTCCATGCTGAATGCGATCCGAAACGCCAGCTTCCTTGGCATTTCCCCGTTCCAGAATATGTGGGGCGTGAATCCGCTGCCGGTGCCGCAGATCCCGATGCTGGCGCGCGGAGCGGTCATTCCGGCGAACCGGCAGTTCTTGGCCGTGTTGGGCGACCAGCGCAACGGCAACAACCTGGAAGCGCCGGAATCCCTGCTGCGCCAGATTGTGCGCGAAGAAGCCGGCGGTGCCGGCAGCCGATACGAGTTTATCGCCCGGTTGGATCGCCGCACACTGTTTGATGAAGTAATCACCGAAGCAAAATTGCGGAAAGGGCAAACGGGCAAAAACCCGCTTGTAGCGGTGTAACACATGGCACAGGAATACATTAAAATTCGAAAAAGTCCGTCGGATGACTGGCTGGTACTTCCGCAGCCGGATTCCGGCGCGCTGACGTACGACTTTGAAACAACTTATACGGAGGACAGCGGCCGCACCCAGACCGGCGCGGCCGTTGTCAGTCCGCTGTTCACGGTCGAAGCGCTTGGATATAGCCGAGCGTCGATCAGCAAAACCATGCTGTCGCAGATCCTGAAGATCATTGCAAAAGGTCAGCAGTTCCAGTTGCACTACTTTTCCGCTTACTACGGCGCGTGGTGTCAGGCGTGGTTTTACGTCGGCAAAGGGCAGCTGAATATCGGGCGCCTGAACGAAGGCAAGGAGCTGTTTACGTCCCTGGATTTTAACATGGTCAGCGTCAATCCACTGACGTGATTGGGGGTGACATGAATGCGAACAGTCGAAAGTCAAATCACAAGCGTCTATCCATCGCAGACGAACTTTGTGGTCGAAGCATCTTTTACGTGGGATCACGATATCACGTTTGAAAGGAACGGTGAAACTGTAACGCTGAAGGCTGGGCAGTATCTGCAGGCAGGCCGGCAGTCTTTCCGCCCTGGTGGTACGAAAATTACGGCGCAGACGGCGTCCAGCAGCTACCCCGTCGGGATCGCCGTGTGCAAATGTGCGACGATCGAAATGTACGACGTGGGGTGGTCAAACGCCGACTACTGGTCATTGTATGAAGGGGCCACGGCGCACCTGAAAGCGGCGATCACTATTGACGGCGTTGAACGCATGGTGGACATGGGCAGCTTCAAGGTCTACGAAGTGGAAACCGTGCACGAAGTTACCACGCTTACTTGCTACGATGCCATGAAGGCAGCGGACGTGCTGTGCCCGTCGGAGATGCAGGGCAACTGGGCCTATAAGGCAGCCTGGTATCTGGCGGCGCAGCAGCTTGGCCTGAAGGCCGGCGAACTGCCAGCGCTGAACGATAATGATCTTATAACCGTAGATGCTAAGAATACCATTCGGCAGGTAATCGAAGCAGTAGCGCTGGCGTGCGGCGGGAATTCCGTCGTATCTGGGAACACGCTGTTTGTGCGCCAGATTACGTCTGCGGCAGATGTGACGTTGACGCAGTGGATCAACCCCGTAGAAGTGGCAAAAACGCCTGTCGAAGTCACCGGCGTGCGCGCAAAAAGAACGGTTGACGGACAGGAATACACATACTTTTGTGGCACCGGCGGCTACGTCATCGAACTGGACGATGATTATTTGTGGCTTGATTTCGGTGATACTGGGGCGGATTCCGCAGAAATCAAATATGTTGCGGATCTGATGTACAGCGCGTTGAAGGAAAAACCAATATATAAATTTTCTGGTGATCTTCCGGCAGACCCGCGGCTTGATATTTTCGACAAGGTCATCGTCAAGGACATCAACGGCCGGGAATACCCGTCAATCATCACGGATTACACATTCGTTTTTTCCGGAAAAACGTCGGTCGGGAATAGCGTCGAATCCGGAAGCAGCTACAACACGTCCGCAAGCGCATCGTCCGGGTCGTCATCTTCCGGCGGCGGTGGTGGCACGATCGACGTGGACAGTGCACTATCAACGACCAGCACCAACCCTGTGCAAAACAAGGTGGTGACGGCCGCCTTGGCCACCAAGGCCAGCACAGCAGCGGCTACACAGTCAGCAGCTGGCCTGATGTCTGCCGCAGACAAGACCAAGCTGGACGGCCTGACTGCCATGACGGCCGACGAGATGCGCGCAATCTGGGACGCGAATTGAAAGGACTGATAGTATGGACGAATCCACATACGTAGGGCCGACCGCGGCCGCGAAACTTGCTGCGCTGGCAAAGGCGGAGTTGAGCAAAAAGGCTGGAAAGGACGTCGCCACGGCCGAAGCTGACGGCCTGATGTCCGCCACTGACAAGGTCAAACTGGACGGCGTTGAGGACGGCGCGACCAAGACCATCGTGGACGACGTCATGTCGGACACATCCACCAACCCCGTGCAGAACAAGGTGGTCATGAAGTACATCGACAGCCGCGGCTCTCTGCCGCCGGTCAGCGATAAAAACGATACGATGCTGATTCAAGTCGTGCACGGGGCCTATGCGCTGCGCGCCAAAGAATCCATCTTCCCGGTCGACGACGCGCTGGACACCGAATCCAAAAACGCTGTGGAGAACGGCATTATTGCGCGCCGTTTTGAGCAGCTGAGAGGGGTCACGCTGCCCGCGACCAGCACGCGCGACGGTCTGATGTCCAAGGACGACAAAGCCAAACTGGACGATATTGAGACTGGCGCGAACAAGACGGTTGTTGACGCGGCGCTTGATGCGTCCAGCACGAATCCAGTCCAGAACAAGGCCGTCAAGGCCGCGCTGGATAAAAAAGCGGACAAGACGGCGTTGGATACCAAGGCAGATACCACCGTTGCTACGGCCAGTGCAAATGGCCTGATGTCCGCTGCCGATAAGAAAAAATTGGACAGTATGTACGACATTGTCGCTACATCCACGGATGGAGAGACATTTGACATTACACCTGCACAGTTGCATGAAAAACTGAAAGGTGTTCCAACCACCTGCGCGATCAAGGTTGCGGATACAATCATCCCGTTGTATCAAGTGCAGTTGCCGGGTGATGGGAGCACCACGTATGTTTTCCAAATCACAAAGTACAATGGTTGGAACCCAACTACAAGACTGTCGTATACTGCATCGGCTGGCGGTACATCTTTGGGTACAAAATGGATAAAGTCCGAATATGATTTTCTTGCAATCACTCCTGGCCTCCTGAAATTCACCGGCGCTGCCGAGGCGCAGTTTCGCGGTAGAGAAGATGTGACTATAGACATCCCGACAGGAGAAGGTTCTGTTCGGTACGATGAAACGCAAAAACTGACATCCGATCAGAAGTTTCGCGCGTGCCAAAACATTGGGGCGGTCAGCCAAAAGCACGCGTTTATCGATGGCGCTGTAATGTTGCAGGCAATCGGGCATGATGACGGGGTAAGTGTTGTAAACATTACGCCAAGCGAAAAAAGCAATGGCTACACGCTTGCGCTTGACGCTGGGCCTGAAAATGTACCGGTGCGTGTGTCCGGCGTTGAAACCCCGACAGATGCGCAGACGGACTGCGCGACGAACGTGGCCTACGTCAAGGCAAAAATCGCCGAAGTCGCTGCGAGCGGCGGCGTGGACGTGGATAATGCGCTGTCTGCTACGTCTACCAACCCCGTCCAAAACAAAGTCGTCAAGGCCGCATTGGACAAGAAAGCTGGTACCGCGGTGGCGACCGCATCCGCCAACGGCCTGATGTCCAAATCGGATAAAGCCAAGCTGGACGGCATTGCGTCCGGTGCAACAAATATTACCATTGATAGCACTATGTCTGGGTCGTCAAACAACCCCGTCGCAAACCACGTCGTCAAGCAATACGTCGATGACAAGGTGGCTGCTGCTGGCAGCAACATCACCGTGGACGCAGCGCTATCCAGCACCAGTACCAACCCGGTGCAGAACAAAGCGATCAAGGAAGCGATTGACGTCAAGGCCGACAAGACCGCGTTGGATGCAAAGGTGGACAAGACTGCACTGGACGCCAAAATGGACAAGTCTGGCGGCACGTTTACCGGCAACGTCTACGGTAAGTATTTTTGCGGTACATGGTTACAGTCCACTGCCGCTAGCGATCTGGGGCGTACACCGGGCAAGATCGCCGTGCTGGACGACAGCGGCTGGATGTATTATCGCACGACGTCAGAGCTGCTTGCAGATCTTGGGGTTGCCAACGCAATCAAATCCTATGTTGATACTGCGATCATAGCGGCAATCAACAACGCGTACTAAGGGGGCATATCATGGCTACCACTGTATCTATGACTAATATCGTGGCAAACGGCGGCAAGGGCTGGTTTCCGGCCACGCGCGGAAACTGCGGGTGGCAGTTGTCGAGCATCACGCCGGGCGACGGGGCGGCATCCAGTATCAAAATCATCCCTTCCGGAGCCGGAGAATGTACACTGACATCCGCAGCGCACAATCTGGTTGCATCGCATAAATATTACATCAGCTTCAAGGTGCGTTTTGCGGCAGCCACGCAGGGAACGTGCGACTGGTACTGGCCTGTTGCCGAGCCTTGTGCAGCGCAAAACATGGCTTTTAATGTTGCGGCGGAAACGTGGGTGCGCCTGTCGGCGGTATTTGAGCGCACAAGTTTTAGCGATGGCAGCTACCCTTGCCGCTTCGATTATAACAACAATAATGGAAAGAACACGCCGTTTTGGTTCACAAGTTGTATGCTGATTGATCTCACGGCGTCTTTTGGTGCTGGTAAAGAACCAAGTAAAGAGTGGATGGACAAGCATGTGGCGGCATTCGCGGATTCGCAGGAAGTTCAGTACACAGAAAATCTTGGCGAGTTGTTTGCCGACATCGCAAACGCAATCCGTACCAAGAGCGGTCAGTCAGGTAAGATCATGGCCTGCGATTTTGCGGATCGCATCAGAGCGCTGTGACGGGAGGACGGCTATATGGTCAGCATAATTGAAGCACTTGTCGCAAACAACAGGTGCTATCAGGTGGCAACACCGCTGACGCCGCAGGGCATCAGGCTGTGATTGATAAGTTGGAACGGACTGTGAACAACCTACCATTTACAAGATCGTGAAAGCGATGGCGGAGCGGTACGGGATCGACACGGAGGTGTAAAAGAAATGATTAAGAAAGCAATGTTGTCTCAGCAGATGGCTGGAAAAACCGATGAGGAAATTGTCGCTACCAGAGAAAAAGCCATTGCGGCCCTGAAAGAAAAGGGCTATGAAGTGGTAAACACGCTTTTCACTGATGAGTGGTACAGCGATAAGGCCATGACGGATCGTGGCGTTGTCAACCGGCCGCTTTGCTTCTTGGCAAAAAGCTTGACAAATATGAGCCTTTGCCATGCTGCATACTTCTGCAAGGGCTGGGAGAACGCCCGCGGCTGCAAGCTAGAACATGCTGCGGCTGAGGCTTACGGGCTTGAAATTATCCATGAGGGGTGAAAACAAGGAGGCGCAAGATGCAGATCATTCAGGCGTTTGTGACGCAGAACCCACTGTATCAGCAGTATACAAGAATCCAGGTGCGCAAGCTGGTGCTGCACAGCGTTGGTTGCCCGCAGCCGAGCGCTGCCGTATTTGCGCGGCAGTGGCAGACGGCACGGTATTTTGCGCACGCTGTGCTGCAAGCGGACGGCACGGTGTATCAGGTCGCGCCGTGGGATTGCCGACTGATGCACGTCGGAGCTGCGAACGCATACAGCATCGGCGTGGAAATGACCGAGCCGGACTGCATCCGCTACATGGGCGGCGCGACATTTTTGTGCTCCGACTGGGAGAGGGCAATCGCGCAGGTGACAGGCACGTACAACACGGCGGTTGCGCTGTTTGCGCAGCTCTGCACGCAGTTTGGGCTTGACCCACGCAGCGACATCATCTCGCACGCGGAGGCGAGCGCGATGGGCATTGGCACGGACCACGCAGATCCGGAGCACCTGTGGCGGCAGCTCGGCAGGGGCTACACGATGGACGGCTTTCGGCGCGACGTCGCCGAAGCAATGAACGAAAATGATAATGAGGAGGACGAGGATGACATGGTGAGGTACAACACGATCGAAGAAGTCCCGAGTTGGGCGCAGGACACGGTGCGCGCGCTGGTGGATGCGGGCGCACTCGGCGGCGTGGGCGGCGGCAATCTGGATCTGTCCATGGATATGATCCGTGGCCTTGTAGTCGGCGCCAAGTACGCAGCGGCACGCAACCCCCGGTACGAGACGATCAAGGACATGCCCGGCTGGGCGCAGGCGGGCGTGCAGCGGCTGATCGACCGGGGTGTACTCAGCGGTGTCGGAAACGGCAAGCTGGACTTGTCGCTGGACATGATCCGCACGCTGCTTGTCACGCAGATGATGGTCGACGAAAACAAATGATGGAGGGGTATGTATTATGAATGTGCCGAACAAAGCAATGGAGCTGAAGGCAGCCATCTCGGCCGTGCTGGCCGGCATGACGGCGTTCTGGGGGTGGACAGGCTGGCTTGTGATCGTGTGGCTGGCAGCGATGATTCTGGATTATGTGACGGGATCATGGGCTGCCATCTCGGCTGGCGAGTGGGATAGTGCAGTTGCACGTGCGGGGTTGTGGCACAAGCTGGGGAGCATTGTGGCCATGCTGGTTGCGCTAATGCTGGATGTCGCGTTGTCCGCAATTGTCAATTATGGTGATTTAGGGTTCGATTTGCCGTTCACATATAAGACGGCTTTCTTGCCTTTGGTGGCGATTTGGTACATCGTGACGGAGCTGGGCAGCATCACGGAAAATGCTGCGCACCTCGGGGCACCGGTGCCGAAGTTTTTGATTAACTGCCTTGCAAAGCTCAAGGACAAAACGGACGAAGAGAAATAAAGCAATGGCGCTGCCTTAACTGGCAGCGCCATTTTCTTTATCTGAGAAGTTGTTTTTTGCCCTTGGGTTTTGACAACACTTTTGACAACACTTTGTGTCTCAAAATGTTCCGGAGCGCACCGAAAGAAGAGCGAAGAAACCATTGAAAAATCAAGATTTTCTTGAAATTTCAATGGTTTCCTTTTGGTGCTCCAGCGGGGATTCGAACCCCGGACACCCTGCTTAAAAGGCAGGTGCTCTGCCTACTGAGCTACTGGGGCATATCGGTGTGAAAAGTTATCCGCTATCCAAAACATCAGACGTACCCAACAAATACTCAGACGCGAATCCGACGAGAGATTCGCACCCAACAGATACTCAGACGCGAATCCAGCGAAGCGATTCGCGGCTGAAGAAGGAGCTGGTGTTTGGAAACGGATGCTTTCTGCTTGCAGGAAGCAGGAGTTGGAAGAACATCAGCGACGTGGCTGGGATGGCGGGATTCGAACCCACGATATCAGAGTCAAAGTCTGGTGTGTTACCATTACACTACATCCCAATATCGGGGCAAAAATCATCGGGGATCGGGATCACTCCCAATCCCCGATTTCGTGGGGTGGGTAAAGGGGTTCGAACCCTCGACACCCGGAACCACAATCCGGTGCTCTCCCGACTGAGCTATACCCACCATAGGTCTGAAATGGTACGCCAAGAGGGATTCGAACCCCCGGCCTACTGCTTAGAAGGCAGTTGCTCTATCCAACTGAGCTATTGGCGCGCATGCAATATTTGGCTGCCCGCCCAGAAGGTATGGAGCGGGTGATGGGAATCGAACCCACGTATCCAGCTTGGAAGGCTGGTGTTCTACCATTGAACTACACCCGCAGAGGTCGTCCCACAATCAGCTTTACGAATATATCATCTCCGGATGGGGTTTGTCAAGCATAACCTTTCCAAAATTCGAAAATTTCGAAAAAAAGCGGGGACAGCGCCGGCTGTCCCCGTTTTTTCAGTGATGAAAGAGCTTTTTGGTCTGGAAATGCGGCTCGAACGTGATGTTCACCTCAAGCTTCTTGAACACGTTTTCGTCCACGTGCGAGAGGATGACGGACGAATGCGCCTCACAGTGCGCGAGCTTTGCCAGCTGCTGCATGGCGATCTCGGCGGTCGGGTCGCTTGCGGCGCAGATGCTCAGCGCGACGAGCACCTCGTCGGTGTGCAGGCGCGGGTTGTGGTTGCCGAGGTGTTCGACCTTCAGATGCTGGATCGGCTCGATGATGTCGGGCGAGATGAGCGTGACGTCCTTCGGGATGCCGCCAAGGTACTTGAGCGCATTGAGCAGGCAGGCGGAGCTCGCGCCGAGCAGGGAGGAGGTCTTGCCGGTGATAATCGTGCCGTCGGGCATCTCGATGGCGACGGCGGGGGCGCCGGTCTCCTCAGCGCGCCGGAGCGCCGCGCCCACGACCGGGCGGTCGTCCGCCGTCAGGCCGAGCTGGTTGAGCAGCAGCTCCTGCCGCTGCGTCTCGACCGGGGCGCACAGGCCGCGCAGCTGCGCGCAGGCGGTGGCGTAGTAGCGGCGCAGAATTTCCTGTTTGGCGGCGGCGCAGCAGACATCGTCGTCGCTGATGCAGTAGCCCGCCATGTTCACGCCCATGTCCGTGGGGCTCTTGTACGGCGAGCTGCCGTAGATGCGCTGGAACATGGCGTTGAGCACGGGGAAGATCTCCACGTCACGGTTGTAGTTGACGGTCGTCACGCCGTAGGCCTCGAGGTGGAAGGGGTCGATCATGTTCACGTCGTCCAGATCGACGGTCGCTGCCTCATAGGCGAGGTTCACGGGGTGGCGCAGCGGCAGATTCCAGATCGGGAACGTCTCGAACTTGGCGTAGCCCGCGCGCACACCGCGCTTGTGCTCGTGGTAGAGCTGGCTCAGGCAGGTGGCCATCTTGCCGCTGCCGGGGCCGGGCGCAGTCACGACGATGAGGCTGCGCGTCGTCTCGATGTAGTCGTTGCGGCCGAAGCCGTCGTCGCTGACGATGCGCGCGATGTCGGACGGGTAGTCCGGGATGATGTAGTGGCGGTATACGCGGATGCCGAGCCTCTCGAGCCGGTGCTGGAATTTCTCCGCCGCCGTCTGCCCGCGGTAGTGCGTGATGACGACGCTGCCGACATAGAGCCCGCAGCCCTGAAAGGCGTCGATCAGGCGCAGCGTGTCGTCGTCATAGGTGATGCCGAGGTCGCCGCGGCGCTTGCTGCGCTCGATGTCGTCGGCCGAGATGGCGATGATGATCTCCGCCTCGTCGCGCATCTCCATGAGCATGCGCACCTTGCTGTCGGGGGCAAAGCCCGGCAGCACGCGCGACGCGTGGTAGTCGTCGAAGAGCTTGCCGCCAAACTCCAGATACAGCTTGCCGCCGAACTGACTGATGCGTTCGCGGATCTTTTCCGACTGCATCCGGAGGTATTTATTATTGTCAAAGCCGATTGCCTGCATAGATGTTCCTCTCCTCTGCTTCAAGCTATCAAACAAACACTTATTCTACAGCATTCGGCGCATTCCGGCAATGGGAAAATACCGAATCCGGTAAAATTTTATTGCCGCGCCGATTCGCCCTTTCTTTATTCATAAATATATGATATAATCCAAAATTACACTGGACAAGGAGTGTCAACAAATGGGTTTTCTCAAAAAAATATTTGGTTCTCACAGCGACCATGAGCTCAAGCGGCTCTATCCGCTCGCTGATAAGATCGATGCCCTGTCGGACGAATACGCCGCGCTCACGGATGAGCAGCTGCGCGCCAAGACCGACGAATTCAAGCAGCGCTACGCCGAAGGCGCGTCGCTTGACGACCTGCTGCCGGAGGCGTTTGCCACGGCGCGCGAGGCCTCGTGGCGTGTACTCGGCATGAAGCCGTTCCGCGTGCAGCTCATCGGCGGCATCGTACTGCATCAGGGCCGCATCGCGGAGATGAAGACCGGCGAGGGCAAGACCCTCGTCGCCGTTCTGCCGGCCTACCTCAACGCGCTCACCGGCGAGGGCGTGCACATCGTCACCGTCAACGACTACCTCGCCCGCCGCGACAGTGAGTGGATGGGCAAGGTCTACCGCTTCCTCGGGCTGAGCGTCGGCCTGATCGTGCACAATATGTCGAGCGCCGAGCGCCAGCAGGCGTATGCCGCCGACATCACCTACGGCACGAACAACGAGATGGGCTTTGACTACCTGCGCGACAACATGGCCATCTACAAGTCCCAGATGGTGCAGCGCGGCCACGCGTTCGCTATCGTTGACGAGGTGGACTCCATCCTCATCGACGAGGCGCGCACGCCGCTCATCATTTCCGGTCAGGGCGATGAGAGTACTGACCTCTACCGCCAGGCGGAGAACTTTGCCGCCCGCCTCACGTGCAAGGCCTACGCCTCCATCGACGACAAGGAAGAGGAGGACGAGGATCTTGACGCCGACTATGTCGTCGACGAGAAGGCGCGCACCGCGACGCTCACCGCCCGCGGCATCGCCAAGGCGGAGGCGGCCTTCGGACTGGAAAACCTCGCCGACATCGAAAACGCAACCCTTGTGCACCACATCGATCAGGCCATCCGCGCCCACGGCATCATGAAGCGCGACATTGACTACGTCGTCAAGGACGGCGAGGTCATCATCGTCGATGAATTCACTGGCCGCCTCATGCTCGGCCGCCGCTACAGCGACGGTCTGCATCAGGCCATCGAGGCCAAGGAGCACGTGCGCGTGCAGAGCGAGAACAAGACCCTCGCGACCATCACGTTCCAGAACTACTTCCGCCTCTATGGCAAGCTCTCCGGCATGACCGGCACGGCCATGACCGAGGAGGAGGAGTTTGCCGCCATCTACAATCTCGACATCATCGAGATCCCGACGAACAAGCCCGTCATCCGCATCGACAACTCCGACGTCGTGTATAAAAACGAGGCCGGCAAGCTGCGCGCCATCATCGAGCAGATCCGCGTCTGCCACGAGAAGGGGCAGCCGGTGCTGGTCGGCACGGTGTCGATCGAAAAGAGCGAGCAGCTGTCAAAGCTGCTGCGTAAGGCGGGCATCCCGCACAACGTCCTCAACGCCAAGCACCACGAGAAGGAGGCCGAGATCGTCGCGCAGGCCGGTAAGTTCGGTGCCGTCACGATCGCGACGAACATGGCCGGCCGCGGCACGGATATCATGCTCGGCGGTAACGCGGAGTATCTGGCCAAGGCGGACCTGCGCAAGGCGGGCTTCACCGAGGAGGTCATTGCCGAGGCCACCGGCTATGCCGAGACTGAGGACGAGGAGATCCTCAAGGCCCGCGCCCTGTTCGCCGAGCGCATGGCCGAGCACAAAAAGAGCATCGACGCCGAGGCAGACCGCGTGCGCGAGGCCGGCGGCCTGTATATCATCGGCACCGAGCGGCACGAGTCCCGCCGCATCGACAACCAGCTGCGCGGCCGTTCCGGCCGTCAGGGCGACCCCGGCGAGAGCCGCTTTTACATTGCGCTCACGGACGACGTCATGCGTCTGTTCGGTTCGGAGCGGATGCAGAGCATGATGGAGACGCTGCGCGTCGACGAGGACACGCCGCTCGACCACAAGATGCTCTCCAATGCCATCGAGCAGGCACAGCGCACGGTCGAGAGCCGCAACTTCCAGGCACGTAAGAACGTGCTGGAGTATGACGATGTCATGAACGTGCAGCGCAATGTCATCTATGAAGAGCGCCGCAAGGTGCTCGACGGCGAGGATCTGCAGGAGCATGTCCAGCACATGATCCGCACCGTTGTCACCGGCGAGATCGCCGCCGGCATGGCCGAGCATCACCCCGAAAACGACAAGGATCTGCAGGAGATCCTTGCGCCCATGGCAAAGCTCTTCCCGTGCGAGCTGCACTACACGGCGGATGAGCTGCGCAAGCTCACGCCCGATGCGCTCGCGGACGCGGTCTATGACTGCGCCATGAAAGCCTATGCCGCGCGCGAGGAGACCTTCGGCCTGCAGCCGGACGGCACGCCGCTCATGCGCGAGCTTGAGCGCGTGGTCATGCTGCGCGTGGTCGACGAATACTGGATGGATCACCTCGAGGCCATGGATGACCTGCGTCAGGGCATCGGCCTGCGCGCCTACGGCAACGTCAAGCCGGTCGATGAATACAAGCGCGCCGGCTTTGATATGTTCGATGAGATGGTCAACGGCATCCAGACCGAGACGGTGCGCCGCCTGTTCACGGTGCGCGTGCGCCGCGAGCAGAAGCTCGAGCGCAAGACCGTCGCCCGCGGTGCCGTGGCCAATGCCGGCGGGGACGACAGCGAGAAGAAGCGCCCCGTCCGCCGTACCAAGAAGCCCGGCCGCAACGACCCGTGCCCGTGCGGCAAGCTGCGTCCGAACGGTCTGCCCATGAAGTATAAAGACTGCTGCGGCAAGGATCAGTGATGCACGCAGAGATCACATTCCCGCTGCACGCACAGCGCGGCGCAGCGTATCTGACCGCGCCGAACATCCCGGCGCGCCACGCCTTTTCCACCCGCCTCGGCGGCGTGAGCACCGGCGTGCTCGAGAGCCTGAATCTCAGCGTCCGGCGCGGCGACACGCCGGAAAACGTGCGCGAAAACTGGCGGCGGCTCAGCGCTGCCGCCGGGCTCGACCTCACGCGCGCGGTCTATGCAAAGCAGGTGCACAGCGCGGATGTGCGCATCGCGCACGCTGCCGACGCGCAGCCGCCGGAGCTGGAACCCCGCTTTACCTGCGACGGTTTTGTCACGAACGAGCCGGACGTCCCGCTTGCGGTTTTTATGGCTGACTGCCTGCCCGCGCTGCTGCACGATCCCGCCGCCGGGGTCATCGGCGCGGTGCACTGCGGCTGGCGCGGCTCGGTGGCGGATATCCTCGGCGCTGCCGTCGCGCAGATGTGCGCCCTCGGCGCGCACCCGGCGGACATCCGCGCCGCCATCGGTCCGGGCATCGGCGCCTGCTGCTTCGAGGTCGGACCTGAGGTCGTCGCCGCGGCGGAAGCTCTGCTGCATGAGCCGCTCGGTACGCTCGTGCGCCCCGCGGCGGGCGACCGGGCCCTGCTCGATCTCAAGGGCGTCAACGCCCGGAGACTTGCGCAGCTCGGCGTCCCGGCGGAGCAGATCGCCGTGTCGGACGCCTGCACCATGTGCCGGCCGGATGTGTTCTGGTCGCACCGCGCGACTGACGGCCGCCGCGGCGTGCAGGCCGCCGTCATCACCCTGTGACCCAAGGGGGTAACCCATGAAACATCTTCATCTGACCCGACTGCTGGCGTTCGCACTGGCGCTCACGCTGCTGCTCGGCTGTGCCGCCTGCGGCAAGGACGACGCGGACGATACCGGCGAGACCGTCGGCAAAAAGGACACGCAGACCGCCGTCGAGCTTGACGGAAAGTTCACGCTCAGCTACAGCGCGTCCGCCGGCATGAACCCGTACAAAACACAAAATACCGATAACCTCGCCATCTGCGGCCTCGTGTACGAGACGCTCACGCAGCTGTCCGACGCTTTTGAGGCCGAGCCCGGCCTGTTTACGGAGTGGAGCAGTGACGACGGCGAGACATGGACGTTCACCGTCAACACCGAGCGCGCCTTTCACGACGGACATGTGCTCACCGCACAGGACGCAGCCTATTCCATTCGCACCGCCATGGCCTCGAGCCTCTATGCCGGCCGCCTGAGTGCGGTCAAGGAGGTCAAGGACAATGACGACGGTACGGTCACCGTTACGCTCTCGCGCGCGAATACGCAGTTTCCGGCGCTGCTGAATATCCCCGTCATTGAAAACGACGCCGGCGACAGTGCCTATCCGTGCGGCACGGGGCTGTACACGTATGCCGCAGACCATCAGAGCCTCACCGTGGCGGCCGACCATCCGGATGCCGACAAGGCGCCGGTCGAGGCGTTTTACCTCGCCGAGTACAAGTCGGTCGAGGAGATCACATCTGCGTTTGACAACGGAGAGCTCGACCTTGCGCTCAGCGACCCGAGCTCCGGCACAGACCTGACCTTTTCGACCCAGAGCGACCAGCGCCAGTATGCCACGACGAACCTGCAGTACATCGGCTTTAACACCAACAGCAGCTTTTTCATGACCGCGCGCTACCGTCAGCCGTTCAACTATGTGGTCGACCGTGCGTTTGCCGTTGCGCTGCTGCACGACTGCGCCGTTGCGAGCGCGCTGCCCGTCCACCCGGCAAGCACGCTCTTTGACAGCTCCCTCAACGAGTCGCTGGCCTACGATCTGGATAAGGCGAAAAAAATGTTCGACGACCTGAAGATCGTGGACTATGACGGCGACGGCGAGCGCGAGTACATGCCCGACGGCTCGTCGCCGCTTGATATCAGCCTCTCGCTGATCGTCTATGCCGACAGCACGTTCAAGGTCAGCATGGCCAACAAGATCGCGGCCGATCTCACGAGCATCGGCATCCCCGTGAAGGTGCGCGAAATGAGCTGGGACAACTATCAGGCTGCGCTCAAGGGCGGCAAATATGATCTGTACTACGGTGAGGTCGCGCTCCCGGCGGACTTCGATCTCTCGGCGCTGCTCAAATCCGGCGGTGCGCTCAACTACGGCGGCATCTCGACCGGTACGTATGCCGATGTCATCAACGCCTATCTCGCCGCCCCGGACACCGGCCGTGCCGCGGCCTGCCGCACCATGCTGCAGACGATCTCGGACACGGCACCCATCGTGCCCATCTGCTTTGAAAAGCACTGCCTGTATGTGCATCGCGGTGCCGTCGGCGGCTTTTCTCCCACAAAGTACAACATTTTCCGCAACATCACGGATTGGAAGATCAGTCAGGTATGAAACACGAGTGGATCGCACGCGCCAAGCGCTTTGCTACCTATGCGCTTGTCGGCTGCTTCGACACGGGCATGGACTGGGTGGCGTTTACGACCGCACATGAGCTGCTGCATTTCACGCCCATGCTCTGTCAGGCGATCGGCTATGCCGTCGGCACGGTCTGCAGCTATTTTCTCAACGGGCGCATCACCTTCCGCGACGGGCATATCGCCCGCTGGCGGCAGTGTGCGCGCTTTGCGGCGTGGAACGTGGTGTCCCTCGTGCTCAGCGAGGTGATGATCGGCCTGCTGACGCATTTCGGCATCAATCCGTACCTTGCCAAGGTCGGCGTCACGCTCGAGGTCGCGCTGCTGAATTACTTCGGCTATAAGTATATTGTGTTCGCAGTCCCAAAAGAAACGGAAGGAGAGCAGGATCATGACAGATCGTCAGTTGATTAATCTGGCCGTGCAGGCCTCCCGCAATGCCTATGTCCCGTATTCCCATTTTGCCGTCGGCGCCGCGCTCGAGTGCCGCGACGGTACGGTCTTTACCGGATGCAACGTGGAAAATGCCGCCCTCGGCAGCACCATCTGCGCCGAGCGGACCGCCGCGTGCAAGGCCGTCAGCGAGGGACACCGCGACTTCGTGCGCATCGCTGTCTACGGTGACGGGGAGCACTACTGCTACCCCTGCGGTGCGTGCCGGCAGTTTCTGGCGGAGTTCGCGCCCGATATGGAGGTGCTGTCCGTCATGGGCGGCGGGCGCTATGTCAGCAACCGCCTGAGCGAGCTCATGCCCTATACCTTTAATTATTAAAGGGTGCGCCATGGAACTGGAACAGCTGCGCATCTTTTGCGCCGTCGCTGCCTGCCGCAGCTTCACACGCGCGGCCAAGGAGCTCTTTGTCAGCCACTCGACGACCAGCCGCGCCGTGACTGCCCTCGAGCGGGAGCTCGGCGTGCCGCTGCTCACGCGCGACCGGCACACCGTTGCGCTCACGGGCGCGGGCGCGGTGCTTCTGACCGGTGCGGAGGCGCTTTTGCGCGACGCGGACGCGCTCGCGGACGCCGTGCGCGCAGCGGCGGAGCCGTCGGAAACGGCGGAAAAATGAATTGGTCGGACTGCACAAACTTTTTTGTGAATTTTCTACATTTCAGTGAAAAACCCTCTTGACATCCGAGAGGGTTTTTGCTATTCTTAGGGAGCGCCTGTGCGGAAACAGGTGCATTCTGCGATGAAGCGGGAGATTGCGGAGCTGATCTCCGGTAACTTCCGTGGAGTATGTCCGCTGCCGCGCCTTTGCACGGCAGACAATCGGGCGGTTGAGTCAGCCAGCACCAGCGTATATCACCTGCACGGCTGCATACCGGCGAGAGCCGGTTTGTTTTTCGGGCAGGGTTTGATACGCACGGAACGGTGTATGGTGATCTCATCCGTGCGAACCGGCGGAGCCAATGCCGCCCAAAAAATTCGTAACGGAGGAAACAACATGGCAACCACGAGCAACAAGAAAATGATCCGTATCCGCCTCAAGGCCTACGATCACCAGCTGATCGACAAGGCGGCGGAGAAGATCGTCGAAACCGCGAAGCGCACTGACGCGAAGGTCTCCGGCCCCATTCCGCTGCCGACCAAGACCGAGATCGTCACCATCCTGCGTGCTGTTCATAAGTATAAGGACAGCCGTGAGCAGTTTGAGCGCCGCACCCACAAGCGCCTGATCGACATCATGAACCCGACCCAGAAGACGGTCGAGGCTCTGATGAATCTGGAGCTGCCGGCCGGTGTCGAGATCGACATCAAGCTGTAAGCACACCCCGTTAACCCTGCGCGAGAGCGCATATTTACAAACCCGAAGTCCGCAGCTTGCGTGTGCGGACGGGTCAAGTCAGCAGCCTCTGGCCATGAGCTAAGCGAGCTGACCAATAACCTGAAGGAGGAACATGTATGAAAACAGCCATCATCGGTAAAAAGGTCGGCATGACGCAGATCTTCGATGAAGCAGGCAAGGTCGTCCCCGTCACCGTGATCGAGGCAGGCCCCTGCACGGTCACCGGCAAGATGACCAAGGAAAAGGAAGGCTATGAAGCCGTCCAGCTCGGCTATGAAGACATCGCCGAGAAGAAGCTGACCAAGCCTGAGAAGGGCCACCTGGACAAGGCGGGCGTCGGCTATAAGAAGCACCTCAAAGAGTTCCGTCTCGAGGACTGCGCCTCTGTCAATGTGGGTGATGTCATCAAGGCCGACACCTTCAAGGAAGGCGACAAGGTCGACATCACCGGCATCAGCAAGGGCCACGGCTACGCCGGCGTCATCAAGCGCTTCGGCCAGGGCCGTACCCCGACCTCCCACGGCGGCGGCCCTGTGCACCGTCACGCCGGCTCCATGGGCTCGAGCACCGATCCTTCCCGTATCTTCCCGGGCAAGAAGCAGGCCGGCCACATGGGCGTGGATCAGGTCACCGTCCAGAACCTCGACGTGGTCAAGGTCGATCCCGAGCTCAACATGATCGTTGTGCGCGGCGCGATCCCCGGCCCCAAGGGCGGCATTGTCTATATCAAGAGCACCGTTAAGAAGCTGGTCGTCAAGAAGGGCGACGCCGGCGTCAGCACCAACCCGCAGAAGGCCTCCGGTCGTAACCCGCAGAAGGCTTCTGCAAGAAAGTAAGGAAGGGAGAGAGCGAATATGCCTACTGCTAAGTTGTTTAATATGGCCGGCGATCAGGTCGGCGAAGTGGCGCTCTCCGAAGCCGTTTTCGGTGTTGAGCCCAATGAGTCCGTTCTGCACGACTCCGTGAAGAACCACCTGGCCAACTGCCGTCAGGGCACGCAGAGTGCGCTGACCAAGGGCGAGGTTTCCTACACCACCGCAAAGCCCTGGCGCCAGAAGGGCACCGGCCGTGCACGCGCCGGCTACAAGGGCAGCCCGGTGTGGACCCACGGCGGCGTCGCGTTTGCGCCGAAGCCGCGTGATTACAGCTACACGCTCAACAAGAAGGTCAAGAGACTGGCCCTCAAGAGCGCGCTGAGCGCCAAGGCCGCTGCCGGCGAGATCCTCGTCGTGGACGGTCTGGCTGTCGAGGAGATCAAGACCGCCCCTGTCAAGGCGTTCCTGACCAAGATCGGCGCCGAAGGCAAGGCTCTGCTCGTGACCGAGCAGGTTGACGAGAAGGTCGTCAAGAGCTCTCGCAACATTCCCGGCGTGAGCAGCACCATCGCCACCATCCTCAGCCCCTACATGATCCTGACGCACCGCGTCCTGGTCGTTGACAAGGCTGCGCTCCAGAAAATCGAGGAGGTGTACGCATAATGAGAACCGCTTACGATGTCATTATCCGTCCCATCATCACCGAGCAGTCCATGGAAGACCTCGACATCAAAAAGTACGTGTTTGAAGTCGCCAAGGACGCCGGCAAGATCGAGATCAAAAAGGCCATCGAGGAGATCTTCGACGTGAAGGTCATCAAGGTCACCACCACGACGATCCACGCCAAGGAGAAGCGCGTCGGCGCCAATCCGTCCGGCATGACCGCCACCCGCAAGAAGGCCGTTGTGAAACTGTCCGCTGATTCGAAGAACATCGAGATCTTCGAGGGCATGGTGTAAGGGAGGAATTGAACAATGTCGATTAAAACCTATAAACCCACCACGCCTTCCCGCAGACATATGTCCGTTTCCGGCTTCGACGGTGTCGATAAGCATGCCAAGCCGCAGAAGGAGCTCGTGGAGGTCCTCAAAAAGCACGCCGGCCGCAACAGCTACGGCCGCATCACCGTCCGCCATCAGGGCGGCGGCAACCGCAAAAAGTACCGCGTCATCGACTTCAAGCGCGACAAGATGGACGTCACCGCGACCGTCCTGCGCCTGGAGTACGATCCGAACCGCAGCGCGAACATCGCTCTGGTCGAGTACGCTGACGGCGAGCGCCGCTACATTCTGGCTCCTGTCGGCCTGAACGTGGGCGACGTGATCGTGTCCTCCGCCGCTGCGGATATCAAGCCGGGCAACGCCCTGCCGCTGGCCAACATCCCGGTCGGCACCGTGATCCACAACATCGAGCTCTACCCGGGCAAGGGTGCGCAGCTGGTCCGCTCCGCGGGCGTCGCCGCGCAGCTCATGGCGAAGGAGAACGGCATGGCTACTGTCCGTCTCCCCTCCGGCGAGTACCGCAAGGTCCGCCTGACCTGCATCGCCTGCATCGGCCAGGTCGGCAACGTCGACCACGCCAACATCTCCATCGGCAAGGCTGGCCGCAAACGCCACATGGGCGTTCGCCCGACCGTCCGTGGTTCCGTCATGAACCCGTGTGACCACCCGCACGGCGGCGGCGAAGGCAAATCGCCTGTCGGCCGTCCCGGCCCGGTCACCCCGTGGGGCAAGCCGGCGCTGGGTTACAAGACCCGTAAGAAGAAGAACGCGACCGACAAGTTCATTGTCAAGCGCCGCAACGCCAAGTAAGGAGGGAATAGGTAATGAGCAGAAGTGTTAAGAAAGGCCCGTTTGCCGCTCCCGAGCTGCTGAAGCGGGTCGATGAAATGAACAAGGCCGGCGAGAAGAAGGTCGTCAAGACCTGGAGCCGTTCCTCCACGATCTTCCCGTCCTTTGTCGGTCACACCATCGCTGTCCATGACGGCCGCCGTCACGTCCCGGTCTATGTGACCGAGGATATGGTCGGACACAAGCTGGGCGAGTTCGCGCCCACGCGTACGTTCCGCGGCCACGCCGGCAGCAAGACTGTTGGAAAGTAAGGGGGAGAGAACATGGAAGAACTGAAAACTGCACGTGCCCAGCTGGTGCACGCCCGTATCGCTCCCCGTAAGGTCCAGATCGTCTGCGACATGATCCGCGGTAAGGACACCAAGATCGCTGAGGCTTACATGGCCAACACGCCGAAGGCCGGCTGCGAGCTCATGCTCAAGCTGCTCAAGAGCGCCTGCGCCAACGCGGAGAACAACTTCGAGATGGATCCGGATAACCTCTACGTTGCCGAGGCCTATGCCACGGCCGGCCCGATCCTCAAGCGCGGCCGCCCGAGAGCTCAGGGCCGTATGTACCGCATCAACAAGCGCACCAGCCACATCACCATCGTCGTGGCTGAGAAGGCATAAGGGAGGAGGCAGAAGATATGGGACAGAAAGTTAATCCGCACGGCCTGCGTGTCGGCGTCATCAAAGATTGGGATTCCCGCTGGTATGCCCGTGACGAGAAGGTCGGTGACCTGATCGTTGAGGACTACAAGATCCGTGAGTACCTGAAGAAGACTCTGTATTCTGCAGGCATCCCGAACATCGAGATCGAGCGCGACAGCGCGAAGGTCCGCATCTATATCCACTGCTCTCGTCCGGGCGTTGTCATCGGCAAGGGCGGCGCGGAGATCGAGCGCATCCGCCTGAACGTTGAGAAGATGATCGGCAAGCCGGTCGCCCTCTCCATCGTTGAGGTCCGCACGCCGGATACGAACGCACAGCTCGTCGCCGAGAACATCGCCGCGCAGCTCGAGAAGCGCATCGGCTTCCGCCGCGCGATGAAAAACGCCATGGGCCGCGCCATGAGAATGGGCGCCCGCGGCATCAAGATCATGTGCTCCGGCCGTCTGGGCGGCGCCGAGATCGCCCGCACCGAGTGCTATCACGAGGGTACCATTCCGCTGCAGACCATCCGCGCGGACATCGAGTACGGCTTTGCTGAGGCTGCCACGACCTACGGCCGTGTCGGCGTCAAGGTCTGGATCTACAAAGGCGAGATCCTCTCCCAGAGCCTGCGCACCACCCCGCGCACCATGGATCTGAACAAGCGCGACGACCGTCGTCGTGACCGCCGTGACGGCGATCGCAGAGGCCGCGGCGGCTACAACCGCGACCGCCGCGACGGCAACCGTCAGGGTGGCCGTCCGGGCTACCAGGGCGGCGGACGTCCGCAGGGCGGCAACCGTCCGCAGGGCGGCTTCAACCGCGGCCCGCGTCCGGCAGCTCCCGCTGCTCCGAAGGAAGGAGGCAACAACTAATGCTGATGCCGAAAAGAGTGAAGTACCGCAGAGTGCAGCGCGGTCGTATGACCGGCAAGGCCCTGCGCGGCAATAAGGTGACCTATGGCGAATTCGGCCTGCAGGCGCAGGAGCCGGCCTGGATCACCTCCAACCAGATCGAGGCGGCCCGTGTCGCTATGACCCGTTACACCAAGCGCGGCGGTCAGGTCTGGATCAAGATCTTCCCCGACAAGCCGGTCACGCAGAAGCCGGCCGAGACCCGCATGGGTTCCGGTAAAGGTTCTCCTGAGTACTGGGTTGCCGTCGTGAAGCCCGGCAGAGTTCTGTTTGAGATTGCTGGCGTGTCGGAAGAGGCTGCCCGTGAGGCGCTGCGTCTGGCCAGCCACAAGCTTCCCTGCAAGACGAAGATCGTCAAGAAGGAAGAGACTGAGATTGGTGGTGAATAAGATGAAAGCTAGTGAAATTCGCTCCATGTCCGCCGCTGAGCTGGAAAGCAAGCTGGTCGAACTGAAGAAGGACCTGTTCATGCTCCGTATGCAGCACGCTACCAATCATCTTGACAACCCCGTTAAGATTTCTGCTGTGCGTCGCGACATTGCCCGAGTCAAAACCGTGCTCCGCGAAAAGCAGCTCGAGCAGTGAGGAGGTAAGTGAGAATGAACGAAATGAGAACGACTTCCCGCAAGACCCGCGTCGGCAAAGTGGTGTCCGACAAAATGGACAAGACCGTTGTCGTCATCGTGGAGGACCACGTTGCGCACAAGGTTTATAAAAAGATCATCGGCCAGACCTATCGCCTGAAGGCACACGACGAGAACAACGAGTGCCATGTCGGTGATATCGTCCGCGTGATGGAGACCCGCCCCCTGTCCAAGGACAAGAGATGGCGCGTGGTCGAGATCGTTGAAAAGGCGAAGTAAGGAGGCAACAACATGATTCAGCAGGAAAGTTATCTGAAGGTTGCCGACAATACCGGCGCCAAGGAAATCAAGTGCATCCGCGTTCTCGGCGGATCCAAGCGTAAGTACGCCAGCATCGGCGACGTGATCGTTGCTTCCGTGCGCAAGGCAGCTCCGGGCGGCTCCGTCAAGAAGGGCGACGTCGTCAAGGCTGTTGTTGTCCGCACCGCGAAGCCGGTCCGCCGCGCGGACGGCACCTATGTGCGTTTCGATGAGAACGCCGCCGTCCTGATCAACGGCGAGGATAAGAACCCCCGCGGCACCCGTATCTTTGGGCCCGTCGCCCGTGAGCTCCGCGACAGTGACTTCACGAAGATCCTGTCTCTGGCTCCCGAAGTTATTTGAGGAGGGCGCAGAACATGAACATCAAAAAAGACGATAAAGTCGTTGTCCTGTCCGGTAAGAACAAGGGCAAGGAAGGCAAAGTCCTGTCTGCTGACCCGAAAGGCGGCAAGGTCATCGTGGAGGGCGTGAACGTCGCCACGAAGCACCAGAAGCCGAAAAACCAGCAGGATCAGGGCGGCATCATCAAGACCGAAACCCCGATCTATGCCTGCAAGGTCATGGTCGTCTGCCCGAAGTGCGGCAAGCCGACCCGCGTTGCGCACAAGATCACGGACGGCAAGAAGGCCCGCATCTGCAAGAAGTGCGGCGCCGAACTGTAAAGGAGGGAGCAACGAACTATGGCAACAATGCCTTCTATGAAGAAGAAGTATGTGGAGGAAGTCGCTCCCGCTCTGATGACGAAGTTCCAGTACGAGAGCGTTATGCAGATCCCGAAGATCGAGAAGATCGTCGTCAGCGTTGGCTGCGGCGACTGCAAGGATAACGCCAAGGCGCTCGACGCCGTCATCAAGGACATCACCGCGATCACCGGTCAGAAGGCCGTCGCGACCGTCGCCAAGAAGAGCGTCGCGAACTTCAAGCTGCGTGAGGGTATGCACGTCGGCGTGAAGGTCACGCTGCGTCAGGACCGTATGTGGGAGTTCCTGGACCGCCTGTTCAACATCGCGCTGCCCCGTGTCCGCGACTTCCGCGGCATCTCGGCCGACGCGTTTGACGGGCGCGGCAACTACAGCCTCGGCCTCAAGGAGCAGATCATCTTCCCCGAGATCGAGTACGATAAGATCGAGAAGCTCCGCGGCATGAACATCGCCATCATCACCACCGCCAAGACCGACGAGGAAGCACGCGAGCTGCTCAAGCTCATGGGCGCCCCGTTCGTCACCAAAGCATAAGGGAGGAGCGACACAATGGCTAAGAAATCTATGATCCTCAAGCAGCAGGCGCCTGCGAAGTTCTCCACCCGCCAGTACAACCGCTGCAAGATCTGCGGCCGTCCCCACGCTTACCTGCGCAACTACGGCATCTGCCGTATCTGCTTCCGTGAGCTGGCGTACAAGGGCCAGATCCCCGGCGTCCGCAAAGCCAGCTGGTAAAAATTTTCCGCCATGCATCGTGAGCCGCGCTTGCTGTATAGAAATACAGCTGCGCGCGGCGCACATCGCCTGACGAAAAATTGCGAACTTGCCGTTTGGCATCGTGAGCTGTGCTTGCTGTATACCAGATACAGCTGCGCACAGCGCCCTTCGCCAACCAACAGAATTTCGCCCGGGGCGGGATAACGGCTGCGCGGTGCACACCGCCTGACGAAAAATGCTCGCCCAGCGCTGAACATTCCGTTCAGCCCTAACTTCCGTAAGTTCGCCCCTGCAGCCGCAGCTGGATCTGCGGCTGTCGGTGCGCACTGAAATACGGTGCCGGTGCTTATGATCTGAGTTCCGGTGCCGCACCCCGCACTTCCTGTGCGTTTGACCCGGCGCGCAGGTACGCAGTCACCGCTTTTGTGCCGTCCGGCACCGCGGCCGTGCCGCTGCCATCCGGCGGCGACATGAAAATGGACCGCGCGTCACAAAAGCAAGCTTTTGCCCTTCGCTGAAAGGGCAGGGATGACGAAAGGCCGCAGGGAATCATGTATTCATGCGGAACCTCGCCGCCCAAACCGTATCATCGGTAACTTCTAACTAAGGAGGAAACAAACAATGCAGATCACCGATCCCATCGCCGATATGCTGACCCGCATCCGCAACGCTGGCAGCGCTCGGCACGAAACCGTGGACATCCCGAATTCCAAGATGAAGAAGGCCATCGCCGAAATTCTTCTCGAGGAAGGCTACATCAAGAGCTTCCAGCTCATTGATGACGGCACGCAGGGCGTCATCCGCGTCACCCTGAAGTATCTCCCCGGCAAAGAGAAGGCCATCCAGGGCCTCCGCAGAGTCTCCAAGCCCGGCCTGCGTGTGTACGCCGGCGCTGACGAGCTGCCGCAGGTCCTGCGCGGCCTCGGCATCGCGATCATCTCCACCTCGAAGGGCATCATGACCGACAAGAAGGCGCGTGCGCAGCACGTCGGCGGCGAAGTCCTCGCGTTTGTGTGGTAAGGGAGGTACAGAACAATGTCTAGAATTGGTAGAGCTCCCATCGAGATCCCCGCAGGTGTTGAAGTCGCCTGCAACGGCACGCTCGTCACCGTCAAGGGCCCGAAGGGCACCCTGACGCACAACGTGCACCCGGACATGACCGTCACGGTCGAAGGCAACACCATCCATGTCACCCGTCCGAGCGATGACAAACTGCACCGCTCCCTGCACGGCCTGACCCGCACGCTGATCCACAACATGGTCATCGGCGTGACCGAGGGCTTCAGCAAGACGCTGGAGATCAACGGTGTCGGCTACAGAGCCGCAAAGGAAGGACAGAACCTTGTCATGCACCTGGGCTTCTCGCACACGATCACCATGTCCGAGAATGCGGACATCCAGATCGATGTTCCGAACCCGAACCAGGTCATCATCAAGGGTATCGACAAGGAAAAGGTCGGCCAGTTTGCAGCAGAAGTGCGCGCCAAGCGTCCGCCCGAGCCGTACAAGGGCAAGGGCATCAAGTACGACTATGAGCACGTCCGCCGCAAAGAAGGCAAGACCGGCGCGAAGTAATTGGAGGTGTGCCTGAATGATTAAGAGACCGAATACGAAAGCGCAGCGCGTTCGCCGTCACCAGAGAGTGCGCGGCAAGGTTTCCGGCACGGCCGAGAGACCGCGTCTGAGCGTGTTCCGCAGCGAAAACAACATTTATGCCCAGATCATCGACGATGTCGCCGGTAAGACGCTCTGCAGCGCCTCCACCGTGGAAAAGGGCTTTGAAGGCAATGGCGGCAACTGCGAAGCAGCGGCCAAGATCGGCAAGCTCGTCGGAGAGCGCGCCGTGGCAGCCGGCATCACCGAGGTCGTGTTCGACCGCGGCGGCAATGTGTACCATGGCCGTGTCAAGGCTCTGGCAGAAGGCGCCCGTGAGGGCGGCCTGAAGTTCTAACGGGAGGAGGAAACGAAATGGCATATAACAATGACAGACGGGACAATCGCCGCAGCCGCAGCGATGAGCCCCAGGAATTCACCGAAAAAGTCGTTGCCCTCAACCGCGTTTCCAAGACCGTTAAGGGCGGCCGCGTCGCAAAGTTCTCCGCACTCGTCGTCGTGGGTGACGGCAAGGGCCGTGTGGGCTTCGGCCTCGGCAAAGCAGCCGAAGTCTCCGAAGCGATCCGCAAGGGCCTGGAGGACGCTAAGAAGAACCTGACCACCGTGACCCTGCAGGGCACGACGATCCCGCACGAGGTCATCGGCGCGTTCGGCGCCGGCCGCGTGCTGCTCAAGCCCGCTGCTCCCGGTACCGGCGTGATCGCCGGCGGCGCTGTGCGTGCTGTGGTCGAGGCTGCCGGCATCAAGGACATCCGTACCAAGTGCCTGCGTTCGAACAACCCGGCAAACGTCGTCGCTGCGACGATGGAAGGTCTGAAGTCTCTGCGCAACGCCCAGCAGGTCGCTGCTTACAGAGGCAAGACCGCCGAAGAGATTCTGGGTTAAGGAGGGGCTGAGACATGGCAAATCTGAAGATCAAGCTCGTCAAGAGCCTCAGCGGCCGCAATGTCAAGCACATTGCCACCGCCAACTCCCTCGGCCTGCACAAGATCGGCAACGAGACCGTGCAGCCCGATAACCCCCAGACCCGCGGCAAGATCGCCAAGATCGGCTATCTCGTCGCCGTCACTGAAGAAGAATAAGGAGGGCCCCAAACATGAATATCCACGAACTTTCTCCCGTTGTGGGCTCCACCCATGTCGGCAAGCGCAAGGGCCGCGGCCACGCGACCGGCAACGGCAAGACCGCCGGCCGCGGTCATAAGGGTCAGAAGGCCCGCAGCGGCGGCGGCGTCCGCATCGGCTTCGAAGGCGGCCAGATGCCTCTGGCGCGCCGCATCCCGAAGCGCGGTTTCCACAACATCTTCGCCAAACCGCTCGAGAGCGTGAACGTCTCCGCTCTGGAGAAGTTTGAAGACGGCGCAGTCGTCGACGCGAAGGTTCTGCTTGACGCCGGTGTGCTGAGCAAGTGCACCTACGGCGTGAAGATTCTCGGCAACGGCGAAATCACCAAGAAGCTGACTGTGAAGGCTTCTGCGTTCTCCGAATCCGCGAAAGCGAAGATCGAGGCAGCAGGAGGAAAGGCAGAGGTGGTGTAAGGTGCTCCAGACATTTCGTAACGCATGGCGGATCGAAGAGCTGCGCAAGAAAATTCTTTTCACGCTGCTGATTGTCCTGCTTTACCGTCTCGGCAATGCCGTACCCGTACCTTTCGTCGATACCAAAGCGCTTGCGGAGTATTTCCAGTCAAGCGGCCTGCAGAACACGATCCTCGGACTGTTCAACGTCATGTCCGGCGGCGCGTTCTCTCAGGCAACGATCTTCGCGCTGTCCATCCAGCCGTACATCAACGCTTCCATCATCATTCAGCTCCTGTGCATTGCGATCCCCGCGCTGGAGCGTCTGCAGAAGGAAGGCGGCGAGGAAGGCAAGAAGAAGATCGCCAGCATCACCCGCTACAGCACGGTCGCCATCGGTCTGCTGCAGGGCTTTGCTTACTATATGATGATGCGCAACTACGGCCTCATGAACGCCGACTTTGCCGGCAACATCTGGGCTGCCATCGTCATCATCCTGACCTTTACGTCCGGTTCCGCCCTCATCATGTGGCTTGGTGAGCAGATCACCGAGTTCGGCATCGGCAACGGTATCTCGATCATCCTGTTCGTGAGCATCGTCGCCCGTTTCCCGAACTCCATCATCCGCCAGATCAACAACGTCGCCAACGGCGACCTCGCCTGGTGGGTGCTGGTGCTGATGTACCTCGGCGCTCTGCTGCTGATCGTCATGATCGTGCTCGTCAACGATGCCGAGCGCCGTCTGCCGGTGCAGTATTCCAAGCGCGTCGTCGGCCGCAAGATGTACGGCGGCCAGAGCACGCACCTGCCGATGAAGGTGAACATGAGCGGCGTCCTGCCGATCATCTTTGCCCAGTCGATCGCGTCTCTGCCGGCCACCATCTGCGCCTTCGTTCCGAAGTGGCAGAGCAGCTGGATCATGAAGCATGTCTTTGATACGACCACCTGGCCGTATATCGTCCTCTACTTCCTGCTCATCATCTTCTTCAGCTATTTCTACTCCACGATCCAGTTCAACCCGATCGAGGTCGCGAACAACCTGAAGAAGAACGGCGGATTCATCCCGGGCTTCCGTGCAGGCAAGCCGACGAGCGAATTCATCCAGAAGGTGCTCAACAAGATCACGCTCTTCGGCGCGATCTACCTGAGCGTCATCGCGATCACGCCGCTGATCATCAGCGCGTGCTCGCAGGCGGAGCAGCTCACCGGTATCTCCCTGGGCGGCACGTCCATCATCATCGTTGTCGGTGTTGCACTTGAGACCGTCCGCGCACTCGAGGCGCAGATGCTCATGCGCAACTATAAGGGTTTCCTGAGCTGATAGGAGGATTCATAGTATGAAACTCGTTTTGTTAGGTGCCCCCGGTGCAGGCAAGGGAACGCAGGCTGAGATCCTCAGCCGCAAGCTGAACATTCCCACCATTTCCACCGGCAACATCCTGCGTGCGGCCATGAAAAACGGCACGCCCGTGGGTCTGAAAGCAAAATCCTATGTGGAAAGCGGCAAGCTCGTTCCGGACGACGTCATCATCGGCATCGTCTGCGAGCGTCTGGCCGAGCCCGACTGTGCCAATGGTTATATCCTCGACGGCATGCCGCGCACTATCCCCCAGGCGGAAGCGCTGGAGCAGCACGGCATCGACGTCGACACCGCCCTCTCGATCGAGATCGCGGATGAGACCATCATCGAGCGCATGTCCGGCCGCCGGACCTGCAAGGACTGCAGCGCCACGTTCCACATCGTCTCCAACCCTCCCAAGGTGGAAGGCAAGTGCGACTTGTGCGGCGGCGAGCTGACCATCCGCAAGGATGACGCTCCCGAAACCGTCAAGGCGCGCCTGGATGTCTACCATGCCGAGACCGAGCCGCTCAAGGACTTCTACGCCCAGCGCGGCAAGCTCGTCTCTGTGGACAACCAGCCGACCATCGAGGCCACGACCGCTGCGATCGAGAAAGCTCTGGGTCTGGAATGATCATCATCAAATCCGATCCCGAAATCGATATCATGCGGCAGGCCGGCCGGATCACCGCTGGCGCGCGTACCATCGCGCGTCAGATGGTGGCCCCGGGCGTGACTACCCGCCAGATCAACCGCGAAGTGCACAAGTTCATCACGAAGTCCGGCGCGACGCCGTGCTTCATGACCGACGGCGGCTTTCCGACGGCGGCGTGCATCTCCGTCAATGACGAGATCATCCATGGCATTCCCGGCGACCGCGTCCTGCATGAGGGCGATATCGTCAGTGTCGACGTCGGTGCCCGCTACCGCGGCTTCAACGGCGACTGTGCGGGCACGTTCCCGTGCGGCCAGTGCTCGGATGAGGCGCTGCGCCTGATCCGCATCACACGGCAGAGCTTTTTTGAGGGCATCCGGTTTGCCCGTGTCGGCTACCGCATCTCCGATATCGGCCACGCCATTCAGGATTATGCCGAGAGCTATGGCTATTCACTCGTGCGCGAGTATGTCGGCCACGGCGTCGGCGCCGGCCTGCATGAAGCGCCGGAGATCCCGAACTACGGCAAGCCCGGCCACGGCCCGCGTCTGCAGAAGAACATGACGATCGCCGTGGAGCCGATGGTCAACGCCGGAGACTACGAAGTCCGCGTTCTTGACAACGGCTGGACCGTGGTCACGGCGGACGGCAGTCTGTCGGCGCACTACGAAAACTCTCTGCTCGTCACGGATGGCGAGCCGGAGATCCTGACGTTTGCAGACGACATGTGACGGGCGCGTCCCGAAAAACCTTAGGAGGTTCAAACACCTTGGCAAAAGACGATGTAATCGAACTGGAGGGCACGGTTGTTGAATCCCTGCCCAACACGACGTTCCGGGTTGACATTGGCAACGGCCACGTCATCCTGGCGCACATCTCCGGAAAGCTCCGGATGAACTTTATCAGAATCCTCCCCGGTGACAAGGTTACGGTTCAGATGTCTCCATACGATCTGACGCGCGGCCGCATCACCTGGAGAAGCAAGTAGGAGGTTAACTACAATGAAAGTCAGACCGAGTGTCAAGCCCATGTGCGAAAAGTGCAAGGTCATCAAGCGCAAGGGCAAAGTCATGGTTATCTGCGAAAACCCGAAGCACAAACAGAGACAGGGCTGATCTGACCCTGTAAGTCCTAACACATCCGCGCCAGAAGGTCGGCTCCCTCCGGCGGGAGTAAGTCGCCTCCCTTTTTGCGCGCGGAACCAAAATTTCGAAAGGAATGATCGAATAAGATGGCACGTATCGCCGGCGTTGACCTGCCCAAGGACAAGCGAATTGAAATTGGCCTGACCTATGTTTATGGTATCGGCAGAACCAGCGCGAAAAAGATTCTTGAGATGACCGGCATCAATCCGGACACCCGTGTGAAAGACCTCACCGACGAGGACGAAGCGAAGATCCGTGAGTGCATCGACCACCACTTCATCGTGGAGGGCGACCTGCGCCGCAGCGTGGCGCTCGATATCAAGCGCCTGACCGAGATCGGCTGCTACCGCGGCCAGCGTCACAGACGCGGCCTGCCCGTGCGCGGCCAGCGCAGCAAGACCAATGCGCGTACCCGCAAGGGCCCGAAACGCACGATCGCCAATAAGAAGAAGTAAGGGAGGGATATGTAATGGCAAACGCAGCAAAAGGCAAGAAGGTTCGCACGCGCCGCAAGGAGCGTAAGAACATTGAAAAGGGAGCCGTGCATATCAGCTCTTCCTTCAACAACACCATGGTCACCATCACGGACACCCAGGGCAATGCGATCTCTTGGGCTTCTGCCGGTGGCATGGGCTTCCGCGGAAGCAAGAAATCCACCCCCTTCGCCGCGCAGACCGCCGCTGAGACGGCTGCCAAGGCGGCTATGGAGCACGGCCTGAAGACGGTCGAAGTCTTCGTCAAGGGCCCCGGCTCCGGACGTGAGGCTGCGATCCGCGCCCTGCAGACTGCAGGACTCGAGGTCACCATGATCAAGGACGTCACCCCCATTCCGCACAATGGCTGCCGTCCTCCGAAACGCCGCCGCGTCTGATTGAAGGAGGGAAATGAATTATGGCTAGATATACCGAAGCTGTCTGCCGTCAGTGCCGCAGAGAGGGCCAGAAGCTCTTCCTCAAGGGCGACAGATGCTACACCCAGAAGTGCGCGCTCGAGTGCAGAGGCTACGCCCCCGGTCAGCACGGCCAGGGCCGCAGCAAGACCTCTGAGTACGGCTCCCAGCTGCGCGAGAAGCAGAAGGTCCGCCGCTACTACGGCGTGCTCGAGAAGCAGTTCCGCAGCTACTTCGCCATGGCGGAGAAGCGTCAGGGCATCACGGGCGAGAACCTGCTCGCGATCCTCGAGACCCGCCTGGACAACGTCGTCTACCGTCTCGGCTTTGCGATGAGCCGCGCCGAGGCGCGCCAGCTCGTGACGCACGGCCACTTCACCGTGGATGGCCGCAAAGTCAACATCCCCAGCTTCCTGGTCAAGCCGGGCATGGTTATTACACTCAAGGACTCCAGCAAGAGTCTCGACAAGATCAAGGCCAACGTCGAAGCCAACGCTTCCCGTCCGGCGCCGAAGTGGCTGGATTACGACGCCAACAGCATGGTTGGCAAGGTCGTGGCCATCCCCGCGCGCGATGACATTGATCTGCCTGTCGAGGAACACCTCATCGTCGAGCTGTATTCCAAGTAATAAAGAGACCCTCAAATTGGTAAGCTGACATCCGCAGCGCCGCAGTGGCGCAACAATACAGTAAGGAGGGTTAAGTCTAAATGATTGAAATTGAAAAGCCGCGCATCGAATGCCTGGAATCCCCGGACGACATTTCCTACGGAAAGTTCGTCGTCGAGCCTTTGGAGCGTGGCTACGGCACGACCCTGGGTAACTCTCTGCGCAGAGTGCTGCTCTCTTCACTGCCCGGTTATGCCCCGACGTCCATCCGGATCGCCGGTGTGCAGCACGAGTTTTCGACGATCCCCGGTGTCAAGGAAGACGTCACCGAGATCGTGCTGAATGTGAAGGGCATCATTGCACGCCTGCATTGCGACGGCCCGAAGACCGTCTATATCGAAGCGGCAGGCGAGTGTGAAGTCACCGCCGGTGACATCAAGGCAGACGCCGAGGTCGAGATCCTCAACCCCGAGCTGCACATTGCCAGCCTCGGACCGGACGGCGCGCTCTCCATGGAGATCACGCTTGATCACGGCAGAGGCTATATCCCGGCGGACAAGAACAAGAGCGCGCAGCAGGTCATCGGGACCATCCCGGTGGACAGCATCTATGCGCCGGTCCTGAAGGTCAACTACGCTGTTGAGAACACCCGTGTGGGCAACCAGACGGACTTCGACAAGCTGACCATCGAGGTCTGGACCGACAAGACCATCTCGGCGCGCGACGCGCTGAGCCTCGGCGCCAAGATCCTGTGCGATCACTTCACGCTCTTCACCGATCTGTCTGACACGATCGGCAACAGCTGCACGGTGGTGGAAAAAGAGCCGGAGCGCCCCGATACCGTCATGAAGATGACCATCGAGGAGCTGGATCTCTCCGTGCGCAGCTTCAACTGCCTCAAGCGCGCGAACATCAACACCGTCGAAGACCTCACCAACAAGACCGAGGAAGAGATGATCAAGGTGCGCAACCTTGGCCGCAAGTCCCTCGAAGAGGTCGAGCACAAGCTCGCTATGATGGGCCTGAGCCTGGCGAGCGACGACAATCAGTAATAACCAGCTACTCTTATCAAGGAGGAAACCGATATGCCCGGAACAAGGAAACTCGGTAAGACCACCGATCAGCGCAAGGCGATGCTCCGTCAGCAGGTCACGGATCTGCTCGACATGGGCCGCATGGAGACGACTGTCTTCCGCGCAAAAGAGATCGCGCCTCTGGCCGAGAAAATGATTACCCTTGGCAAGAAGAAGGACATGGCTGCCTATCGTCAGGCGCTGGCCTTCATCACCCGCGAGGATGTTGCCAAGAAGGTGTTCGAGGAAGTCGCCCCGAAGTATGCCGACCGCAACGGCGGCTACACCCGCATCACCCGCATCGGCACCCGCCGCGGCGATGCGGCCGAGATGGCTGTCATCGAGCTCGTGTAAGGTTCACCCGAACACAAATCCAAATGCACCGACCGCTCTGCGGCCGGTGCATTTTCAGCCTGTCAAAAAAGTACTACTTTTTTGACAAAGGGATTTGCGGCCTGACTGCAGCGCACTCGCTGTCCGCCAATGTGGACAGCTCGCACGTTTGCAGGCCGAGAAGTATTTTCTTCGCCGCACATGTCGCCGAAGAAAATGATTGGACTTTCTTTCGCCGCGCCGGCGGCGAAACTCTACGAGGTTCTTTTACAAACTGCAAAAATGCACCGACCGCTCTGCGGCCGGTGCATTTTCTTGTTTTACACACAGGCATGCCCTGTGGTATAATAATCAATCGACAGACAGACAACAAGGAGGGACGTGTATGCGCATTCTGGTCGTGGAGGACGAACAGGACCTCAACCGCATCCTCGCCAAAACACTCAAAGCCGAGGGCTACAGTGTCGACAGCTGCTTTGACGGCGTGGAGGCGCTCGACTATCTTGAGGGCGCGGAGTATGACGCCGTTGTGCTCGATGTGATGATGCCGCGCATGGACGGGTTTTCGGTGCTGGCACAGATGCGCGCCGACGGCAACGAGACGCCGGTGCTGTTTCTCACGGCGAAGGACAGTGTGCCCGACCGCGTGCACGGGCTGGATACCGGCGCGGACGACTATCTCGTCAAGCCGTTTTCGTTTGATGAGCTTCTGGCGCGGCTGCGCGTCATCACGCGCAAGCACGGCGGCAGCGCGACCAATGTCTTCACCGTGGCGGATCTCACGGTCGACACCGCTTCGCACCATGTCGCGCGCGGCGGGCGCACGATCTCGCTCTCAGCCAAGGAATTTGCGCTGCTGGAATATATGATCCGCAACCGCGGCGTTGTGCTCTCGCGCGAGCGCATTGAAAACCATCTCTGGAACTATGACTACAGCGGCGGCTCGAACGTCGTGGATGTGTACGTGAGCTATCTGCGCCGCAAGATCGACGCGGACTATCCCACCAAGCTCATCCATACCGTCTGGGGCGTCGGCTGGGTGCTGCGGGAGGAAGTATGAGAAGACCGTCACTCAAGATCCGCATCACGGCGTGGTTTGCACTCATGATGTTCGTCATCGAGGCGCTGGTGCTCTCGTTCCTGCTTGCCGTCAACGGCACGATCGTCACAAACGACCCCGAGTCGCGTCTCGTGCGCGTGCTCGAGCATAACGCCGACCGCGTCAAGTATAAAAACCGGCAGTTTCGCTATGACCACATCCACTATTACCGCAGCGGCGTGTACACGGTGCTCTACGACGCGGACGGCAATCCCCTGCAGGGCACGTTCCCGGCGGAGTTTTCGCCCGCGCAGCCGCTGCCGCTCAGCGGGGACGCGGTGCGCACCGTCACCTGCGGCGAGCAGACGTTTTATGTCTATGATGTGCACGTCGACATGATGGTCGGCAGCGTCTGGCTGCGCGGCGTCATCGACGCGAACGCAAAAGGCGGCGTCATGCGCGTGATCATGCCGCTGGCGTGGTCACTGCTGCCGGTGCTGCTGGTGCTGTCGGTCATCGGCGGGTATTTCATCGCCAGCCGCGCCCTGCGCCCCGTGCGCCAGCTCACAGCCGCAGCCAATGCCATCTCCGACGGGCAGGATCTCAAGGCGCGCATCGGTCTGCCGCACACAAAGGGCAGCGACGAGATCTATCAGCTCTCGGCGTCATTCGACAATATGTTTGACCGGCTCGAGCGCTCGTTCGAGGCTGAACAGCGCTTTACGTCCGATGCCTCGCACGAGCTGCGCACGCCGACGACCGTCATCCTCGCCGCCTGCGAGGACGCGCGCAAGAACGCGCAGACGCCGGCGGATTATCAGGCGGCGCTCGATGTCATCGACCGGCAGGCGCACAAGATGTCGGCGCTCATCCGCAGCATGCTCGAGATCACGCGCCTCGATCAGGGCACGCAGAAGGTCAACTGGGAGTATGCCGACCTGTCCGATCTTGTTACCGTTATCTGCGACGAGCAGACCATGGTCGCGCGCCGCGGCATCCGCATCGGCTGCGCGGCAGAACCGGACATTTTCATCGACATGGATGTGTTTCTCATGTCGCGCGTCGTGCAGAACCTGCTCGACAATGCCTTCAAGTTCGGCATCGACGGCGGCTGGATCCATGTGGCGCTGCGGCGCACGGATGCGGGCGTGCAGCTGACCGTGCAGGATAACGGCGTCGGTATCTCGCAGGAAGATCTGGACAGAATATGGCAGAGGTTTTATCAGGCCGACCCCAGCCGGCAGGAAAGCGCGGGACTGGGTCTGGGCCTGTCGATGGTGCAGCAGATCGTGGCGCTGCACGGCGGCACGGTTGCCGTCGCAAGCGTGAAGGGCCGCGGCACGACGTTCACGGTCACGCTGCCGGAACACCACGGAAAAGAGGAGAAGTAATATGAAGAAAACCGTTTTGCGTGCCTATGCCCGCCTCATTGCCGAGGTCGGCGCGCGTGTTCAAAAGGGGCAGGATGTCGTCATCGAGGCCGAGCTCGACCAGCCGGAGTTCGTGACCATGGTCGCCGATGCGTGCTACCACGCCGGTGCGCGCAAGGTCACCGTCACGTGGAAGCATCAGGCGCTCGAGAAGCTCGCCATCCGGCGTGAGAGCGTCAAGACGCTCCGGACCGTCGAGGAATGGGAGCGCGCGAAGCTTCAGCACTATGTCGACACGCTCCCGTGCCGCATCTACCTGCTCAGCGAAGATCCGGACGGGCTGCGCGGCGTCAGCCCTGCAAAAATGGCCAGCGCCCGCCAGGGACGCTACAGCGTCATCAAGCCCTACCGCGACCAGATGGAGGGGCGCTACCAGTGGTGCATCGCGGCCGTGCCCGGCGCGGCGTGGGCGAAGAAGGTGTTCCCGCACGAGACAAAGACGCGCGCCGTCGAAAAGCTCTGGGAGGCGATCCTGCACACCTGCCGTGTGCACGATGACCCCATCGCCGCGTGGGACGCGCACAACGCAGACCTGCAGACGCGCTGCGATTATCTCAACAGCCTCGGCATCGAGACGCTCGAGTACCGCGCGTCCAACGGTACGCACCTGACCGTCGGCATGATCCCCGAGGCACAGTTTTGCGGCGGCGGGGAGTACACGATCGGCGGCAGCTACTTCAACCCCAACCTCCCGACGGAGGAGTGCTTCATCTCGCCGAAGCGCGGCGAGGCCGAGGGCGTTGTCTACTCGTCGAAGCCGCTGTCGTATCAGGGGCAGCTCATCGAGGACTTTTCCATCCGCTTTGAGCACGGCCGCGCCGTGGAGGCGCACGCCCGCACGAATGAGGCGCTGCTGCAAAAGCTCATCGCCATGGACGAAGGCTCTGCCTACCTCGGCGAGTGCGCGCTCGTGCCGTATGACAGCCCCATCAACCAGACCGGCATCCTGTTTTATAACACGCTCTTTGATGAAAATGCCTGCTGCCACCTTGCGCTCGGTATGGGCTTCATCGACACCATCCGCGACTACCCGAACCGCTCGCTCGAGGAGATGCGCGCGCTCGGTGTGAACGACTCCATGATCCATGAGGATTTCATGATCGGCACGCCGGACCTTGCGATCACGGCGCACTGCCGCGACGGCCGCTCGGTTCCGGTGTTCCGGGACGGGACATGGGCATTTTGACCGAAATCCCACTATTACGTCGAAAAACCGCGAATTGTGGTGCGCTCCAATCCTGGAGCGCACTATTTTTATAGAAAAGTGGGGGATGAGCGCAGGAAACCGTTGCATTTTTCCTGCGCGTATGGTAAGATACGCCTACGCGGAACGAACACCGCGAATCGACACAAAACGGGAGGTGACCGGCATGAAGCGTGCGCTTTTGTGCGTCCTGCTCGCAGCGCTGCTGCTCTGCGGCTGCACGCGCGCCCCGGCGAGCACCGTGCGCGCCCCGGATGCCGGGGAGCCGCTGACGCTCTGCCTCGGCGCAGAGCCTGCGACGCTCGACCCTGCGTGCACGGAAAACGGTGTCGGCGCAACATATGTGGTCAACCTCTTTTCCGGCCTGACCGGCTATCGCGCCGGCGGTGACGGCAGCCGGGAGCTGACGCCCGAGCTGTGCGCGGAGCTGCCCGTGCCGGAGTCTTTGCCCGACGGGCGCGTACAGTATGTGTTTACGCTGCGTGACGGCCTCACGTGGTCAGACGGCACGCCGCTCACGGCGGCGGACTTTGTCTATGCGTGGAACCGGGCGTGCACACTTGAGGATGCGGCGGCGCCGTATCTCTTTGCCTGCATCGACGGGTATGGTACCGGCCGCCTGAACGTCACGGCGTCGCCCGACGGACGCACACTTACCGTTGTGCTCGCGGAGGCCATGCCGACCTTCCTGCAGCTTTGCGCCCAGCCTGCGTATGCGCCCGTGCCCTCCGGCGCGGCAGATACGATGCGCCGGACGGCGGACGGCGCGGGCTTTGCCGTCAGCGGGCCGTACACGGTCGCCGCATGGACGGACGAGGGCCTGACCTATGTGAAAAACCCCGCCTACTGGGACGCGGACAACGTCACGGCCGAGACGGTGCGCTTTGCGTTCGACCCTGACCCCGACGCTGCAAGCGCCGCCTTTCTTGCGCGCGACTATGCGCTCGTCTGGCCGGTCCCGGATGCCGCTCTGGACGATCTGCGCACGAACCACGCGCCTGAGCTGCGCACTGTGAGCCGGCTTGCGACCTACAGCCTCTGCTTTCCCATGAACGATCCGGCGCTGAGCACCTTTACGCAGTCGGAGCGCGCGCAGATCCGCACGGCGCTCGCCCTGCTCATCGACCGCAGCGACCTCTGCGCGCAGATCACACCCGGCGCACAGCAGAGCGCGAACGCCCCCATCCCGCCCGGCATCTCGGATGCCGACGGCAGCGATTTTACCGCGCACAATGGAGCTGACGGCAATGGGGCAGGGTACTACAGCGCCGACTATACCGCCAACTGCCAGCAGGCCGTCGCGCTGCTGCGGCAGGCGGCAGAGTCGTCCGGCCGCTTCACGGTCAACGCGCAGGGCGTCTGCGCCGGCTTCCCGGAGCTGACATACCTGACGTCCGACGCAGCCGGTCATGTCGCCATCGCGGAGTATCTCCGGGCGCTCTACGCGCGCTACGGCATCACGCTCACCGTCACGGCGCAGGATATGCAGACCTTTCTCACCAGCCGCGCCGCCGGGGGCTACTCCGTCACGCGCTGCAGCTTCAGCGCCGATCTGGACGACCCCATGCCGTTTCTCTCCCTCTGGGCGAGCGGCGCGGGCAGTAACTTTGTCGCGCTCGGCCGCGGCGCGCACATGGACTACGCGGGCTATACCGTCACGATCGACGGACGCACGAAAGACGGCTGCACGTGGGCGGAGTCGTATGATGCGCTGCTGTACCGCATTGCGAGCAGCAGCGATACCGCAGAGCGCTATGCGCTCATGCATCAGGCCGAGACCCTGCTCATGCAGACGGGCGCCGTCTGCCCGCTCTACTGGTATACGGACCAGTACCTGTGCAACGCGCACGTGCAGGGGCTGCTGTCCGGCCCGCTCGGCGCGCAGTATCTGATGGCCGCGCAGGTGCAAAAGTGAATATAAAGCAGCCCCGCTGCCGGGAAACCGGCAGCGGGGCTCAGGCTATATTCAGGGTTACAGAAAGACGAAAAACAGCATCACGATCAGATATGCGAACGCGAGCGTCATCGGCGCGAGTGCGAGTGCGGCGGTCAGCCGCCAGTCGTCCTCGCGCTCGACCGTGCCTTCATAGACCGGCTCCGCCATGGCGGCGAGTGAGCCGTGCAGATAGCTGCGGTAGAGCTTCAAAAACCGCTTTCCGTCGCGGCGGCCGGTGCTGTAGGCCGACTGCTCCGGTGTGCGGGGCTGCAGGGCGTGGTGTGTGCGCATCCGGTGTTCCTCCTCATGCTCGAAAGGTATCAAATCGTTTATAAGCTATTATACGCATTGCGCCGCCGCGCGTCAACCGGGGAAGCGCTCGGGTGCAGACGTTGCCTCCGGCGACGGTGTCGGCGTCGGTTCCGTGCTGGGCTCGGGCGTGGGCTCCGGCTCCGGCTCGGGCGTCGGCATCGGGGGCAGGATCACCTGCGGCGGGGCGTTCGGCGTGGGGCTCGGCGTGGGCGCGGCCGTCTGCACCGGCGTGGGCGCGGGGGCAGGGGGCTTGCGCGGAATGCTGCCGACTGCGATCCACAGCGCGGCGACTACGGCACAGAGCACCGCCAGGATCACGGAGACGGTGAGCACCCACTCGCGGCGGCGCGCACGCGCCTGCTTTTTGCGCTGCGTCTCCTGCTCGGCGATGCGCTCGGCCGAGACCTCAAACCGCCGCGTCTGCGACAGCTCCTCGCCCGGCGGCTGCGGCAGGGGGACGGTGGTCTCGGGGTCGAGCGCCGTGACCTCAATGAGCACGAGTGTGATGTTGTCGCCCGGCCCGGCGCCGAGCGCCTGCGCCATGAGCGCCTGCCCCAGCTCCGGCAGCGGCATATCCGCGCCGAGCACCGCCTGCAGGCGGCTGTCGCTGAGCTTTCCGGTCAGCCCGTCGGTGCACAGCAGCAGCCGGTCGCCGACGGCGAGCGGCACACCGGCCGCAAAGTACGGCATGAGCCGCTGGCGCGCGCCGAGCATGCCCAGATACTGCGTGAGCACGTGCCGGTCCGGACTGTCGTCCGCGTCATCCGCGTCGCCGGCGGCACCGGCATCGAGCCGCTCCTGATACTTGGTGTGGTCGCGCGAGATGCGCTGCAGCGCGCCGCCGCGCTGCAGATAGATGCGGCTGTCGCCGACGTTGCAGCAATAGGCGTGGTTTCCGGTCAGATGCACGGTCGCAGCGGTCGAGCCGCTGACCTGACCGCTGGCCGCGATCATGTCGCACACGGCGACGTTTGCGCGCCGGAAGAAATCGAGCGCGTCAAACGGCTCATCGCTGCTGCATCGGTGCAGTGTCTGCGCGCACAAGAGCGCCGCCTGTTCGCCGTTTGCCTCGCCGCCCATGCCGTCGAACACGCCGTAGATCAGCCGCTTGCCCTCCTGTTCGGCGGCCGCCTCGGCCACGGGGACGGCGGCGTCGCGCTTGAACGTGCCGTTGCAGTAGTAGTTGTCCTCATTATTATCCCGGCCGGAGCCGATGTTTGTCTGCGCGTAACACAGCACACGCATCGCGCATTCCTCCCATGATGGTCTTCTTCCGCTATCGTATCGTTCGGCGGCCGGTTTGTCAACGTGTTGTCGGGGCGGAGAACGGAAAAAATGCAGCGGTGCGCCCATTTTTGCCCGACTGGGGATTCCATCGGCGGCGGATTTGTGCTATGCTGAAAACAAAAGAGCGCTGCCGCGCGTGCGGCGGCGATGGGGGAACGGATATGAACGAACGATTGGATGCGGCGCTCGAGCAGCTGCCATTCTGGCCGAACCTGACCGAGCCGCAGCGTGAGCTTGCGCGCCGCGGCGCGCGTCTGGCGCAGTATGACCGTGGTGCACTCGTGCACGGGTGCGACGGGCAGTGCCTCGGCATGATCCGGGTACAGAGCGGGCGTCTGCGTGCTTGCATGCTTTCGGACGACGGGCGTGAGATCACGCTCTACCGCCTCACGGACGGGGATGCCTGCGTGCTCGCGGCGGCGTGCGTCATCCGGCAGATCACGTTCGAGGTGCAGCTCGTGGCCGATGCGCCGACGGAGCTGCTGATCCTCGGCGCGCACGTGTTCCAGCAGCTTACGGCGGAGAATATCTATGTCGAGTGCTGCATGTACCGGCTTGCCACCGAGCGCTTTTCCGATGTCATGTGGGCGATGCAGCAGCTGCTGTTCACGAGCTTTGATAAGCGCCTTGCGCAGTACCTCTGGGACGAATCCGGCCATGCCCGTGCCCCCGTGCGCGCCACGCATGAGCAGATCGCGCGCGATACCGGTGCCGTGCGCGAGACGGTCACGCGGATGCTGCGCCACTTTGCCGATGACGGCGTCGTGTCGCTCGGCCGCGGCACGGTCACGGTCACGGACGCGCAGAAGCTGCGCAGCCTCGCCGGAATGTGACTTTGCCACAGAACGCAGGTGTAAAATCTGTTAAAATCCAATCAATAGATCCAAGATACCGATTCGGAAAGGAAGATCCCTATGTTGACACTTACGAAAGAAAACTTTGCGCAGGAGGTCCTGCAGTCTGACAGACCCGTGCTCGTGGATTTCTGGGCAACGTGGTGCGGCCCCTGCCGCATGATGGCGCCCGTGGTCGAGGAGCTCGCCGCCGAGCATCCGGAATACAAATTCGGCAAGATCAATGTCGATGAGCAGCCGGAGCTCGCAGGTGAGTACCGCATCATGAGCATCCCGACGCTCATGGTTTTCCGTGGCGGTCAGGCCACGGCCGTAAAGGTCGGCGTGACGCCGAAGGAAGAATTGCTCAGCCTCCTCGGCTGAGACCGGGGAAAACCAGAAACATTCGAAGGAGGAGACAACGTATGCACTGCACTGTGAAAATGACCGAGGATCTGTATTGGGTCGGTGCGTCCGACCGCCGTCTGGCGCTGTTTGAGAGCGTGTATCCCATCCCGCGCGGCGTGTCGTACAACGCCTATGTCCTGCTCGACGAGAAGACCGTCCTGCTCGACACGGTGGATCAGTCCGTCGCCGGTCAGTTCTTTGAAAATCTCACCCATGTGCTCGGCGGCCGTCCGCTGGACTACATCGTCGTGCACCACATGGAGCCGGACCACGCCAAGACGCTCGAGGAGACCGTGCGCCGTTATCCCGAGGCGAAGATCATCTGCAACGCGAAGATCCGCGACATGATCCGCAACTACTTCACCTTTGACATCGACGCCCGCGCCATCCTCATGGCCGAGGGCGATACATACACCTTCGGCAAGCACACGTTTGCCTACGTCATGGCGCCGATGGTGCACTGGCCGGAGGTCATGGTCAGCTTTGACACCACGACCGGCACGCTCTTTTCCGCCGACGCCTTCGGCACGTTCGGCGCGCTCAGCGGCAACCTCTATGCCGATGAGTATGACTTTGAGCACGACTGGCTGCCCGATGCCCGCCGCTACTACACGAACATCGTCGGCAAGTACGGCACGCAGGTGCAGGCGCTGCTCAAGAAGGCAGCCACGCTGGATATCCGCATGATCTGCCCGCTGCACGGTCCGGTCTGGCGCAAGAACATCGGCTGGTTCGTCGATAAGTACAGCAAGTGGAGCTCCTACACGCCCGAGCAGGACGGCAGCGTGCTCATCGCCTACTCCTCCGTCTACGGTCACACCGAAAACGCGGCGCAGGTGCTCGCGACCATGCTGGCCGAGCGCGGCGTGCGCAACATCGCCATGTACGACGTCTCCGTCACGCACCCGAGCTATGTCGTGGCTGAGGCCTTCCGCTGCAGCCACCTCGTGTTCGCGTCCACGACGTATAACGCCGGCATCTTCTGCAACATGGAGACGGCGCTGCTCGACATCGCGGCACACAACCTCCAGAACCGCACCATCGCCCTGATCGAAAACGGCTCCTGGGCGCCGACCGCCGGCAAGCTCATGCGCGGCATCCTCTCCAAGCTCAAGGACGTGACCATCCTCAATGAGACGCTCACCATCAAGTCCTCGCTCAAGGACGATCAGCTCGCAGCGCTCGCCGAGATCGCGGATGCGCTTGTGGCCTCCATGCCGAAGCCGCGCCCGATCGTCAACGAGGGCAAGCAGAACCCCGCCGCGCTCTTCAAGTTCCAGTACGGTCTGTTCGCGCTCTCCGCCCGCGAGGGGGACAAGGACAACGCCTGCATCATCAATACCGCCATCCAGATGGCCAACAAGCCCGAGCGCATCTCCATCTCGGTCATCAAGGCCAACTACACCTGCGGCATGATCGAGCGCACCGGCGTGTTCAATCTCTCGCTGCTGACGAAGGAAGTGCCGTTTGCCTTCTTCCAGCACTTCGGCTTCCAGTCCGGTGCGGAGGTGGACAAGTTTGCAGACTGGAGCGACTGCGCCCGCAGCGACAACGGCCTGTATTACATCAACCGCTACACGAACGCCATGTTCTCCTGCCGCGTCGTTGAAAGCTACGATCAGGGCAGCCACCGGCTGTTCATCGCCGAGATCACGGAGTCCAAGCTCTTCAGCAACGACGAGACCGTGACCTACGACTACTACCGCAGCCACATCAAGCCCGCCCCGCCGAAGCTCGCCCCCGCCGAGAAGGCGACCTGGGTCTGCTCCGTGTGCGGCTATGTGTACGAGGGCGAGACGCTCCCGGCCGATTTCATCTGCCCGCTGTGCAAGCACCCGGCGTCCGACTTCGTCAAGCACGAGGCCAAGCCCGCGGAAAAGCGCGTCGGCTTTGTGTGCACCGTCTGCGGCTACGTGTACGAGGGCGCGGATATGCCGGATGACTTCATCTGCCCGCTGTGCCACCACCCGAAGTCCGATTTCAAACCGCTTGCGTAAGTTCCCCGATATTGCAAAAACGACGTGACCGTCTTGGCCACGTCGTTTTCTTGTTTTGCGCTCAGCGCTTGTCGATCACGTCGATGATCTCGCCCACGAACGCAATGTGCGGCTGCCAGCCGCCGTGAAAGTCGGGGTAGACCTGCGGCATCGAGGCGTAGTATGCCTGCACCTCCGGCGCGAGATCCTCTGTGGTGAACTGGTGCTGGTAGAGCTTTTTGCACAGGAAGGTCAGGTTCGACTCCGCGTAGGTCACGCCCTGTCCGAAGGCCACCGGTGTCAGTCCGGCTGCGGCGGCTTTATCGCCGTCTCTGCCGGAGTGCGAGCCGATGTAGCCCAGCGCGCGCCTGTATTCCGGCGGGTAGAAGCTGACGGTGAACGTGTCGCCGCGCTCTAAGAATTCGCAGGTGTAGCGCGCCGGATGTACGTAGACCGTCACGGTCGGGCGGCTTCTGCCGGTCGGTCCCCAGAGGTTGCCCAGACTGCCCCAGCCGACTGTGCAGCTGTTGTAGTGTTCGATCGAGCCGGCTGTCACGAGCGCCCACTGCCGGTCAAAGAGCTCAAAGACGTTGTATGCTTTCTGCTTGAAGTTTTCCATGTTGATCCACTCCGTGTTGATCTGCCGCTGCGCGCTGCGAGCGGCTGTTTATTTTTTTATTTGTCCGACAGCACGCGCAGCCAGTTGTCGGCAAAGAGCGCGCTGAGCAGCGGCTCGTCATAGCCGCGCGCTGCAAGCGCTGCGTAGAGCTTCGGGTAATCCTGAATGCCGGTGACGCCGCCGCCGAGCGTGTCGCACCCGTCGAGATCGCCGCCGAGTGCGAGGGTCTCTGTGCCGCCAAGGTCGAGCAGGTGCTCGATGTGGCGCACGACGGCGTCCATATCCGCGCCGCCGAGAAAGTCCGTGTAGAGGTTGAGCCCGACCACGCCGCCGCTGTCGCGGATGGCGCAAAAGAGGTCGTCCGAGAGGTTGCGCGTGTGCGCGCACACGCTGCGGCTGTTCGCGTGCGAGGCGATCACGGGACCGAGCCCAAGACGCACCACATCCCACGCTGCCGCCTCCGACAGGTGCGATATATCCGGCAGGATCCGGTGGGCATACAGCGCGCGCACAAAGTCGCGCCCCTGTGCCGTGAGTCCCTGCGCCGGCGCGTCACAGTGCGAGCCAGCGAGGGCGTTTGCGTGGTTCCATGTCAGCGTCACATACACGCACTCCCACGCCGCGGCTTCATCCAGCCTGTTCGGGTCGCAGTCGAGCAGCTCCGCGCCCTCGATGCCGAGCAGCGCAGCCGTTTTCCCGGCTGCCCATGCCGCGCGCACGTCCCGCGCCGTGCGGCAGCGGCGCACGAGATCGGCATTGCGCGCACATTCACGCTCGAGCAGCGCGTGCTGCCGCCGCACGACGGTATGGAGCGGCTCGCTTGCCGCGGCACTGTCGGCAAAGATCGCGAAGATCTGCGCGTGCTGCCCGAGGGCTGCGCAGCGCGTGAGGTCGACGTGGCCGGTGTTTTGCCGCAGCGCACTGCCGCGCTCGAGGCAGCGCGCGAGCGTGTCGCAGTGCCCGTCAAAGCTGCGCATCATGCGTCCTCCCTCCGGGTCACGGCCTCGAGATAGTCGTAGTACGGCAGCAGGAAGCCGAACCCGCGCACGAGCTCGTCCGTCAGCGCGGGGGAGAAGAGCAGGTCGTCGTGCGCGCGCACGCACGAGAGATCGAGCACGCGCTTGTTGTACCACGGAGAGAGCAGCGCGCCGGGGTTGCCCTTCGGCCGGACATAGTCCTGCCCCGCGAGCACGAAGGTGCTCTGCGCGTTCAGGCGCTCTGCCAGCTCTGTCAGCGGCAGGGGGTCTGCGTCGATCGCACGGCGGAAGCACGCCATCGTGTTTGCCTTTGCCCAGTAGCAGCCCATGCCGTAGCTGTAGTTGTGCGGGGTGATCTCAAAGTAAAACGCCGGGATCTCCGGCCCGCGGCTGCTGTCGCAGCGCAGCGTAAACCAGAGGCTCTCCTTGTACGGTCCGCTGCCGTGCAGCCGCCGCGCATCGCGGTAGATGCGCGCCACGTGCAGATACCACTTCCGCTGCGGGTATGCCTGCTCAAGCGCGGCGGTCACATCGGCGGCCAGCGCCTTCATCGGGCGGTCGAGTGTGTCGACAAAGACCTGCTTATGCTCCAGAAACCACGGGCGCTCGTTGTGAAAGCGCAGCTCCCAGAGAAAGTCGATCGTTGCGTCGGAAAAGCCAGTGAACATGTGTTTTGCTCCTTATCGTGCCTTGAAAGTATCCTCATCTTACTCCGAAAGGTGCGTGCTTGCAAGAGACGCACACAGTGCAAATTGCCGAATCATGGTTGCTTTTTTATCAAATCTTTTGTATACTGTTCTTTGCGTGCCTTAGCACGCAGAGAAAAAGAAAACTGTAGAGGAGACAAAACATGATTGAATCAATTGACAGAGTTGTCAATGCGATCGGCGGTTTTTTGTACCGGCCGTACATCGTGCCTCTGTTTCTGCTCGCCGCGGGTCTGTATTTCACGATCCGCACCGGGCTGATCCAGTTCCGGCTGTTCGGTGAGTCGATCCGCGTTGTCAAGGAAAAGCCGAAAGAAAAGGGCAGCATTTCGTCCTTCGGTGCGCTCATGGTGTCCACGGCGTCGCGCGTCGGCACGGGCAACATCGTCGGTGTGTCCACGGCCATCTGTCTCGGCGGCTTCGGCGCCGTGTTCTGGATGTGGGTCGTGGCGCTGGTCGGCGGTGCGAGCGCATTTATCGAGTCTGCGCTCGCGCAGGTCTACAAAAAGCGCGATGCGGACGGCAGCAGCTACGGCGGCCCGTCGTACTACATGGAGCAGGCGCTGCACCAGCGCTGGCTCGGCGTCGTGTTCGCGGTCGTGCTGATCCTGACCTATGTCGTGGGCTTTAATATGCTCGCGGCCTACAACCTGCAGGATGCGTTCGGCGGCTTCAGCTTCTATGTCAAGGGCCGCACGCCGTATATCATCGGCGCGATCCTTGCGGTGCTGTTCGCCCTGTGCGTGCTCGGCGGCGGCAAGCGCCTGACCAATGTCACGGGCGTGCTCGTGCCGGTCATGGGTCTGCTGTATATCGTGATGTCGCTCGTCGTCGTGTTCATGAACATCAAGATCTTCCCGAGCGTCATCGCCAACATCTTCCGCGATGCGTTCAACTTCAAGGCGGCGTTCAGCGGCTTCACCGGTTCTTGCATCATGTGGGGCATCAAGCGCGGCCTGTACTCCAACGAGGCCGGTATGGGCTCGGCACCGAACGCAGCCGCCACGGCCGACGTCTCGCACCCGGCCAAGCAGGGCCTTGTGCAGATGCTGTCCGTGTTCATCGACACGCTGCTCATCTGCTCGGCCACGGCGTTCATGTGCCTGTGCTCGGGCGTTGTCCCGACGCCCGAGGCCGCCGGCGCCGCCTATGTGCAGGCGTCCGTGCAGCAGTCGCTCGGCAGCTTCGGCCCGATCTTCATCGCCGTGTCCATGTGCCTGTTCGCGTTCACGACGCTCATCGGCAACTATTATTACTGCGAGGGCTGCCTGAAGTACATCCTCAAGCGCGACCCGAGCAAGGCGGGTATGACGGTGTTCCGTGTGCTTGCGTCTCTGATCGTGTTCGTCGGTGCAACGGTCAGCGCCGGTCTCGCGTGGGATACGGCCGATATGCTCCAGGCCACGATGGTCATCATCAACGTCCCCGTCATCCTGATCCTCGGCAACAAGGGCGTTGCCGTGCTCAAGGACTATATGCGCCAGCGCAGCGAGGGCAAGGATCCGCAGTTCCACGCCGCCGACATCGGCATCACCGGAACGGATTTCTGGAACTAAACCGCATTTTATAACGAAAAAGAGAGCTTGTCACAAGACGTGACAAGCTCTCTTTTTTTGCGCCCTGCGCTCAGGCCGGGCACGATTTCCGGTAGATTATCGTCGGGTGCAGCGAGATCTCCTGCGGATAGCTCGCCCGCCCGGTCGCAATGTCCATGCCGAGGCGCATGGCCATGTAGCACAGGTCGCCAAACTTCAGATCCACCACGGTGATCGGCGGGTTGCTGTAGGCGAGCAGATCATCGTCGCTCGAGCTGGTGGTGAGGATCTCCACGTCCTTGCCGACGACGATGTTCTCCTCCGACAGGGCGGTGGTGAGGCCGAGCGCCGTCATGTCATACGTGCAGCAGATGACCTTCTTGAGCCGGTTGCTGCGCACGAGCGCCTTGCCAAGCTCATAGCCGGCGCGGATGCTCGTGTCGGCGCTGATGGTGCTGTGCTCAAGATTTACGCCGTGCTGCAGGCAGTAGTCGGAAAAGGCGCTGCTGCGCCACGACGTGCCGAACAGGGTCGGCGACGAGACGAGCAGGATGCTGTCCCCGCCGCGCTTGAGGGCGTGCTCTGCGGCGAGACGGCCGGACTCAAGCTGGTCGAAGCCGACGTAGGAGTAATTCGGCAGCGTGCGGTTGAGCAGGATGACCGGCACGAGCGTCTGCTTTTCGGCGAGGTTTGCCAGGTCTGTTCCGCCGGGGGAGATGACGACGGCGGAAGTACCCTTGCGCTCGGCCCACAGCTCCCGCTGGAGGTGGAGCTGGTTTTGCGTGTACGGCCGCAGGAGGATGTCGATGTTTGAGGTCTCGGCGTCGACGATGCGGTTGAATGCCTCGAGAAACGACGGCAGGAGCATCTTGAGCCCCGAGAGCGGGAAATAGACCGTGACGCGGTACTTGAGCACCGCCTTGTTGCGCCCCTTATATTCGTAGTCGAGGCTTTCTGCCGCTTTCCGGATCTCCTGCTGCGTCTGCTCGGTGATGCGCTTTTCCGTGCCGCGGCCGGACAGAACATAGGAGACGGTCGCTGTGGAGACGCCGCAGATGTCCGCGATGTCTTTGAGTGTAGCCATAACGGGAAACTTCCTTTGTGTCATAATGGTTGCGCGGGTGAACCGCTGCTGCTTAACATTATACTAAACAGGCGTTAAAAAAGCAATACCTGCTTAACTTATTTTAAATTAATTTTGCTTATCTTTAAATAATTTAAGCAGAGATGTGTCGAAATGCTATAGAATTCCGGCCGTTAAATGGGCGAAATGATGATATTTTCGCGTTTTCGCAATTTCAGATTGACAAATTTCAAGGAAAGTGCAAAATATAAGTAACGATTGACAAGGTTTTGTCTCAGGTTATTAAGCTTACTTGTTAAGCAAAATGATGTCACGGTAACACAAGGTAGTCACGAAATAAAAACGGAATGTCAGGAGGAATCTATCATGGCAAACAAGATCAATGTTCTGGAATGCGGCCCGCGCGACGGTTGGCAGAATCTTAAGCAGATGCTGACCTTTGAGCAGAAGCTCGACCTGATCGACAGACTGTTCGACGCCGGTGTGACGCAGATGGAGGTCACTTCCTTCGTCAGCCCCAAGGCGATCCCGCAGATGGCGGACGCGGCGGATCTGGCCAAGGCCTGCATCGAGAAGTATCCGAACGCGGTGCTGTATGCGCTCGCGCCGAACTTCCGCGGCGTGGAAAACGCCTTCAACGCCGGCATCCGCAACATCTCTTACGTGATCTCGGTCAGCGAGAGCCACAACAAGGCCAACATCCGCAGAACGCATGAGGAGTCTCTGGAAGAGCTGCAGAAGATCATGGACACCTACCCGCAGATGAACATCTGCGTGGCGCTGGCAACGTCGTTCGGCTGCCCGTTTGAGGGCATCCCGCCGATCCAGAAGGTGGTCGACTTCACCAAGCGCGTCTACGACATGGGCATCCGCTCCATCTGCCTGGCCGACACGATCGGCATCGCCGACCCGCGTCAGGTGCGTGATACGATCCACGCCGTGACCGAGGTCATGCCCGACTGCGAGTTCCAGATCCACATCCACGACACCCGCGGCATGGGTCAGGCCAATACGCTCGCCGCCATCGAGTGCGGCATCAAGACGGTGCAGTCCACGCTCGGCGGCCTCGGCGGCTGCCCGTTCGCACCGGGTGCCTCCGGCAACACCGCCACGGAGGATCTCGTGTACATGCTCCAGCGCATGGGCTACGACACCGGCATCGACTTCGAAAAGCTGCTGGCTGCCGCGAAGTATCAGAAGAGCTTCATCGACGGCATCTACAGCGGCCATCAGCAGAACATCAACACCAAGACCCCGCCCTGCTGCTGAGAGCAGAGCGCATCCACAAATCTGAACCAAATTAGAGAGGGAATCATTTATGGGAAATGCATTTGATATTATTTCGTTGGTGCTGTTCATCGTCGTGATCCTGCTGGCTTTCTTCCGCAAGGTCAACGTCGGTGTTGTGGCAGTCACATTCGGCGTTATCATGGTGCGCATCTTCGGCCTGACCGATAAAGATCTGATCGGCGGCTTCAGCACCTCCATGTTTACCACGCTCGTCGGCATCACGCTGCTGTTCGCGGCCATCACGCAGACCGGCGCGCTGGATCTGCTGGCCAGAAAGATCATCGCGCTGGCCGGAAACAAGATGTGGGTCCTGCCCATCATGGTCTACATTGCCGGCTTCGTCATTGCCGGCGTCGGTCCCGGCGCTGTGCCTGCGCTGGCGATCATCCCCGCACTCGCGGCGATCATCGCCGTGGAGGTCGGCTTTAACCCGCTGATGCTCGTCCTGATCGGCGAGCAGGGCCTGATGGCCGGACGTATGACGCCCATCACGCCTGAGGCTGCCATCATCACCGGCGCCGCAGCCGAGGCCAACATTGCAAACGTTATGCCCACCATTCTGGTCTGCCAGACGCTCGTGACGATCGTGTCCTCGCTCGTGTTCTGGTTCATCTTCAAGGGCCACAAGGTCAAGCAGCCGCTCAACCCGATCGAGCGCGGCACGCTTGAGAAGTTCAACGCAAAGCAGATCATCTCTCTGTTGAGCATCGTGCTCATGCTCGTGCTGCTGATCTTCGTCAAGGTCAACATCGGCGTCGCCGCCTTCGCGGTTGCCGGCCTGCTGTTCCTGTTCGGCGTTGCCGACGACGGCAAGGCGCTCAAGTCCCTGCCCTGGGGCACCATCGTGATGGTCCTTGCGGTCGGCTCTCTGCTCAACATCGTCAACAAGATGGGCGGCATCGATCTGATGAGCAACGCGCTCGCCAAGATCATGACCAAGGGCACTGCGACTCCGTTCATGGGCATCTCCGCTGCACTGCTGAGCCTTGTCAGCTCCGCGCTTGGCGTGGTGTACCCGACGATGATGCCGATGTGCGCGGACATCGCTGCCCAGGTCGGCGGCGTGAACCCGGTCGCACTGATGGCGGCTGTCGGCGCCGGCGGCTCTCTGTCCGGCATCTCCCCGCTGTCCACTGGCGGCGCGCTGGCTATGGCAGCGCTCGCGACTGCGCTCCCCAACCGCACCAAGGAGGACGAGAACAAGACGTTCGTGCAGCTGTTCATCTACGCCGGCCTTGCGATCCTGATCCTGATCGTGCTCTGCTCGACCATCTACGTCCCGCTGGCAAACCTGCTGCATGGCGCCTGATCCCCGGAAACGTTTGATTGCAATCTGATTATCTGATAAAGGAGATATTTCCATGGAAAAAGCATTGAGCAATATTACCGTTCTGGACCTGACCCGCGTTCTGGCCGGTCCGTACTGCACGATGATGCTGGCCGACTACGGCGCCAACGTCATCAAGATCGAGATGCCGGGCAAGGGCGACGATACCCGCGCCATGGGCCCGAAGAAGAACGACTACAGCATGTACTATGCCTACGTCAACCGCGGCAAGAAGGGCATCACCCTGAACCTGAAGTCCGAGGAGGGCAAAAAGCTCTTCCTCGAGATGGTCAAGAAGGCTGACGTCGTCGTCGAGAACTACCGCCCCGGCGTCATGGACAAGCTGGGCGTCGGCTATGACGTGCTCAAGGAGGTCAATGACCAGATCATCTACGCCGCCGTCTCCGGCTTCGGCTGCTACGGCCCGAAGCACCAGCGCCCCGGCTATGACATCATCGCGCAGGCCACCTCCGGCCTCATGAGCATCACCGGCGAGGCCGGCGGTCAGCCGCTGCGTGTCGGCAATGCCATGGGCGACGTGCTCGGCGGCATGAACCTCACCATCGGCATCCTCATGGCGCTCAACGCCCGCACCGTCACCGGCCGCGGCCAGCGCGTGGACGTCGCGCTCGTTGACTCCGTCGTCTCCAGCCTTGAGGTCGGCTGGCAGCGCTTCTTCGCCTCCGGCAAGCAGCCCGAGCTGATCGGCAACCGCTACGCCTCCGCCTTCCCGTATGACTCCTTCCAGGCCAGCGACGGACGCTTCGTCATCGGCTGCGGCAACGACAAGCTCTTCACGCTCCTGTGCACCAAGGCGCTCGACCGTGCCGACCTGCTCGAGGATCCGCGCTTTGACACCAACATCCACCGCTGCGAGAACTACGCCGCGCTCAAGCCCGAGATCGAGAAGTGGAGCTCCCAGCACACCATCGCCGATTGCGTGGCCATCATCGATGCGGCCGGTGTCCCGGTTGCGCCGATCAATATGCTTGCCGACGTCGTCAACGACGACCACATCGCCAACGCCCGCGAGATGTTCGTGCACCTGCAGCACCCGGTCATCGGCGACATGATCGTCCCCGGCAACCCGGTCAAGCTCATGGATACCAAGCCGGAGATCACCAAGTGCGCGCCCGACCTCGGTCAGGACAACAAGGAGATCTACGAGGGTGTGCTCGGCCTGTCCGACGCAGACCTTGCCAGACTGAAAGAAGAAAAAGTGATCTGAGTTTTTCGCTTTCGTTTCTCTCCACCCCATAACTCCCTTCAAACATCCTCTCAAATCCTTTTTCTTTTCTCTCATAAAAAACGCTCATGGCTTTTGCCATGAGCGTTTTTCAAACTGTCAAAAAGGGATTCCTTTTCGACAAAGGGGGTTGCAGGCCGGCAAAAGGCTTTCCGCCGCTTATGCCGGGATGCGCCGGTACAGCCGCGCGCGCAGCAGCGTCGCCAGCGCGAGCTTGATCGCGTCCGGCAGCAGAAACGGCAGTACGCACTTTGCCAGCACCACGCCGAGCGTGATCGCGCCCGTGCGGGTGTAGACGATGAGAAACCACGCCGTGCCGAATGCGTAGCACACGAGCAGCCCCACGGCAGCCGACAGCACGAACACCCACTGCCCGAGTCCCCAGCGCGCCTGCGCGAGGGCGATGATGAGCGCCAGCAGGATGAAGCCGACGAGGTATCCGCCGGTCGTGCCGATCAGGGACGCGAACCCGCCGCGAAAGCCCGCGAACACCGGCACACCCACCGCGCCCAGCAGCAGATACACCAGCACGCTCACCGTACCGCGCTTGCCGCCGAGCAGCCCGCACACGGCGAAGATCGCAAAGGTCTGCAGCGTGAACGGCACGTCCGCCGGGATGCTGATCCATGCGCACACGGCGATGAGCGCCGCGCCGATCGCGCAAAAGCAAAGGTCTCTTGTGGAAAATTTCATAGTGTTGCCTCCGATTGTAAAGTAAAACGTGAATGAACTTAACAATCGGACGATAGCACACACGCGCCTGATTGTCAACCAAAAACGAAAATATCTTTACAATCCGCGCGCCGTGGTCTACACTATAGGCAAAGAAACCGCATGACAAGGGGTGTGATCGGATGCTGCGGGATGATGTTTTGCTCCTGCTCACAGAGGCGGAGGGCTATGTATCCGGCGAGGAGATGCGCGAGAAGCTGGGCGTGACGCGCGCGGCGGTCAGTCAGGCGGTGCGCGCGCTGCGCGCCGCGGGCTATGACATTGACGCCGTCACGAACCGGGGCTATTGTCTGCGCGCGCGGCCGGATACGCTCACGGCCGGGGACGTGCTGCCCTATCTGCCGCAGGCGCGGCGGGCTCTGGTGCAGTGCTTTGCGCAGATCGACTCCACCAACAGCTACCTCAAGGCGGAGGCCATGTCCGGTGCGCCGGACGGCCTGTGCGCTATCGCCGACCGGCAGACGGCGGGGCGTGGCCGCGCGGGGCGGTCGTTTCGCTCGGACGCGGGGCAGGGGGTCTACCTGTCGATGCTCCTGCGCCCGGCGTGCGCGGCGACGGCGGCCATGACCGTGACGGCGCACGTCGCGGTGGCTGTCTGCCGCGCACTCGAGCGCTGCGGCGTGCAGCCGGGCATCAAGTGGACCAACGACCTTGTCCTCGGCACGAAAAAGATCTGCGGCATCCTCACGGAGCTCACCGTCGAGGCCGAGTCCGGCACGGTCGACTCCATCGTGGCCGGCATCGGCGTGAACGTGCGCCAGCGGCCGGGGGATTTCCCGGAAGAGCTGCGTGCCATCGCAGGCTCGGTGTATTCCGAGACCGGGCTCGAGCTCTCCCGCGCGCGCCTGGCCGCGGAGATGGTGCGTGCGCTCGATGAGATGTATCTCGACTGGCAGCGCGATCCGCGCGCATATCTCAGCGACTACCGTGCGCGCTGTGTCACGGTGGGGCGTCCCGTGCGCGTCGTGCGCGGTGAAGATGTCCGCACCGGCTTTGCCGAGGCGGTGGACGATGACTTCGCGCTCGTCGTCCGCTGGGAGGACGGCACGCGCGAGACCGTCACCGGCGGGGACGTGTCCGTGCGCGGGCTGTTCGGCTATCTGGACTGAATACAAAAGCAGCGGCTGCATCGCTTGGATGCAGCCGCTGCTTTTCTGCGCGGTTTCAGTAGGCACTGATGGGCAGAGAATCGTCGTCCTGCCCCTTTTCGACCGAGCGGATGACGATGTCATAGCCGACATCCTCATTGACCTGCACGTGCACGGTCTCGCCCGCGCGATGCCCCATCACGGCCTTGCCCACGGGGGATTCCTTGCTGATGAGCCCCTCGAGTGCGTTTTGCCGCAGCGTCGTCACGAGGCGGATGGTCTGCTCCTCGTCGTCGTCCGGAATATAAATGACCACCGAGTCGAACAGACCCACCGTGTCGCCGGTCGAGTGGTCGGTGATGACCTTTGCCGTGTCGACCATGCGCTGCAGGTAGCGGATGCGGCTGTCGTTGCGGTTTTTCTCGCGCTTGGCGGCCTTGTATTCAAAGTTTTCGCTCAGGTCGCCGAAAGCGCGCGCCGTCTTGACCTCCTCGATCAGCTTCGGCCGCAGCTCCCGCGTGCGGTAGTCGATCTCGTCGCGCATCTTCTGGATGTCGACCTGCGTCAGTTCGTCGTACATGATAACACCTCGATTTCTCAGACGTCCATCTTATCACATCCCGCGTCAGAAGAAAAGGGGATGCTGCCGTTTTGCGCGCCGGGCTTGACAGAAAACGGCCGCCGCGCTATAATTGCTTCAAATAATTTAACTAATTACAACAGGAGGCGATCCGCATGGATCATACGGAGCTGCGGCGCACGGGGAAGTTTCTGCTCTTCTCGTGCTCGGCCGGGCTGATCGAGCTCGGCAGCTTTGCGCTCTTCAACGAGGTGTTTCACTGGCCGCACTGGGCGGCGTATCTGACGGCGCTGGTGCTGTCGGTGCTGTGGAACTTTACCTGCAACCGGCGCTATACCTTCCGCTCGTCGGAAAAGGTGGCGCGGGCCATGGCGCTCGTGTTTTTGTACTACTGCGCGTTCACGCCGCTGTCCACGCTGCTCGAGCACCGGCTCGCGGACGTGCAGGGCTGGAACGGCTATCTGGTCACGTTTTTGAACATGGTGCTGAATTTCGTGACGGAGTTTCTCTTCCAGCGCTTCGTGGTCTACCGCCACTCTCTGGACACGAACAAACTTGCGCACACCTCTTCCTGATCATATCCGTTTCCCGGGCGCAGCGGGCGCTCTGCT